>OFFG01001222.1_pt1 | contig 16068 bp, 16 predicted proteins | sample 1521331 | NCBI WGS metagenome assembly OFFG01 (sample SAMEA3504129, study PRJEB24116) | mouse gut metagenome | biome: mouse gut; feature: mouse-associated habitat; material: faeces | place: Denmark | collected 2011 | reverse complement strand
TGTTGAAGAGGCAGTAGTTTTGGAACACAAACCCGCTCTTCTCCCGGATGGCCCGGATCTCCTTCTTCTTCACGGTCTTAAAGTCCACGCTCATGTCGCCGATGGTCATCTGCCCCTCATCGGCCTTCTCCAGAAAGTTGATGCACCGCAGCAGCGTGGTCTTGCCGGAGCCGCTGGGCCCCAGAATCACCACCACGTCCCCCTTCTGCACTGTCACATCGACGCCCTTCAATATCACATTGTCGCCAAAGGCCTTCTTTACATTCCTGATCTCAATCATAGCCTGACTCCTCCCGGTCCCTCTCAGCGGGCATTGTAGACGCCCAGACGCCGCTCCAGGTGCTCGAAGAGCTTCTGCATCACAAAGCAGATGACCACGTACACCAGGAACACGTCCACATAGGCCTCCAGATAGTTGTAGTTGATGCCGGCGGCGGACTTGGCCACGCCCATAATATCCGCCACGCCCATATAGAACACCAGCGCCGTGCCCTTAAAGAGGTTGATGATGTTGTTGCCCAAATTGGGAATGGCGCTGACCAGCGCCTGGGGAATGATGATGTGCACATAGGCCTCGACGGTGCTCAGTCCCACGGAGTGGGCGGCCTCCAGCTGGCTGGCGTGGACTGCCGCCAGCGCCGAGCGGAAGATCTCCGACATGATGGCCACCGTGAACAGACAGCAGATAAACACCGCGTAGGCGATGCGGTTGATGTTGTAGAAGTCGATGCCCCAGCCGTAGAGCTTCCCCAGCTTGGTCAGCACATCGGGCATGGCGCTGTAGAGGATGAAGATCAAAATCACCAGCGGCACCCCCCGGAAGAAGGAGATCAGCACCGTGGAGACCTGGGTAATCCCCTTCACCCGCTTAAAGCGCAAAAGCCCCAGCAGGAAGGCCAGCGGCATGGAGATCAGCACCGTGGCCGCCACGATCAGCGCCGACACCGGCAGTCCCTTGGTGATGATCTGCCCCATGGCCTCCAGGGCAAATTTGCCGTCAAACATTCCGCTGCCTCCTCTCCCTCTTCTCAAAGGCCCGCAGGCCCTGCCGGCGTCCCAGGGCGTGCTCCCCCAGGCTGATCCCCTTGGCCAGCAGCATGGACATGGCCCAGTAGATCAGCGCCAGGGCCAGATAGACCTCCAGCATATGTACGTTGTAGGTGCGGGTGTTGTAGTTCTGGGCATTGCCCACCAGATCAATGACGCCGATGGAGAAGCCCACAGAGGTCTCCAGGAGATTGCTGACAATCAGGTTGCCCAGGTTGGGCAGGGCGATGTTGTGCCGGATGGACAGCTTGGTGCACAGCCCGTCCTTCTTCCGATCCTCCGGGGCCAGCACGATACCCGCCTGGATGGCGTCCAGCGGCCGCCGGATGGCTACCTCCGCCCCGTCCAGCAGGATCTGGCCGCTCTCCTTGGCATCCACCCCGAAAATGGCCCGGGTGGTCTCCGTGCGCCCCGCCCCCATCAGCCCGGCGAAGCCCACGATCTCCCCCTCGTACAAAGAAAAGCTCACGTCCCGCACCATGCGCCCGGCGTTGAGATTTTTCACCTCAAACACCTTTTTGCCCTTTTCGCAGCTCACCCGGGGGAACTTCTCCTTGATCTCCCGGCCCACCATATAGGCGATGATCTCGTCCAGATTGGTGTCCTGGAAGTCCATGCGGGTGATATACTGGCCGTCCCGCATGATGGTCACCCGGTCCACGATGTGCTGGAGCTCCTCCAGCCGGTGGGAGATGTACACGATGCCGCAGCCCTTGGCCTTCAGCTCCCGGATGATGCGGAACAGGTCGTCGATCTCCCGGGCGGTGAGGGCGGAGGTGGGTTCGTCCATGATGAGTACCCGGGCGTTGGTGGACAGGGCCTTGGCGATCTCCACCATCTGCTGCTTGGACACGGGCAGCTCGCCCACCACCTGCCGGGGATCCAGGTCGATCTTCAGATCGTCCAGGATGCGGCGGGCCTCCGCCTCCATCTCGCTGTTGGCCAGGGCGATGCCATGCCGCTTTTCCCGGCCCAGGAAAATGTTTTCCGCCACGGACAGGTGCCTGCACATATTCAGCTCCTGGTGGATGATGGCCACCCCTACCTCCTGGGCCAGCTTGGGGGTGAGGTCGCCGTACTGCTTTCCGAAGATCTCCAGTTCTCCCTCATCCCGCTGGTACACGCCGCTGAGCACCTTCATCAAGGTGCTCTTCCCCGCGCCGTTCTCTCCCAGCAGGGCCATGACCTCGCCCGAGCGCAGCTCAAAGCTCACATGATCCAGGGCCTTGACGCCGGGGAAGCTCTTGCATATCTCTTTCATGGAGACAATGACGTCGTTCATTTGCTCACCTGTCTTTCCTGGGCATTGTGTCCTGTGGGTCTGTCTAATTTAGATTATAGGCTGGGCGATGAAAGGGAGCAAGGGGAGCATTTCTTGATTTTGCGGGAGATTTTTATGCTCTTTTCATGAAGAGGATTGTATAGCATACTGGCTCTTTATGAAAGATATATAAAAGCAGAATGGCGTATTTGGATATATTGCTGTCATGGCAAACGGCAGCGACAGAAAAGCGGCCCATGTAAAAGGTCAATCGCCAGCGTGCTTTCCCAAAGGATTTGTTACGCATATGTTCGGCTTTTCTGCCCTTGATAAATCCCTAAAACAACGATAGCAGCAAGGATTCCCAAAACAAAAACCGCCATCACCGGGTAACTGACGCACATTCCAAACACATTGAAACCCTTATATCCGCCGAACACCTCTTTCATCAGCGTGACATTTGCCAGCCCGAAATCCACCAGCGCCCCAAGCCGCTGGGTCACGGTATCGCCCATGGCCGCCAGCCCCACATTCACAAACAGGATTGCAAGGCTTACCCCCGCCGTCCCTATCTGGCTTTTCAGGCGGGAGGAAATAAAACAGACAATCAGACTATAGACCGCGCCGGTAAAAATAAGCCATACGGCCCCGACCGCGGCAAGCTGCCAGACCTTCCAGGGGAACATGGATCGGGCATAGGTGGGGATGGACTGGATAGCGGCGTCCCAGCCGTGGAAACTCCCATGGGGCAGAAAACCGAACAGAAACGTGGCGGCCAGATACAGCGCGGCCACAACCGTGGAGGCGGCGAGTACGCTCAGCAGCTTTGCCGTGACGATCTTCCGCCTGCCATTCCGGGAGCTTAAAATCAGGTTATCCATGCCGCTGGACCGCTCCACTGCGAACACCGGGGCGATGACAAAGGTCAGCGGAACAAACAGAAGAAACTGCATCATATGCTCCCCCCAGTTGTTGAACAGGTTCTCCCACAATAGGGCGTTGGCAAACTCCGGCTCCCCCAGCTCTTCCAGCCGTTCCAGGGTGGCGGACAGCTCCCGATAGTCATAGGTGTCCTGCTTCCCCTGGCTTTCCAATTCCGCAATTTTCCCTTGCAGAAGAGCGATCCCATAGGGCTCCTCGGCACTCTCCGGCGGGGTGCCGTTCCAATAATCCTCCACCTGTTCGGCATAGGCGTGGTAGTTCACCGCCAGAATGGTCTCCGGCTGGTCTTTGACGCTCCGGGAGATCATCCGCTCGTCCGTGCCGTACCGGGCGCTGACTTCCTGATAGATTTTTTCCGCTTCCGCAGCTTTTTCGCTGTCAATGGGACCTTCCCAGCCAGCGGCTGATTCCTCGTAGGCACGGTAGCTGTCACTGCCGCCGATCAGGAACATGGTGGAGGTCAGACCGACCACGCTGTAAAGGACAAATAGGCACGCCAACAGCAGCAGGGTTTTCTTGTTAAGCAGCAGCTTTCGCAGTTCAAATCGAAACAATGACATGATGTTACCTCCCAGCCTTTCCAGGCAAGTAGTTGAAAAGATACAGATAGGCGTCCTCCAGCGTTGGCACGGTCTGCACTGCACCAGGGACAGGCTGGGTGTCCTCAATGATGCGGATCTCCATGCGGCCGTCCTTCGCCTTGACATTGCTGATGACCGCCCGGTTCTGGTAGTCCACCAGTTCTTCGGCGGGCATCGACCCCAGCCAGACCCGGCCCTCCATCATCTGGACATATTCTCCGCCCGTGTGGATGTGCTGGATATCGCCATACTCCATCATCATAATCTGCGCGGCAATATGCTCCACGTCGGATACGATATGGGTGGAGAGCAGCACCAGACGATCCTTGGCGTAGGCGGAGATGATGTTGCGGAATTTGATCCGCTCATAGGGGTCCAGGCCGGAGGTGGGTTCGTCCAGAATCAAAATCTCCGGGTCGTCCAGAAGGGCCTGGGCAATGCCCAGCCTGCGCTGCATCCCGCCGGAATAGGCGGCACATTTCCGTTTCAGATCGTTCCAAAGGCCGACGCTGCAAGCCAGTTCCTCAATCCGTTTTTTCGCACGGGCCTTTTCCATCCCTTTCAGCGCCGCCGAGTATTCCAGATAATCCCTGCCGGTAAAGTCGCCGTAAAAGCTGACGTCCTGAGGCAGATAGCCGATTTTTGCCCGGTATTCATCCCCTACGGCGCGAATGTCCTTCCCGTCATAGAGGACACGCCCGTTCGTGGGGCGCAGTACATCGGCCAGTATCCGAATCAGGGTGGTTTTTCCCGCGCCGTTGGGACCCAACAGGCCGTAAACCCCCGCCCCCATGGTGAGGGAAATTCCCTTCAGGACCTGGTTGCTTTTGTAGTTTTTTGTGACAGCTTCCAGTTGCAATTCCATAATCTACCTCCTGGCCGCGGCTCCGCCGCCCCGCATTCCTGTGGCAATCTTTATTGTTGAGAAGTCCGCCCGGTCAAATTTGCGGACACACAGCACGAAGAAAAACGCCCCGATCAAAATGGTGATGGCCAGCCCCATCAGCGGCGTGATGACAAATCCGCCGATTGAAAACGCCATGCCCTGTGCTGTCAGTTCCTGTGTGGTCAGAGTGTGTGCTCCCAGGGCGATATAGCGGAAAATGGAGGTGGTATAGGTCAGCGGGTTCAGATAGACGATGGGCAGGAGAAAACCGGGTATCATGGTGGTGGGGATATACGCGCCGGAGACGAAGGTCAGGGGCATCATAATCATAGAGCTGATGGTTTGAAAAGCGGGGGAGTTGCGGGAAACCGTCGCCAGAAACAGGCCGACGGCGCTGAACGTCATAGCGGAAACCAGCATCACCGCCGCCAGCAGCACAATTTGCAGGACACCCACCCGCAGGCCGAGCACAATACCGCAGATCATGGTGATAACGCCTTGCAGCGTGGCAATGACCGCACCAGACAGAATGTGTCCCATGGAGATCTGCGTCCGCGCAATGGAGGCCACCAGGACCTCTTTCATGTAGCCGCTGGAAATATCGGTCAGAATATCAGAGGAATTATTGACGCTGACCTGGAACACGCTCATGATAATCACGCCGGAAATCAGGTAAGGCATGGGGGCGTCCAGGCCGCTCATGGAGGATTTCATCAGAAACGAAAACATCACCAGCATGAACATGGACATAAACAGGGCCCCGAATACCCGCCCTTTGCTGCGGATATAGTTCAGTAAATTTCTCTGCACAATGGCTGTGATCGGATTCATTCTCGAATCTCCTTTCCGGTTATCGCCAGGAACACCTCATTCAGCGTCCCGCTTTTCACTTCAAAATCCATAATCTCGCCCCTGTGCGCCGATAAAATTTCCAACGCGGCAGACGCTTTTTTTGTGTGGAACATCAGCTTGTTTTTGTCTTTCCGATAGGGAACATCCCGTTCCTGCAACGCAGATTCCAACGGTTCGGTCTGGGCGCAGGTTACGTCCACCTCTGTGCCGGTATATTGATGCTTCAAATTCTCCGGCGTGTCGTGAGCGACAATTTTGCCGTGGTCCATAATGACGACCTGGGAACAGACCTCCGCCTCATCCATATAGTGGGTAGTCAGGAAGATGGTCATGTTCTTCTGCTTCTGGAGCCGCTGAATGTATTCCCACACATTGGCCCTGGTCTGCGGGTCCAAACCGGTGGTAGGTTCGTCCAGGAACAAAACCTTGGGGTCGTGTACCAGCCCTCTGGCAATCTCGGCCCGCCGCTTCATGCCGCCGGACAGACTGCCCACCGCCGCCCGCCGCCACTGCGCCAGCTCCACCAGATCAAGGGCAAAGGCGATACGCTCCCGCACCTCATTCTTCGGCACCTTGTAGAAGGCGCAATGATATTTCAGGTTCTCCTCCACGGTCATCTGGGCGTCCAGAGTGGAATCCTGAAAGACAATGCCGATGTCCTTCCGCACCAGACCGCGTTCCCTGGAAACGTCATGGCCGTTGATGGTTAGCGTGCCCTCCGTTTTGTCCAGGATGGTACACAGGGTATTGATGGTCGTGCTTTTGCCCGCGCCGTTGGGACCGAGGAAGGCGAAAATACTGCCCTCGTCCACGGTGAAGGAGATATCCTCCACCGCCGTAAAATCCCCGTACCTTTTCGAGAAATGCTCCACTTGTATGATTGGGTTCATGTTACTGCCTCCTACTAAAAAATGAAGTCCTATGCGGGCGAACCCGCATAGGACTTATCTCTATAGAAATCTATAGCGCCTTGGTTATTCGGTTGTCTTTTCAGGACATCACCGCCAGATATCGCCCAGTTCAATCAGCTTAGCCTGGATGCGGACGTAGGCTTTCGCGTCCTCCTCGCCCAGTGCCTCCAGCATTTTTGACACCGAACGGATCATTCCGATTCTGCGTTCTTCCACCAGGGTGACGCCCTTTTCTGTCAAGCTGACAATGACCTGCCGGCTGTCCGCCGGATCGGGAGTCCGTGTCACCATGCCTTGGCCCTCCAAGGATTTCAGCATGGCTGCGACCCTCGCCGTGGTCAGCATCAGCGCCCGGCTCATGTCCTTGGGGTATGCCCGGTTTCCATTCGCCGCAAGATAATTTAATGCCAGAACCTCGCCCCTTGCAATCTGGGACATGGCCCGCTCCATCTTGATCTGCGGTGCGGAGGCACGCATATCAATGAGCTGTATCGCCAGTTGAGTGTAGTCCATTCTATACCTGCTCTCTCCTTTCCAAATTACTAACCTCATTAGGCATTATAGCGCAGATCTTTGCTGATGTCAATATAAAAAACCGCACGGAAGCCCGCTGTAAACACTTTCCTTTGGCACCGCGCCGTGATATAATAGCGCCGCGAAGCTTTGCATTCATCCGGCCAGTTCGCCGGAAGCGGGAGGGAAAAACATGGACGTGCTGAGTTCAGAGTGGCGCGATCGCATCGCCCACTGGATACGGACCTTAAAGCAGGACTTTTATTCGCCTCTGGGGGAGATCGGCTGGGAGGCGTTCCGCACACGGGACCATCTGAGCTCCCGAGAGCTGGAAAGCTGTGAGTTTGTTCCGGTGAACCCCGGCTTTACCTGGGGGGAAACCTGGGAATACTGCTGGTTCCGGGGCCGGGTGACCCTGCCGGAGGCGGCCCAGGGAAAGCGGATCGTCCTGAACCTGTCCCCCGGCGGGGAGTCCACACTGTTCGTCAACGGCAGGAGCTTCGGGACCTACCGGGCCGACTGGGTCAGCGAACCCCACCACTACCTGGTGGACAACGCCCTGACGGCCCAGGGGCGGGCCGGAGACTGTTACGAGGTCCTCATGGAGACCTACGCAGGGCACTATTACCCGGATATGGGCCTATGCGCCACCGGCCCGGTGCTCCCCGGCGCCTATCAGGACCCCCTTCCGGAGGGGGCCCGCCGGACCTTGGGGCAATGCACCTACGGCGTCTGGAACGAGGACGCCTACCAACTGTACATGGACGTGGACACCCTGTCCAAATTGCTGGACGTGCTGGACAGCGCTTCCCTCCGGGCAGCCAAGGTGGCCGAGGCGCTGGAGCAGTTTACCCTGATGGTGGATTTTGAACAGGACGCGGAGAAGCGGACCGCCTCCTATCGGGCGGCGTCCCAGATGCTGCGCTTGGTGCTGGAGGCGGTGAACGGCAGTACCCAGCCGGTGTTCTACGCCGTGGGCAACGCCCACCTGGATCTGGCCTGGCTGTGGCCCATGGCGGAGACCCATCGAAAAACCGCCCGTACCTTTGCCGCCCAGCTGCGGCTATTGGAGGAGTATCCTGACTATAAATTCATCCAGAGCCAGCCCGCCTCCTATGAGATGTGCCGAACCCACTACCCCGAGCTGTTCCAGCGGATCAGGGAAGCCGTCAAAGCGGGCCGGTGGATCGCGGACGGGGCCATGTGGGTGGAGCCGGACACCAACATGGCAGGGGGCGAGGCCCTGATCCGCCAGCTGCTCCACGGGAAACGGTATTACAAAGAAGTGTTTGACGTAGACAGCAAGCTGCTGTGGCTGCCAGACAGCTTCGGCTATACGGCGGCCCTGCCCCAGATTCTCAAGGGCTGCGGCGTGGACTACCTGGTGACCCAGAAAATTTTCTGGTCCTACAACCAGGAGGAGCGGTTCCCTTACCACTACTTCTCCTGGCAGGGGCTGGACGGCTCCCAGGTCACCTCCTTCCTGCCCACCAACTACCCCTACCAGACCCACCCCGCCGAGATCAATACGTCGTGGAAGAACAGAACCCAGATCCGCGACTTGGACGCCTTCCTCCTGCCCTTCGGCTACGGCGACGGGGGCGGCGGGCCCACCAGGGATCATGTGGAGTACGCCCTGCGCCAGAAGGATCTGGAGGGCGGCGCGCGGGTGAAGCTGGCGGGGCCCATGGAATTTTTTGAGGACATGGAACAGGCGGGCGGGCCCAAACACACCTATGTGGGGGAGCTGTACTTTTCCGCCCACCGGGGCACCTATACCGCCCAGGCAGCCATCAAGCGGTGGAACCGCAAAAACGAGCTGGCCCTGCGGGAGATGGAGCTGTGGGCGTCGGCGGCCATGTGGGAGGGCTGGACCTATCCTATGGAACGGGCGGACGCCCTCTGGAAGCATCTTTTGCTGCACCAGTTCCACGATATTCTCCCCGGCTCCTCCATCGCCAGGGTGTACCAGGAGGCGGAGCGCGCCCACGAGAAGATTTTCCAGGGGACGGAGGACATCCGAGCATTGGCCCTGGAATCCCTCACTACCGGGAGCTCGGAAGAGAATTCCGTCACCGTATTCAACTCCCTGAGCTTCCAGCGGCGGGCGCTGGTGGCGCTGCCAGAGGCCTTTGCGGGGGGCGCTTGTCTGGCAGATGGAAGCGAGGTTCCCGTAGCGCGGACCCGGGAGGGCATCAAGGCGCTGGTGACCTTGCCCCCCTGCGGCGCGGTATCCTTGCGGCCTGGAGCAAATGCCCCGCAGGAGGCGGCCCCCGCTACCACCGTCTGCGAAACAGAGGCAGGGTTTCTGCTGGAAAACAGCCAGGTTCGGGCGTTGGTGGACGGGCGGGGCGAGGTGGTTTCCTTCGTGCTGAAAGAGAGCGGGCGGGAGTTTGCCGCCGCCCCCATGAACCGCTTCCACCTGTACAAGGACGTGCCCCGCCGGTTTGACGCCTGGGATATTGACTCCAACTACCGCCAGCAGGAGGTCGAAGGAGCCTTTGACGTGACGGTGGAGGCAGTCGAACAGGACCTGGAGGCGGTGCTGAAGGTGACGGGGCGGATCGGCGAGTCCTCCTACACCCAGAACATCCGCCTGGCGGCGGACAGCGCCCGGCTGGTGTTCGAGACCCAGGTGGACTGGCGGGAGCTGCACCGGCTGTTGAAAACAGCTTTCCCTGTGGCGGTATACGTGGAGAGCGGAATCAACGAGATCCAATTTGGTTATATCGAGCGGCCCACCCACCGCTCCAGGCCATACGACCAGGAACGCTTCGAGGTATGCAATCACCGCTACAGCGCCCTGTGTGACGGAAGCCACGGCGCGGCGGTGCTCAACGACTGCAAATACGGCGTCTCCATGAACGAAAACAGCCTGGAGCTGACCCTGCTCACCGCCTCCGCGTCGCCGGAGATGCGGGCGGACAACCGGACGCATCGGTTCACCTACGCCTTCACCGCTTGGGAGGGGAGCTTCGCGGACTGTGACGTGGTGCGGCAGGGCTATGAGCTGAATGTGGAGCCGGTGACGGCCCCCGGCACCCGGGACTTCAGCCTGCTCTCCATCGATCGGGAAAATATTTTTGCCGACACCCTGAAGCCCGCCGAGGACGGCAGCGGAGACCTCATCCTGCGGCTGTACGAGGCAAAAAAGGCGGCGGTCACCGCCCAGGTCCGGCTGAACCTGGGGCCGTTCCGCGCCTACGCCTGCGATATGCTGGAAAACGTTCAGGAGGAACTCTCGGTAGAGGAGGGGCGGCTGGCGCTCTCCTTCCGTGCCTTTGAGATCAAAACCATCCGCTTCCGCCCGCTGTGACTGCGGGAGACCACGGCCCCCTGTTCCATCACATCATACGGCCCAGTGCCGGGATAACTCCCGGCACTGGGCCGTCAGCCTGCCGGAAATGGCCTGCCTGACATGGAGCCAGACAGGCCGCAAAGAGGTCAGCTTCTTATCTGGTTTCTCAATCGCTTTAACCCTTACTGCGGCGGCATCGGTCAACATATCCTAACTTATGACAAATTGGGGTTTTCAAAAAAGCCATTGGCTGCAACACTTTCAGACCTCTGAAGGTACAGGCAGACACGGGCTGAAATGTATCTCAGCCAATTTAAGTCCCTCCGGGCGTACCATGATAAGTTGATATGCCGCCAAGGGAGCGGCCTGTCAATTTTTCTCCAATAGGTTTTCAAATTATTGAAGCCACAGTGATTTTGGTCACTGTGACTTTCATTTTTGGAAAGGACAGATTCTTATGAACACAATTGAAAAAAGCGAGGCCATCCGGGCTGGTTTACGCAAGGTTGCGTGACTTCTCAGAAAAAACTGCGTGGCAGAAAACCCGCCACGCAGTTTTATTACTTTATTCATTCCTTTTCCTCTTGTTACGCTGGGCTGCGGCATATTTGAATGCCTTATACATGGCTGGTGATAATTCTGGTCACTCCTCATCAAACTATATTACCCGCTTTATCGCTGATCTGACTTCATTCGGCTGCTCTTTGGAAGGCACCTGCCCATCAAAGATTCTGGTCATAATAGAGCCTCCTTGTATAATAAGTTTTGAGCTGATAAATCTCAGTATCAGCAGGCTCTGAAATCCACTATGCTTCCCCTCTCAATTTCTTTAGGATCATCTCGTCCGCCGGGCAGAACTCATACTGCGGGATATCCTCAGTCGCGATCCAGCGGATGTCGTTGTGCTCCAGCATCTGCGGCGTCCCCTCGCGGATCGCGGCGTTAAACAGCGTCAGATGCACGTTTAAATCCGGGTAGTCGTGGTCTACCTTCATGAACACCCCACCCACCGAAAGGGTGACGGCCAACTCCTCCCGGCACTCCCGAATCAGCGCCTGCTCCTTCGTCTCTCCCGGCTCCACCTTGCCGCCCACAAACTCCCACAGCAGTCCCCGGGCCTTGTGGGCGGGCCGCTGGCAGATGAGGAACCTGTCGCCTTGCCAGATGAGCGCCGCCACCACTTCCGTCACCTTTTTCTCCATATCCACCACCAGATTTTCATATTGAAGGATTTGCTTTCCTGCCCCGCTCGTGGTATCTTATTGGGAGTATATCACAAAACTGCCGCCGGGGAAAGTGTCGGCGGCTATATTTGGGGAGCTGATATCCATGGTTCGTGACATCATACGCGACAAAGCGTTTTTAGCACAGAAAGCCGAGGCTGCCACCCCTGAAGATTTGCCGGTCGCCCAGGATCTGCTGGACACCCTCGCCGCCCACAAGGACGGCTGTGTGGGCATGGCGGCCAACATGATCGGCGTGAACAAGCGCATCATCGTCTTTGATAATGAAGGCACTTCCATGGTCATGTTCAACCCGGAGATCGTCAAAAAGTCCGAACCCTACCAGGCAGAGGAAGGCTGTCTTTCCCTGTCCGGCATCCGCAAGTCCAAGCGCTGGAAATCCATCAAAGTACAGTATCAGAATGAGAAGTTCCAGACCCGTTTCAAGACCTTCACCGGCTGGATGGCCCAGATCATCCAGCATGAGATCGATCACTGCGAGGGGGTGCTGATCTGACATGGATATCGACACCTGCATCGCCCGCCTGACGGGAAAAGACGCAAAAGCCGCTCACGCCCTCATGCAGCAGATCACAGCGGAGAGCCGGGAATCCGCTACATGGTATCCGTATTTTGATCGGTTTTCGGAGCTGCTGCGCCACAAGAATTCCCTGGTGCGGAACCGGGCCATCTCCATCCTGGCGGCCAACGCCCGCTGGGACACAGATGGGAAATTTGATGTTCTTCTGGATGAATTTCTATCCCATGTGACGGACGAAAAACCCATCACTGCCCGTCAGTGTGTCGCAGTTCTGCCGGAGATCGCGGCGGCAAAGCCGAAACTCCTCCCCCGAATCCAATCCGCGCTGAAACAGGCCGATCTCAGCAGTTATCCAGACAGTATGCGACCCCTGGTTCTAAAAGACATTGTGGCGGCGCTCCAAAAAATGGACGGCACAGAACCATGAGCAGGGCTGGACCGATAGAACTGGGCCTGACCATCCCTCTCCAGCGACATCTCCGCGTCAAAGCCCTGCCTCACAGCCAGGAGCTGGATCGACGTTTCTGCTGGGATCTTCACGTCATCCCCCTGCGCGGGCGTTCCTCCCTGTTGGCAGTTCACTGCCACACTCGCTATACCTTCGTGCTCTACGATTTGAGTGATTTTGGCTGGGAGCGTCTGCCGGAAGTTTTCCAGGATGGCTTGACACGCAGCCTGTCCAGCGCTGGGTTTTCATCCGAAGCGGCAGACCTGCTGTGCGGCCCCGGCCGTCCCTTGTTCACTAAAACCCATGGCCGCCGGGAGGTGGCGTTCCTGAACCGGGTCTGGGATGACGTGATGGCCGCTGAACTTGTCTTGGACGAGAGCGTCCAAAGCCAGCCGCTGCTCGACCAGATCGTCAACACCAAGCCCAGCTGGTGCGTGGGCATCCAGGGCCTGGGGGCGGCAGCGGAACGGCTGGCGGCGGTTCTTCGGGAGCTGTCCTAACTTGTTGTATGCGTCTTGTTGATATAGTTCCTCCTCAGATTTTGGGGTGGGGCGCTCTTATAAATCAAGCTATCATTTTTTATCAAGAGAGTATCGCATTTTTTGAGATCCAGGAGGGGTTGCAGATTTTTGTGGCCACATTGTGCCTACAAGTATTGACTTCTCAGTTTGGGTATGCTACTATGGAAAAAAGGAGGCATTGCCATGGATATCGCATCTTCCACTAAAACGGATATGTTCCGTATGCGTATTAATCCAGAGATCCGGCAAAATTTAGAAGCTGTCTACGCTAAAAATGGGCTGACACTTACGGATGCCGTCAATGTTTTTTTCCAGCAGTCGTTGAATGCAGGCGGGTTCCCCTTCTCTGTGACGGCCGATAATGCGGAGTTGATTCGGGTTAAGGCATTGAATCATCTCATGAAGGAGCTGGATGTCGGCGTTGCCGACACCGTGTCCTACCCAGAGAATGAAGTGTACCGTACGCTTGGGATATAAAAATGAGGATCGAATACAAGCGCACCGCCCTGCTTGACCTCCAGCGGACACGAGATTATATTGCAGACACACTGAAAAATAAATCTGCGGCGCAGAAGCTGGTGGAAGCTGTGCTTCACAGCGTATCGCTGTTGTCAGACCATCCCATGATGGGTACCGCACTCAACAGCAGGTATGATGTAGACTCTGATATTCGCTTCCTCGTTGTGTCTAAGCAGCTTGTCTTTTACAAAATTGTCGATGACAACCTGATTACCGTTATTCGGATTTTAGACGGCCGACAGGACTATATGTCCATCCTGTTCTGAGCTGGAGAATATCTTATGAAATAGTCACCATTCCTTCCGATGCCCACGGACTGCCCCGCCGGGTAGAACTGGGTTTGTTCCCCCCTTTAACGGCGTCCGCGCGTCAAGACTCTGCCCTGCGGCAAATAGCCAAGCCGCTGTTTCTGCCGGGATTTCCACGCCATTTCCCCGCAGGGATGATCTTCCTGCTGACTGTCCGCTACTACAGCCGTTATGCCTTTGTGTATTACCATTTGAACTTTTTGAATGTTGGAACTCATAGTGTGCTTACCACCATTGACCGGTGCAAGGCATGCTTGACCCAGACGCCGACCCAGACGACGAAACGAGCGGATGGAAACAGTGGACGGAATAGCCTTGGAGAGCATCCACCATCCGGCCAAACAGCACAGAATGGACACAAAACGGCCCTAAAAAGTTTCCGAGGGCAACTGGGGGTCAAGAGGCCGTGGGTTCAAATCCCGCCACTCGGACCATGTCGAGTGTTCATAACGCAACTGAACACTCGTATGTAAAGGAACAGTCGAAAGGCTGTTCCTTTACTATTTCTATGGGGCGGTTTGCCCCGACGGAGCGGCTTCGGCTGCTCCATTTTTTCTATCCGGCCTTACCGACCAGATACTCAACGGCCACACCCTGGCGGCTGTCCAACACTACGTTGTCCGGGTATTCCTCGACCTCCGGCATATCCAGGATGCCAATGAAGTTGTAATGAATCACGATTCGCTGTGTCCTGTTCTTCCCGGTTCCCTGGGTCTGATACACGTCGATGCGCTGACAAGCTCCTTGCTGATTCCTGTTTTCTTAGGCGTTACCGGCATTTTCTGAGCTGCGCCGATTGCGGACATCTTAGCCATTTTATTTACCGCTGCGGTTATGGTTCGGGTGTGGAAAGAATTAAGCCGTGGCAATCATGCCCAAGAGCCTACGGCAGCAATTCAGCCCTCGCGTCAGGGTGCAATTATTACGATTGCGAGGGAACATGGTTCCGCAGGAAAGCGAATTGGGCAGTTAGTAGCGCAGCGTCTTAATATCCCTTGTTACTATAAAGAGCTGGTAGCCGTTGCAGCCCAAGAAAGCGGTCTGGCACAGGAGTTTATCTCCGGTATCAATTCAGATGAAAACGCTGTTATGCGGGAGCTATATCTCTCTACTGACCCTGTAAAACGAGCTATCGCCGCGCAGGACACGGCTATCCGCAAAATTGCGGACGCGGGTTCTTGCGTCCTCATAGGCCGCTCGGCAGATTATATCTTGCGGAATTACAAAGATGTGGTACGTATTTTTATCCACGCCCCCAAGAGCTATCGAGAGAAAAAGGTAATGGAAATGTACGGGGACAGCCCGGAAGCCGCCAAAAAGAGCATTGCCCGTTCCGATGCAGCCAGAGCAGCTTATTACAAGAGCGTTTCCGGCCAAGAATGGGGCGACCCCCACGGATATGAGTTGTGTATTGACGCTTCAATGGGAGAAGATGCTGCTGCAAATCTAATCTGCGACTATATAAATCGGGTCAACAGGCCGCAAGCACAATTTCCAGTCAAGCAGGTGTTTTATATACTCGACCTATAGCAATCTGTTTCAGCGTTCGGTTTCCGAACGCGCAGCCAGCCCCGGCAAGGGCTGTTCAAAGGATTTGGGACGCTGTCCCAACAAGCAAAAACGGACTTTCGGCGGCAACGCCGGAAGTCCGTTTTATATACAAACGCCCTGCATGCAAGGTAGTGTATCCTGATGTAGTCCGGCGTTTCGGACGTGACCCTGAGTTTATGCCGGAGGTTGCTGACATGATTGTTGATCGCTCTGTGGGAATAAGATGTCTTGAACGACCCAATCGGGAATTGTGATCTCTCCAGGAATGGCAGGCTCTATCGGAACAATAGGCGGTTCTGAAAGAGCGGGATCATCTGGCTCCATATTCCCATCAGGCAATTCCCTGTCAGGCGCAGAAGCCAGATGTTCCCTGATATAAAGCACCCCGCATACCATAAGGACGATCATCAGAGCCAGCAGAAGGAAGATTACACCACACAAAGCATGGGCGATTATCAGCCTTCTGCCGCGCTTTTTTCGCCTTGCTCTGACGGATGCTTGGCGCTCCCGTACCGTCACGGCTCAAAAACCACCTCCTTCCCGTCCGATTTTAGAATCATGGTAACTTTCTCACCGTTATAGCCAACAGACAGGGCCGGGTCATTTGAAATCTTCAGACTGTGGGCGCCATCCCTGCCGCACAGATAAACGCAGTCGGAATCCATG
>OFFG01001215.1_pt1 | contig 16134 bp, 13 predicted proteins | sample 1521331 | NCBI WGS metagenome assembly OFFG01 (sample SAMEA3504129, study PRJEB24116) | mouse gut metagenome | biome: mouse gut; feature: mouse-associated habitat; material: faeces | place: Denmark | collected 2011 | reverse complement strand
GATGACCGATACCGGTACTTTCGTAATCAACGGTGCAGAGCGCGTTATCGTTTCTCAGATTGTCCGCTCCCCCGGAATCTATTACGATAGTTCCATCGACAAGTCCGGTAAAAAAATGTTTTCTGCCAAGCGGGAGGGTGAGATATTACCCGGAATATGCAAGTGTGGTAAAGTTGGCGCAGGAGAGCGGGGCGTCCTTTCAGGAAATTATGGATGAATTCAAAGAATTCATGTTCCGCCAGCAAGGCACGGAATTGTAACATCTGGCCTAAAAATCCTGTGATTGCTTTTTATGGGATCAGGGTATAGAATAAAGGCAGGAACGAAAAACAGCGGAACTGCCAGCCAATGGTATTAACCTGGGCAGTTACCGGGCGGGAACAGGAGGGCAATATGTTAGAATTCAGGTACGACACGCAGTTATTGATTGAGGGGGAGGATTTGGACGAGGACGTGATTTCCCAGTATTTTACTGAGAATTTTAAAGGGGACTGCCTGCTGGCTGTGGGGGATGAGGAACTGGTCAAAATACATTTCCACACTAACGAACCCTGGAAGGTGCTGGAATACTGTGCCACCTTGGGAGAGATTCATGATATTGTCGTAGAGGATATGGACAGGCAGGCAAGAGGATTAAAAGGTTAGAGCCATGGGACTGTATTTAAACAGTAAAAAGCCCTGTGTAATTTATGAAAATCTTGCCCATTCCACCTATTTTATTGACAAAACAGCTATGCTGGAGGAACTGATCCCCCTTGTGGGGCAGGCGGGCGGGTGTGCGGCGCAGGATGCACGAAAGGAAGGCGGAGGCAACAAATATATCTGTGTTACAAGGCCCCGCCGTTTTGGCAAGACATTGAATCTGAGCATGACAGAATGCTTCTTCTCGAACCAGTATGCCCACAGGGCGGATCTCTTTGAGGGGCTTTCCATATGGGAAGGAAAGTATCGGGAGCTACAGGGTACATTTCCGGTGCTTTTTATTACATTTGCCAATATTAAGGCGGTGCGGTATGCAGATATGCAGTACAAGATTTCAAAGGTATTTTCAGATCTGTACGAACAGCATCGTTATCTGCTGGACGGAGAGCTGCTAAGCCGTAATGAACGTGAATATTTCGAGCAAATAAAGCCGGGAATGGAAATGAAGGGGGCTGGGGAGGCCATCCATTCCCTGGCAAATTTCCTGCAGCGTTACTACAAAAAAGATGTTATGATTATTCTCGACGAGTATGATACTCCTATACAGGAAGCATGGCTCAATGGCTACTGGGATAAGGCGGTGGAGTTCTTCGAGGAATTTTTTAACAGTACTTTCAAGACCAATCCCTATCTCTATCGTGGCATGATCACAGGAATCACCCGCATTTCTAAAGAAAGCATTTTTTCGGACTTAAATAATTTGGATGTTATCACAACCACATCTGATGAGTATGCGACGGCTTTCGGTTTTACGGAAAAGGAAGTTTTTCAGGCCCTTGACGATGTAGGACTGGGGGCGGAAAAACAAGGTGTAAAGCAGTGGTATGATGGGTTTACCTTTGGCAGATACACCGATATTTACAATCCGTGGTCTATAGCGTCCTTTATTCGCAAAAAGGGTAAATATGAGGCTTACTGGACAAATACCAGCGGCAACGGGCTTGTCAATGGGCTTGTGCAAAAGGGAGATGCTGCCATCAAGCAGACCATGGAGCAGTTGCTGCAGGGAGAGAGCTTTGTGACAGAGCTTGATGAACAGGTGGTATTCAATCAGCTTGGCAGGGATAACAATGCCGTGTGGAGTCTGCTGCTTGCGGCGGGGTATCTCAAGGTGCTCAGTACAGCAGCGGAAAGTGAGGACGAAGCGGCGGAGGATAATGTCTGGTATACCCTTGCGCTCACAAATTTTGAGGTGCGGCAGATGTTCCGCAAGATGGTCAAAGGTTGGTTTCAGGGCAGTACCACAGTGGTCTACAATGAGTTTATAAATGCCATGCTTCATGACAATGTATGCATGATGAATGTCTTTATGAACAAAGTTGCATTGAACACTTTCAGCTCATTTGACAGTGGGAACAGACCATCCGAGGAAACGGAACCAGAGCGTTTTTACCATGGGTTTGTGCTGGGGATGATGGTAAATCTTGCGGACACATACAGGGTTTGCTCCAACCGCGAGAGCGGTTATGGGCGTTATGATGTCATGTTGAAGCCGCTGGATAAGAGGGGGAAGGCATTTATCTTTGAGTTTAAGGTTTTAAGTCCGTATGAGGGCGAAAAGACGCTGGAGGAGACGCTTGCAAGCGCCCATGCACAGATAGAAGAAAGACATTATGAGGCGGAGCTTCTTTCAGAGGGCTTTACTGAGGAGCAGATCCGAAAATACGGGTTTGCATTTCAGGGAAAAAAAAGCCTGATTGGTTAAGAAAAGCGGGTGTGGGACCTGCCGGAAGGAATTGATGTGTGGGGGGATACCGGGAACAGGGTACCCCCCACAAGTTATTCAGCTTCTCTGAAGATTTCCGGAGGAGCGGCTTACCGCCAGGAGTTTTTGGCGCATTTCGTCCTCGATCCGCACCAGTTCCTGCTCGGCGCTTCTCCTCTTGGCCCGTCCGTCCTCCTGGATTTTCAGCACCTCGTCCAGGGTGCTGATGAGGGTTTTGTTGGTGGCTGTGAGGGTCTCAATGTCCACAATACCTCTCTGGCTCTCCCTGGCGGTCTCTATGGTGGCCACCTTGAGGGTTTCCGCATTCTTTTTCAGGAGCATATTGGTCATGTCCGTGACTTCCTTCTGGGCTTTGGCGGCTTCGGTGGAGTGGCTTAAGCCAATGGCGATGACCATCTGGCTCTTCCACAGAGGAATTGTGTTCACCAGGGTGGACTGTATCTTCTCCGACATGGCTGTGTCATTGTTCTGGATCAGCCTGATCTGTGGCGCCATCTGCATGGAGATGGTTCTGGTGAGTTCCAGGTCATAGATCTTTTTCTCGAAACGCTCACACATGGAGGCATAGTCGTTGGCCGCCTGGGTGTCCTCCGGAAGGCCGCTCTTCTCCGCCTTGTCCAGGAGGGCGGCGAGCTCTGTGGATCTGGCCTGTTCCAGCTTCTGCTTCCCGGCGATAATGTACATGGACAGTTCCTTGAAATAGTGCAGGTTCAGCTCATACATTTTATCCAGCATGGCCGCATCCTTCAGCAGGGTGATCTGGTGTTCTTCCATGACCTTGCAGATCCGGTTGATGTTGGCCTCTGCCTTGTCGTATTTGACTTTCAGGTTATCCAGACGGTTGGCGCTTTTCTTGAAGATGCCCAGAAATCCCTTCTCTTCTTCCTCCTCAAAACCCCTCAGCTCCGTCACCACGCCCGCCAGCATCTGGCCGATCTCACCCATGTCCTTTGTGCGCACATTGTTCAGGGCGTTCTCGGAAAATGCGGCGATCTTTTTCTGGCTTCCCGCACCGTACTGCAGCACCAGCTGAGTGTTGGTGATATCAATCTGGGCGGCAAAATCATTTACCATTTTCTGTTCTTCCGGCGTCAGTACCACATCCGGCACCCTGGGTTCTTCCTTCTTTGCCTCCGGCACTGTCCCTGAGGGCGATTCATCGCTGGACGTAAAAGGGTCCAGAGTCAGGGTAGGAGCCTGTTTTAACATTTCGTCTAAATTGGCGCTCATCTGATTTTCCTCCTGCTGTCTCTCCCGCAGTCTGCCGGCGGCATGAAGCGGGACAACTGTCATAATCGGTTTTCATTGTGTGTGGCCCGGGTTCAGGAATCCCTGCCCAGGGTCACATACTCCATTTCTCTGGTAAGGCCTTCCTTGGCCAGCATGGTCTTTAACACCTGGGCGTCGGTGGTGGCGTCAAAGGCCGCGTCCTGGAACAGACTGCCCAGAAGCTCTTTGAAGGCCTGGTTGATGGTGTCCAGAGTGTTCTCAATCTCTGACTTGGCCTCCAGGATCTCAGGGCCGGGGGAGCTGACCCGGTTGAACTCCTCATAGGACTCCACCAGCTTCAGGGTGGTGGGCAGGTAATAGTCCATGAGCTTGTGCATTTTGTGCATCTGCTCAGGATGTTCCCTGACCCGGTCGAAGATATCCTTCAGCAGGTTTTCCAGGCAGAACAGCTTGGAGGAGATGGCCTCCCCGGGAATCCTGTCGTTTAAATCCCTGAGTTTTCGGATACACTCCATGCCTTCGGCCACCATGGAATTCAGCTCCTGTGCCTGTGCCCCGGATACCTGGGGGGCGGGTTCTTCCTGCTGCGTTTCCTGCTGACGGAAAGCCTCTGCCTCCCGGACTTTTCTGGCGTCCTCCGCCTCCATGTACTGGCGGTACACATCGTCATTTACCATAAAGCAGGTCTGCCCGGCGTCCATATGGCCTTCCGGAAAGAAGCCCAGCTGGAGCATTTTCTGCAGATCTTTTCTGACGTATCGCTCGCTTTTGCCTGTGGCCACCGCCAGGTGCTGGATTTTCCCGTGCACTCTGTAATCGCACAGCTGCACATAGCGCTCAGCCCGCTTCAGACGCCTTCTCTGGCTGACGCCCAGCTGGATCATGCCGAAGAACAGGGACAGGAAGAAAAGATTGATAACCCATCCCTGGAAGGTGGTCTCCCCAAAGGAGAGCATAATGGTGCGGATGAAGGTCACAAGTCCGGTGATGCCCAGGCCGATGCCGCCAAAAACCTGATAGAGCACATTGGAGACATTGCCCACCTTCTTGAATTTTACCATGGAATCCTGTGCGCCGCCCTCCTGCTGCAACTGTGTCTGCCTCTGCCGCAGCTGTGCTTCCTGCCTTCTCAGAAATGCCTCCCGCTGCCGTATCTGCTCCTGCTGCCGCTGCATCTGTACCTGCCAGTTCTGCATCTGCCTCTGCTTTTCCATGATCTTCTGCTGCCAGGGGGGAATGTTTGCCTGGGCGGAGGCGGCGCTGCTTCCTGCCTGGGCTTGTGCCTGTGAGCAGGCAGTGTTGCTTCCCGTGAAGGCTTCCGCCCGGGCGGAGGCGGCGCTGTTCCCTGCCTGGGATCCGCTGTATGGCGTAAACGGCTTTCCCGCCTCGCTCACCGCACTGGCCATGGTCTGGCTCACCAGGCGGTTCAGGTTCTTAAAATCTCCGGTTTTCAGGGCGTCTGCAAGTGCGCCCTCCATCTGTTTCCCGAAGGTGTTCCAATTCTGATTATCACTCATGTAATCTATCCTCGCCATGTTTCCGGTAAACTTGCCTGTTTTTTTGAGTTCTGCTCCCCTTATTATCCCACATCAAACCAGGGTGCGCAACAGTTTTTTCATTCCCTTTTTTGCGCTCCCTTCATATAATATAGGGATTGTATGGATTTCAAGATGAGGAGATTACAGCGTCTATGGCCACTGGATACTTGATTTTTCAGGCACGGACTGCCCATGATGCCCTTCCGCTCCAGGGGGTGCGGGTCAGCATTATGGATGGGGAGGGCCGCAGGCTTTACGAGATGACCACGGATGAAAACGGGCAGACCCAGGCGGCTGCCCTGGAGACAGTGAACAAAAGCTATTCTTTGAGCCCTTACTATCCACGGAGGCCCTACACAGGGTATCAGGTTCTGGCTCAGGCGGAAGGGTTTGACTCCCTCTCCATTCAGGGGGTGCCCATCTTTGAGGGGGAGACGGCCATTCAGCCCCTGCCCCTGACACCCATGCGGGATATGCAGCGCAGTCCGGTGGTAAATGAGATTCTGATCCCGGAACCTGCCGTGGCCATGTCGGAGGAGCGCCATCAGGAGGGGCCGGCCATTCCGCCCCGGGTGCTGCGGCAGGTGGTGATCCCCAATCCCATCACGGTGCACCTGGGAAGGCCGGAAGCGTCGGCGCCCAATGTACAGGTGTCCTTTCCGGACTATGTGAAGAATGCCGCCAGCAGCGAGATTTACCCTACCTGGCCGGAGCAGGCTCTGAGGGCCAATATCTATGCCATTATCACTTTTGCCCTGAACAGAGTGTTCACAGAGTGGTACAGAAGCAGGGGCTATGCCTATGATATTACAAACAGCACAGCCTATGACCAGGCCTATGTCCATGGGCGCACCATTTATGAGTCCATCAGCAGGATTGTGGACGAGATATTCAGCCAGTATGTCCGCAGACAGGGGAGGAATGCACCCTACTTTACCTCGTTCTGCAACGGATCCACAGTGGTCTGCCAGGGACTGTCCCAGTGGGGAAGCGTGTCCCTGGCCCAGAGGGGATTTACGCCCCTGCAGATTCTGCGCACCTACTATCCCAGAGATGTGGAAATCGCCCAGACCGACAGCATTACCGGAATCCTGACCTCCTATCCGGGAACCCCTCTGCGGGTGGGGAGTACGGGGCTTGACGTCCAGACCATTCAGGCCTATCTGGACAGGATTCGGAAGAATTATCCTGCCATTCCTGTGATTACGGACGAAGCAGGGGTGTTTGGCAGCAGCACCAGCGCCGCAGTGTCCAGGTTCCAGAGTATTTTCGGCCTCACAGCGGACGGGATCGTGGGAAAGACCACATGGAACAAGCTGTCCAGTATCTATACTGCCGTGGCCAGACTGGCGGAGCTGGACAGTGAGGGACAGAGTCTCGGCATCGGAACGGTGCCCCCCAGCTCGGTACTGCGCCAGGGTTCCCGGGGAAATGATGTGCTCACCCTTCAGTATCTGCTGAATGTGGCCTCGGAGTTCTATCCTCAGATCCCTGAAGTTTCCCAGGACGGGATCTTTGGCAGCGCCACAGGGCAGGCGGTGAAAGCTTTCCAGCAGAGGATGCAGCTTTCGGTGGATGGCATTGTGGGGCCTGACACATGGAAGGCACTCTATGCGGTTTATCTGGGAATTGCCGGAAATATCCCCCTGCCGGGGCCGGGAGCAGGATCCGGAGAGAGGGAGTATGTGGTTCAGGCCGGGGATACCCTGTGGCTGCTTTCCAGGAGATTCGGCACCACGGTGGATGCCATCAAGAGCCTGAACGGCCTTACCAGTGATGTGCTGAATATCGGACAGGTGCTGAAGATACCGGCAGGGGCTTCGGAACCTTACTTTGAGTATACAGTCCGCTCCGGGGATACCCTGTGGCTGCTTTCCAGAAGATACGGCACCACGGTGGATGCCATCAAGCGTCTGAACGGTCTCACCGGCGACGCTCTCAGCGTGGGCCAGGTGCTGAAAATTCCCCAGGATACGGCGCGTTTCCCGGGGGGCATGATCCAGGAGGTTATGGAGAACATGTAAGCCGTAAAAGCGTCGAATTCTTCCGAGTCAGGACAAAGCGGAAGCTGTGGGAGTTTTTGTCTCACAGCTTCCGCTGAACTGTTTGGCCTTATCTCCCCGACACTTGAAAACGTCGGTATATCGGCTTTCCCGCTGCGGCGATTATCCCGCCTGCAAGGAGATAAAGGACGGGTACAGCCTGCCAGGCGGTAAAGTGGTGGCCGAAAACGGAAATCAGACGCACATCAAAAATATTCCACGGCGTGAGGAAGGCGCTGGGAAGCAAATCCCATATCTGAGCGAAAATCCTGTACTGGTATGGAATGGAACAAACCATGGACAGCATGAGCATTCCTGATGTGACGGCAAGGGCGGCAATGCTGCTGCGGAGCATTTCTGAGAGCAGCATTACCATGATGCTGAAGATGACAGAGGTGGCAATCATACAGCCATACACAATCAATACACTCTGTCCCACTGTGAGGGAACAGGAATACCGGGCAAATATCAGCTGAAACATTGCGCCGGCGCCTTCCGACCCATACAGGGCATATGTCAGTAACAAGCCCAGTGTCATCAGAAGCAGGGATATGCCGGCGGAAAAACTGGCTCCGGCAAGGATTTTCGCCCAGTAGACCGCGCTTTTCCCCCGGGCGCTGCAGAGAATCAGCTGGTCTGTCTTTCTGGCATGTTCCTCTGCAAACACTCCTGCAAGACAGATGGATATGGACAGCAGTGCCAGGAGCCCCATGGTGGGGACGGCGGAGAACAGCCTGTAATAGCCGTCTGCATTTTGATAGACAAAGGGGGTTTTCAGCGCTGCCTCTTTCTGCCGCCAGAACTCTTTTTCTCCTTCAGATAAATTTTCGGAGGTCCAGTGGGCCTCCAGCATAACCATCCTTCTGGCATACAGATCCTGCAGGTCCGGGATCCACTGCCTTGTCTCGGAGATGGTCATATCCGTCATATCTCCTACAAAACTGAAAATGGCGTTGTAGGGGCGGGCGTATTTCTGGTATTCCTCGGTGAGGGTGTATCTTTCCGCCGAAGAAGGGATCCTGCCATAGGCATCTGACATTTCTTCCAGAAGAGTCTGGTCGATTTCCCTGCCGCTTAGCTGTCTGTTGTACTCTCTGTCCGCCAGAAATATGTGATACTTGCTGTCCGCTTTCTCATTGTCCACGTAATGGGAACCCATCGCCGGACCTGTGACCGATATGAACACCGCGGCCAGGCATACCAGCAGCGTGATTCGGACAATTTTCCGTTTCCATATCTTTTTTAACTCGTAACCATAAAGGGTTCTCAAACTATGCATTCTGCTCCTCCTCGTCAAACTGCTGCAGATAAAAGTCTTCCAAATCTCCTCTGGTCTCGTCCCAGGGGCCCCGGTAGATCATCTGTCCGCCCTTCATCATAATGATATCCTGTGCTATGTGCTCAATGTCGGAGACAATATGTGTGGAAAGCAGGACAATATTCTCCTGGCCCCAGTCCTGGATCAGATTGCGGAACCGCACCCGCTCTTTTGGGTCAAGCCCTGCGGTGGGTTCGTCCAGGACCAGCAGTTTCGGCTCATTCAGAAGAGCCTGTGCAATTCCCAGTCTCTGTTTCATGCCCCCGGAGTAGGTTTTGATTTTCTTTTTGGCCACATCCTGCAGGGACACCAGCTGCAGAAGTTCCCTTGCTTTTCCCAGGGCCTGTGCCTTTCCCATGCCTTTTAGGGATCCCATATACAGGAGGAAATCCAACCCTGAAAATTCCGGATAATAGCCGAAGTCCTGGGGCAGATACCCCAGAACAGAGCGGTATTCCTCCTGGCTTACATCCATTCCGTCGAAAGAGATGGCGCCGCTTGTGGGGGTTAAAATGCCGCAGATCATTCTCATGAGGGTGGTTTTTCCCGCGCCGTTGGCCCCAAGCAGTCCGTAGACGCCTTTTTGCAGTTTTAGGGAAATACGGTCAACAGCAATGTTGTTCTTGTACTGCTTTGACACTCTGTCTATGATTAGTTCCATACAAAGTCCTCCGTCTTTTTGATAATATGATAAATCTCCTGCGCCATTCTGACAATCAGGAGAACGGCCAGGATCACCCACCAGTGAATGTAGGAAAACTGATAGATAAAATCGGCAATAAAGTGCAGTCCCCAGTTTGCCGCGCTGACCAGCACCGCGGCGCTGACACAGCCATAGAGCGCATCCTTTCCACGGATACAGCGGGTGAGCCACAGGCTGATGTTGAGGGTCAGCAGGTATGGCACAAGGAGGTATACTCCCGTCTGGAGCAGGGAGATCTGATTGCCGATACAGCATAGAGGGGCAAGGCAGATCAGCTCAAGAAAATCCAGCATTCCCAGTATACTCATTCGTGCAAGCATGACATTTTTCAGCGAAAACCGTGTGGACATTTCAAATTCTTCCATTCCGTACACTGGGGAGCGCGTGCACTCTGTGACGGCCAGCAAGCCCAGAAACGGAATAAAGGACGACACAATCCACAGGGTGTTTTGCTGAATCACATAAGCCCCTTGTATGGCGGGAAACAGAAGCAGCAGGGAGAGAACCAGCGCCCGCTTTCTGAGATAAGTAACCTGGGTGAGCATAAACTGCCATGTGCTGATTCTGGATTTGGGAAGAGATCTTATAAAATTTTCTTTTTTCTGCCGTTGGGGTGCCGGGGCCTCGAAGACCTTCTTGATTTTCTGTTTCAAATCCTGTTTCCAATGAAAATTCATTGGGAAAATCCCTCCTTTTTTAATTCTTCTCTCAGCCATTTTAAGGCTTTTGACAGTCTGCGGTGGATGGCAAAACGGGACAGCCCTGTAATTTGGCATATGGAGGCGAAAGGCAGTTCGTTGGCATATCGCAGAAATAACAACTCCTGTTCCTGGGGCGGCAGCTTTGCAAGTAAAGAGCGCAGGGCCAGGCGATCCACCCAATTTTCGGAAGGATCATATGCCGGCTCGGCATCCATATCTTCCAGACTGCTCAGCGGACTTTTCCGCAGCATATCCACACACAGGTTTTTGGCGGTGGTATATAAATAGGGCAGCTCTCCATCCCTGCTAAGACACAGATCCCGTCTATAAAAGCGAAGAAAGGTTTCCTGCGTGACATCCTGCGCCAAATGCCTGTCATAGAGCTTAAAGTAGCAATAGCGGTATATTTTGTCATACTGTTCTTCAATGTCCATGCACTGTGAAATCTCCTTTTAAAGGTTTAACGGATAAGAGCGGTGAAATGTGCGGCTGTTTTAAAAAAATTATTTTAACACAACTTTTGCTGTGGCAGTTTACTTTTCTGAAAAAACAGAATATTTAGAAAATTTACAAACCAGTTGAAAAATCTGCGGAAGGGTTATATACTTAATACAAGAAGGAAAACTTTGGAAATAAAAAAACTCAAAACCGGAATAAAACAGACATAATTGAAACTAAAAACAAACCCAAACAGTCCCGGAACAAAAGCGCCCGGGAGAATTTGCATCTGCGGACTGTGCAGAGGCAAAATACTCCCCCTTAAGGGCGCTGAAGTGAAGGGATGGAACTGGAAGTCAAACAGTCCCGGAACGAAAGCGCCCGGGAGAATTTGCATCTGCGAACTGTGCAGAGGCAAAATACTCCCCCTTAAGGGCGCTGAAGTGTAGGGACGGTACTAATAATAAGGAGGTATGCATATGAGTTCAATGAGAATTGGCAGCGGGATATACCAGTCGTATTCCCATCTATCGAGCGGCAAAAGAATCAACACTGCAGCGGATGACGCGGCGGGGCTGGCCATAGGCCAGAAGATGCAAAAAGAAGAGAACGGTCTCCGGGTAGGAGGAGAGAACGCCAAAGACGGCATTGGGGCCCTGAACGTGGCCGACGGTGCTCTGGGAGGCGTTATGGACTACCTGCAGAGAATGCGTGAGCTGGCGGTGAAGTCCATGAACGGGCTTTCCTCTTCTTCCGACAGGGCCTCTTATCAGAAAGAGATCGACCAGCTGAAGGAAGGCATTCAGTCCATGTCCAAGACTACTTCCCTCAACGAGCAGAAGCTTCTGGACGGAAGCATGGCCGATATGCACCTGGCTACCAACCCCGACGGAAGCGGCATGCGGATCGGCATGGCAAATTCTACGCTGGAGGCTCTCGGCATTGCTGATTTCGATGTGACGAAGGGCGATTTCAGCCTGGACGCCATCGACAATGCCATGAACATCGTGTCCAGACAGAGAGGAAACCTGGGCGCTTCCACCAATCGCCTGGAACATACTTACAACAATAATACGGCCATGCGCCTTGAGCAGCTCAGTTCCAGAAGCCGTATTGAAGATCTGGATATGCCGAAAGCAATTTCCGAAAAGAAGAAAGAGGACCTGCTGAGCGAATACAGGACCCTGATGCTGAAGAAGCAGATGAATCAGGATTCCATGGTAGTGAAGCTGTTCCAGTAAATTGCAGCGTATTTTCCCAAGGCTGCAGATTGCCGCACGGATGCCTGAAAAGCGTCTGTGCGGCATTTTTTCGTCATTTTCCGTCTCGCTGCGTCCTGTGGGAAGGTTGGGGATTATCAAAACCATGCACCCAGTCACTGCATCGGTAATAAACAAAATAAATGACGGAACTGATTCCCCATGTCAGCGGATATGCCCAGTAGATATAGCCGATTTCACCGGTCAGCTTCATCACTGTGATGATGTAAATAATCCGCACCACACACCAGATTGCCAGCATGACACACATAGGCACGAACGCCTTTCCCGCCCCTCGGCAGACGGCTGCTACCGCATGAGAAAATGCCAGCAGGCAGAAGAACAGAGATACCGTGCGTGCCTGGCGGACACCCAGTTCAATAACGCCGGGGTTGGAGTCAAACAGCCCTATCAGCCTGGGTGCAAAAACATAGCAGAACACACCGATCGCTTCCGCCAGCACCATTGCGGACAGAATGCTGAAACGCGCCCCCTTCTTCGCCCTGTCGTACTGCCTGGCGCCCAGGTTCTGGCTGATAAAGGTCGTACTGGCCATATTGAAGCTGGTGATTGGCAGGAATGCAAAGCCCTCAATCTTGGCATGGGTGCCGTAAGCAGCCATAGCCAGCTTTCCGAAAGAGTTAATCTGTGACTGCACAATGACATTGGCAAAGGCAATCACGGAATTCTGTACGCCTGACGGAAGCCCGTTGGGAATGATTTCCCTCAGCAAACCGTATCTTCCTCCACTCTACAGTGAATATATTCCCCCTGCGCATAAGATGGCGCATGCAGAGAACCACGCTTGCCGCCTGGGAAATCACCGTAGCCACGGCAGCAGACCACACGCCCCAATGAAACACTGCCAGGAACAATACATCCAGCACCACATTTAATACGGAAGAAAAAATCAGATAATGCAGCGGACGCCTGCTGTCCCCCAGAGCGTTCATGATGCTGCGGCAGACATTATACAGCACCAGCGCCAGAGATCCCAGAAAATAGTATCTGAAATACGAGATTGCTTCCGGCAGCACCTCCGGGTCCGTCTGCATCCAGACCAGAAACGTGGGCGTCAGCGCCACGCCCACCGCCGTCAGCAGCACGCCGGCAGCCAGGCCGAACGCCAGCACCGTATGGATGGCACGAGATACGAGCGCCTCATCCCCCGCACCGAAATAACGCGAAATCACCACTCCGGCCCCCATGGCAATCCCCGCAAAAAAGCTGATCATCAGAAAGATCAGCGTGCCCGAGGAGGTTACCGCCGCCAGCGCGTTGGTTCCCAGGTTCTGCCCCACAATAAAGGCATCCGCCGTATTGTAGAGCTGCTGAAATACCTGGCTTAAAAATATGGGCATGGCAAATCCCAGCATAAGAGAATAGGGATTTCCCTCAGTCATATCTTTTGTATGGGAAGGCGATATATTTTGCTTCTTATTTCGTATATGCTCCATAATTTCTCTTTCGTTGTCCTTTCGTATACGTTTTGTTTACCTGATTTTCCGTTCCCGTCCATTTCCGGCGCCCACCGCCGGTCCCGGCAACTCTGTCTACACGGGCCGCCTTCCCCCTCCTTCCGAACACCCCATCGGACACTGCTTTGAAAGGTCTCCCGCCCGCAGAGATTTCCCGAATAAAAAAGCCGGTTCGGATTCCAATAAAATTCCGGAAACCTTAACCGGCGTGTTTGATATGCAGCCTTAAATAAGGCCTGACGCTGCACTGCCCCGCCTGCTATCTGTGCGCCTTAAACAGCAGCAGGAGTTCGTCGCCTTCCTGATTTTCCCGGTACGCCCACGCCCTCCTGGCGGAAGCTACCAGGTCTATGCAAAAGGCAATGCCAAAGGCCACGGTTATCACAACCCTCATATCCGGCGGAATCCGGACAATGGCCCTTTCCACCATCGGTTCCACAAAGCGGAACACCACAATAGCTCCGAACCCGAAAAGCACGGCATTCCTCAGGCATACCCTTCCCTTGATATTATAACGCATATGGGAATAGTCCCACCATTTGGAGTGGAAAAGCTTTTCCAGGATTCCGCCCACGATATATTCCACCACGGAGCAGAAAACCACTCCGAATACAAACAAAATCAGATAAGAATCCTTCACGTCATTCAGGCCCACAGAACCCAGCGCCATGCCCACGCCGTAGATCGGGCAAAACGGCATATGTAAAAATCCCCGGTTCTGAAATTCCCCGGCTTCAATCCGCATATCGATGCATTCTATCAGCCAGCCGGCAAACCCCCAGAAAAAGAACATCAGCAACATTTCATAAAAACCATTCCCCAATGGCATTTCTCTCTCCTCATCTTTCATCAATAGCCCGGACAGTCCTGATATTTCAAAGGCTCCTCCGGACAAACCGTACATATAGCTTTTTTATATCTCCAGATGATTTTACCATACTTCTAACGGATATGCCACTACATTTCTGCTAATGCCATAAAAAAATGTGCTGCCGGGCAACAGTTCAGACAGCATGTTCCCGCAAAGTCAAAATTGCGTCTGTATGTTTCGACAGAAAACATCCATATATGGGTCTTCAATCAAGCAGGGGAACGCTCTTCTCCTCTACTTGCCGCGCCGGGTGCGTGCAGCTTTCGCTGCTAATTTCCTTACGCGCCCCTGCGCACAAAAATGTGGCCCCGCAAGCGGGACCACATATAAATTACAGTCAGTCAGACTTACCAGCCATACTCCTCGGCATACTGGGTAACTGCCTCTACAGCATCTTCGTATCCGTTGACGATAGCGTCCTCCTTCATCTTCGCGAACATATCGGCTACAGGCTCGGTACCGGTAATAATCTTCCAATATTCAGCGCTAAACGCAAAGGAAGTGGCATCCGTCACAACCGTATCGTCAATCAGCTTGGGACCGATCTCAGGCCATACAGGATCCTGGTTACGGGTCGCACAGGCTTCCGCATTCATAGCCTTTGTTTCTGCATTGTATTCATCGAAATACTCTACATTCTCATATGCCGCAAGTTCGAATCCCCAGCTGGGCCAGTGTGTTACTGCAGAACAAGGATACTTCACGCTCATTGCGGTGGAATTACCATTCTCGTCACGGATCAGCGTGATATTGCCATCCGCATCGCGCTCCCAGTCCTCACCTTCAAAGCCCATACGCATATACTTGCCTTCATCAGACAGCAGATATTCGTAATAGTTCAGGAAACGATCCATTTCTTCCTCGGTAATCTCCGGGGAAAACATGGTAGCTACCATACAGCTTACATAGCCTTCCATACGGGGTGTATCGCCTTCCTTCAGAGCCAGTGCGGGAATCACTCCCAGACGGTCGAAAGGATTAACGCCGGGGTTGGCAGCGGCATAATACTTCACAGCCACACCGTTGATCCAGTCGGCATCCGCATTACGCAGACACATTCCTGCAGTATTGGAACAGAAGGTCTTCAGGCCATCTTCCCACTTAATTCCGCCGAAGTCGGGATCAATGGAACCATCTTCATACATCTTGCGCAGCCACTCCAGAATTTCGATATTGCGGTCATCCATGGGTCCAAAGAACCAGTTGCCATCCGCGTCACGATTCCAGTAAATATTGGAAACACCGGTACTGGAGAAGAAATAACGCAGGGTGCCCATACCATCTCCGGTAAGACCAAAGGTATCGTTTACGCCGTTGCCATCGGGATCATCATGGGTAAACGCATGTGCAACATTGTAGAATTCTTCCCAGGTGGTAGGCATTTCCAGACCCAGGTTCTCCAGCCAGTCGGTACGGATAAAAATTCCCTTACGCTCTGCCTTGTAGATGTTAGGGTCTGCAGAGTCAGGCTTGGGAAGGAAATAATAGCCATCATACATACCATGTACCGTCTGGGACACGGCATCGTTTTCCAGCAGCGCCTTGGTCAGAGGATATTTCTCCAGGAGATTTTCCGGGATTTCTGCCACCAGCTCCTCGGGTATGAACTGCGTAATGATTGCCGGATAGTAAAGAATATCTGCTGCGAATACCTTGGGCAGCACACCGTCTGTTGCCGCCAGCTGCAGAACAGTGAACTCATTATTGTAATAATTCGTCTCGCTCTGCTGGAATGCAATTCCGAAATTCTCCTCAATGTAAGCCGCCATCTTATCGGTGGACGAATCCCAGGAGAAAGGATCTGCATCGCTGTCCGCGGTTATCGTGATTACATCCTCAAATCCTCCTACTTGTGCTGATCCTGATCCTGCCGCGCTTCCACCGTCGTCTGCAGGTTCGGACTCTTCTCCGCCGTCATCTGCAGGCTCGGACTCTTCACCACCGTCGTCTGCAGGGGCGCTGTCTTCATCGCTCTCCTCAGCTGCAGAGCCATTTGCACTGTTTCCCGCAGGCTCATCGCTGTTGCCACAGGCGGCCATGCCCAGCACCAGGCTGTTTACCATGCTTTTTACGGCCCGCCTGGAGCGGAGAAGGTTTGTAAATGCTTCCGTGGAGAACCGGCCGTCTT
>OFFG01001212.1_pt1 | contig 16177 bp, 13 predicted proteins | sample 1521331 | NCBI WGS metagenome assembly OFFG01 (sample SAMEA3504129, study PRJEB24116) | mouse gut metagenome | biome: mouse gut; feature: mouse-associated habitat; material: faeces | place: Denmark | collected 2011 | reverse complement strand
TTCAACTCTCAAGTTATACCGAACTCCTGCAAAATACAATATGTCGTATTGGTTGAAAAAAATGAAACCAATACGACATATTGTATTTTTTGAATACCTGATTTACCATGTAACAGGAAGCGCTTCACAAACTTTGTATTCAGTGTGCAGTATGATGCAAAGAATACAATTCTACAAAAGTAAAGCAGGAGAGATTGTATATGGAAGCAAGTTTTTATAATTTTTATTTTGGACCTATTTAAGAAGAAAGGATATGGTGTCGTCTACAATACTCATTCTGGTACAATTGTCGCCATCCACCATCTGAACACCTGGCAGGCATTGACCACCAATGATGAAAAATCACTTTGCAATGAGGACATGGCAGACCTGATTAACAACAAAATGTGGGTAAATTCTTTTGACGAAGAATTTACTGATATCAAAAAGAAATATGAGAAAAGAGTTCATGCTTCAAACACATTATATCTGACAATGCTGCCGACGGAAGCATGCAATTTTGCATGCCCCTACTGCTTCCTTTGGGAAAAAGCGCCCCGGACAATGAACGCGCAATTATATAATGATGTACTGTCATATGTAGATAACTATGTTAATGAGAAAACAAATATATCCTACATTATGCTGAATTGGTTTGGCGGAGAACCCACATTATGCCACAAACAAATTCATGAATTTATGACAAAACTATCGGAATTCGCTAACCAGCGAAACATAAAAATAGGAAGCTCTATTACTACAAATGGTTATCTTCTTAACAAGGAAATTTTAAGGAAACTCCTTATAGCAGGCATTAAAAATTTTCAAGTGACAGTTGACGGCACACGGGACGCTCATAATCAGGGAAGACCTCTTAAATCCGGAGAAGGTACATATGACGTCATTATGAAAAACCTTACGGAGATCCATTCCCTGGACAGCACCTTTGAATTTCAGATGGACATTCGCTGCAATTTTACGCGCCGGACGATTAAGGCTGTAGACGATTATATTGACATTTTCATGCAGCAATTTGGAGCAGACAAGAGGTTTAAGCTCTACTGTCGTCCTGTTTATGAATATGAGACAAAAGATAACGATATTTCAAAAATGGCAGACGATATTTTATCCCTTGAAGAAGGACTCTTGTATCAAAACCGTTTTGCTGAAAAGATTGATTCACTGCGCACTGACAGCATTAAACGCAGGATGGTTGACCCGCTTCCGCAGCCAACTCCATGTTGGTGCAATGCCGAAATAGAGAATCACATTATAATTGGCTCGGATGGTTCTATCTACATTTGTGACACACTAACCGGCCATGACCACGCAATCGGTTCATTGAAAGACGGAAAAATCGTTATAAACGATAGCAAAAATTTCAGATACAACATATTCAATGATGCGCGAACCGAAAAATGCATGCATTGTAAGCTGCTGCCAATTTGTATGGGCGGATGTCTCAGAAACCGTCTTGAATGCGCGGCGCAATGCTATTGGACGGCCGACGGAATCCAGAATGCATTAATGAAGCAGTATGGATAATCGGATATTCTATAAACAAATGATAAGATAGGGCGGCATAAATATAGAGATTAACAAGGAGGTTTTTAATGAAAGATAATAATCACATTTCCAACATCGAAGTACTGCGCGCCGGATGCAATACAGAAATGGAAGTAAATTTTGAGTGCGAACAGCATGGAGGTAATTGTTGCCAGAGCGGCAATTGCTGCTTTAAAATTGTGGTAGATCATCTGACCTAACTTTAAATAACATTAATGCTGCCCTCGTTGTAACAGTCATACCCATGCCGCAACCTGTCTTATTACGGCGAGGGCACTAAAAACATAAAAAGAGAAGGAATAGTGTGAAAAATCACACCGATGTGCTGATTTTTCACACGCAAATTTGTGCCGGAGCGTCACAAATTTGTTTGATGGCAGACGCAAATTTAAAATTTGTGTCGCCCCATCGCGTAAACGCTCCGGAATGGAGATTATTATGAAAAAATACTGTTCAATCAGCATATTGGGCAGAAGCTGGAAAATGGTATCTCCCTACCGCTTATTTATCTGTTTGGGAATACTGCTGTCCTTCATCATCATACTGCTGTCCACAGTTTCCAGTTACACGCTTCGTGTTCTTGTAGACGATATTCTGCCAAACAGAAAAATGGAGTTTCTGTGGCCGATTCAATTCGTATTTATAGGAGCCGTATTGATTGAAAATCTGCTGAGCATTTTGAGAAAAAGGCTTTTCTCCAGTGCCAGCCAGAAAAGTCAGGCCGATTTGCGCGGTAAAATGTTTGAAAAATACCTAAACGCCGATTATCTGAAGAAGAACAAGGTTGCGGAAGCGGAACTGAGCGCCGCCATCAACTATCAGGTGGACGCCTTATCCGGCATCCTGGAAAACGGCATACCCGTCATGCTGTCCAATATGATCGATGTAGGCATTACTTTCGCCGTGATGATATATCTTGACTGGAAGCTTACCCTGCTGTCTATCCCGGTATTTCCTGTTCTGTTTCTTTTAAGCAGGGCAGTGGGCAGGAAAGTCGGCAAAGCGCAAAATGATTATCAGGTTACACGAAAAAATATGCTGACTGATATTTCGGATGCTTTCAACTGCGAAATGAATATTTACAATTATGGACTGTTTGGTTATCTGTCAGAACGTTTTAGCCGGAATACAAATAATTTGTGCCAGAAGTCTGTCCGCATGAATGTCCTGTATGAAATTATGAACAGAATGAGCTGGGCACTTATTATCGTGCCATATCAGGCCATTCTATATGGTATAGGCGGTACATGGCTTATCAGGAACGGCATGCCCACCATTGGAACCATGTTGATTTTTGCCAATTTTACCAACCATCTGATTCAGCCGGTTATGAGTCTCACAAATATAAATGCCGAAATCGGCACAGCAAAATCTATCTTTGGAATGCTGGACCGGTTCGAAGAACGTCTTCCGGAAAAGCTGACGGCGCGCTGTGTAGAAATGACGAATGCGGCAGCAGAAGCAGTGAATCTGGAGTACACATATCCCAACCAGGAATCCCCGTGCCTGAAAGGAGTAAACTGCCGGTTCGAGCGTAACAAATTATCTGTTCTGTGGGGCCCCAGCGGTTCCGGTAAAAGTACATTGCTAAAACTTTTGTATGAATTGCTCCTTCCGGAAAAACAGGGCTGCTTAATACGGAACACAAATCTCAGATGGGGATATTTCCCACAGGATCCCCACATGTTTTCTCTGACCCTGTTAGAACACTTCCGTCTGATCAGAAAGGATATTACGGAAAAAGAAGTGTGGTCTTTGCTCGCAGGCCTTTCCGTAGAGGAAACCGTAAGACAGAAGGGGGAGGGCCTGCTTTGCAAGATGAGCTATTCCGAGGGAGCATTTTCCCTTGGCGAGTACCGGCGGCTCTGTCTGGCGGTATTTTGCTGTGCGGATTTTGACGTTATGCTGTTGGACGAACCCACCGCTTCTCTGGACGAAGAGAATACACAGGCAATTGTGCGTATGCTTCAGATGCAGAAAGAGAAGCTCGGCAAAACAGTTATCATCTCTTCCCATGACCGCTGTGTTTTAGATATTGCGGATTCTGTGGTAAAATTCGGTGACTGAGACAGGGAAAAATCCACCAAACCGCATGTTTTTGCGATTTGTGCTGCCGCGGGCGTAACAAATACAGGAAAACGGTGTACTGGTTCCTGATTTCCCATCAAATTCCCTCCACACAAATAGACTTTGTATCTTAATTATGATATAATGTTGACACGGAAGGACATTGTGTCAACTTCTGATTCCATGTGCGATTTCGCGAACGAATTATGGTACAATGTCAGTTAAATATTCCACAAAGGAGCATATTGACCATGAACCAGTACAAACTGAAAAAGAGCAGCCCTCTCACCGGCATTCTGGCAGCCCTTCTGGCGCTTGCCGTCATCAGATTCCTTTTTGTTGTCCTGACGATATCCTCCCGGGAAATCCCCGTCGGCATGACCGTTATCCTGTTGGTGGTCTACGGTATCGCGGCAGTTGTTTTTCTCATCCTCCTGCTGAGGATACGGCGCAGCCATCTGATTTTCAGCGAGAACGGCATCGTCTACACGCCTCCCTTCGGTGATGTGAAAAACCTTGCCTACAGCGACCTGCAGAAGCTTTCCATGGGCGGGCGTTCTTACATCCTATATACCCTTGACGGGAAGAAGCTGGTGACATTTGACGATTTCCGCACGGACAATGCCAGCGAAATCGTTGCTTTCCTGAAATCCAAGGGCATCAAAGCAGAAATCTGACTGTTCCTATAGACCCCAATATGACAGATGCCGCGTACGGACCCGGGCATCCGAACAAAAAAACGGCTTTCTCTGCGGGCATAAACAGGAATTTTTCAGGAACACTTCCATCGTCCCCCCGGTGCGGGCGGAGGCATCGCCGTATGACAGCAGGCAGGCTGTAAAATGCCTGCGGACGAAGGTATATCAATCCAGAAAAAGAAACGGAGGAACTACCCATGGCCTTTGACGGCGTAACCATAGCAAATGTTGTATCGGAACTGAAAAAAGAATTAATTGGGGGGCGCCTTTATAAGATTGCCCAGCCGGAAGCGGACGAGCTGCTGCTGACCGTCCGGCAGCCGGGAGGGCAGGTACGCCTGCTGATTTCCGCGGAAGCCTCCCTGCCGCTGCTCTATCTCACCCAATCAAATAAGCCCAGCCCCATAACGGCGCCCAATTTCTGTATGCTCCTGCGCAAGCATCTGCAGAACGGGCGAATTACGGGCATTTCCCAACCGGGCCTGGAACGCATTGTCCGAATCGACATAGAACATCTGGACGAAATGGGTGATTTGCGTCAGAAGACCCTGGTAGTTGAAATCATGGGAAAACACAGCAATATTATTTTCTGCGATGAAAACGGAGTGATTCTGGACAGCATCAAGCATGTTACCGCTGCGGTCAGCTCCCTTCGCGAGGTGCTTCCCGGGCGAAATTATTTCGTAGCCCGGACACAGGATAAGCTGGACGCGCTGGACGCCGATTACGAAGCTTTCAAAAACGCAGTGGCCGCAAAACCCCAGCCTGCCTTTAAGGCCATTTACGGCAGTTTCACCGGAATTTCCCCCATCCTGGCACAGGAACTCTGCTTTGAGGCGGGGATAGACGGGGAACAGCCCGCCGCCGCGTTGGCAGAAGCCGATTACATCCGGTTGTATACCTGCTTTTCCGACATGGTAACCGCCATTCGGGAAGAGAATTTTACGCCCAATATTGCATACACGAACGGCAGTCCCGTGGAATTCTGCGCCCTGCCGCTGACCATGTACGGTTACAAGGAAGATCAACAAGCGCTGACGCCTCCCTGTAAAACCATAGATCGCCAGGATACGGCTCTTGCGAATGATACTGCAGACGGCTTTCCCGATGATACCGCAGACTCCCAGGATACGGCTCTTGCGAATGATACCGCAGATTCCCGGGGCACAGCTCTTCCCGCCGAAACCTCCCCCAAAAAGGACTACACGGTGTCTTACGCCTCCATGTCCGACCTGCTGGCGCATTACTACGCGGAGAAAAATACACTGACCCGCATTCGTCAGAAATCGGCCGACCTGCGCCGCGTGGTGCAGACAGCCCTGGAGCGGAATGTCAAAAAATATGACCTGCAGCTGCGTCAAATGAAAGATACGGAGAAGCGGGAGACCTACCGCATCTACGGGGAGCTGCTGAATACCTACGGCTACAGTGCGGAACCGGGCGCAAAGTCCCTGGAAGCCCTGAATTACTATACCAATGAAACGGTGATCATTCCGCTTGATACGACACTGAGTACCACGGAGAATGCAAAAAAATATTTCGATAAATACGGCAAGCTAAAACGTACCTGCGAGGCACTCTCCTCCTTAACCCAGGAGGTAAAATCCGAAATCGACCATCTGGAATCCATCTCTGCGGCACTGGACATCGCGCTTCACGAGGAGGATTTGGCACAGATTAAGGAAGAACTGACGGAAAGCGGCTATATCCGCAGGAAGGGCAATGCCAAAAAGCAGAAAATCACCAGCAGGCCCTACCACTATATCAGCAGCGACGGCTTCCACATGTATGTAGGGAAAAATAACTATCAGAACGACGAACTGACCTTTAAGTTCGCTACCGGAAACGACTGGTGGTTCCACGCCAAGCAGATGCCCGGCTCCCATGTCATCGTCAAGCTGGAAAATGCGGAAGAACTGCCCGACAGGACCTTTGAGGAGGCCGCCCGTCTTGCCGCATACTATTCCAGGGGGCGGGGCCACGACAAAGTAGAGATTGACTACATCCAGAAAAAGCATGTAAAGAAACCCGGCGGCGCCAAGCCCGGATTTGTGGTTTACTATACCAATTATTCCATGGCCATTGACAGCGATATTTCCGGCATTCAGCTTGTGAGCGGGTAAACTGCGGCTGTCCGTGCCCCGGCATACCCAATTCGCCGGCCGTAACATTATGAAAAAAGGCTGTCCTGAAACTGTATCCGCATAAATATTCCCTGCGAAATACAATCGTTTCCTGACAGCCTCTCTTTTTTCTGCGTCTTTTTGCCTGTACCTTTTTCCTATCTTTTTGCCTGTATCTTTTTTCTGTACCTCTTCTGCCCCTCACTTCATCAGCCTGCACCTTTTCGCTATCCGCACCAGCAGATATCCCTTGGGAAAGCCCCGCAATTCTTCCTCGGAAATCCCCCGCAGCAGCAGGAGCATTGCAAAGTAAACCGCCGCCGCTACCAGGATAGCGATGACTACTGATACCTTCGGAGAAGAAGTCAGCATCAGCAGGCTTTCATACACCGCCCAGGCCGCTCCTCCCATACACAGCGATGCCAGGGCAGGAACCAGAAATGTGGTCATGACTTCCTGCCTGTATTCCACAGCCTTCCTCACGGCCCATTGGTTCAGCCCGCACATAATCGCGGCGTACAGTGTATTTGCAATGGCAATGCTGTACAGGTCCAGATTCGTAAACAACAGCAGTACCACAGCCGTAACCGTCTGTATCACCAGCGCAATCCCCGCATTGATGATTGGCGCATTCACCTTTCCCATGCCCTGGAGGATGGAACTGTTCAGCGTTGACAGGGCATAAAATACCACTGACAGCGCCAGTGCCATCAGAAGCTTCGTCACCAGATCCTCCGTCTCCTGCGTATTGTGAAACAGCAGCCCTATCAGCGGCCGCGCCAGGGCAAACAGCCCCACGGCACAGGGGATGGAAATCAACATAATCGTCTTCACTGCCAGCCCAATCTTCTCCCTGGCGCCTTCCCTGTCATTGGACGCTGTCAGCTTGGCAATAGAAGGCAGCATGGCCGAAGCCATGGCTGTAGCAAAGGCGATGGGAATATTGGAAAGCGTCAGCGCCTGGCCCGAAAACGCCCCCCACCTGGAATAGATCGCCACCTCGTCCAGTTCCTTCAGCGCCGGCAGCCACTGCGTGTACACCGTGTTATTAATTGTCCCGCTGAGATTGTAGACGGCGGTGCTTAGGATGAAGGGCGTCACCACCATTACAATCATGCGCATGATGGATTTATAGGAATCCGTGCCCACATGCCTGTCGCTCCGGATTCTCCTGCCTATCATTTCACGGTTCAGCATATAGACAGCCGCCATAAAGAGCAGCGCCGCCAACACGCCAGCCCCTGCTCCCATTGCGCTGCCAACCGCGCCCCTGGCTGCCCGGGTAACCTGTCCGGCCTCGTCCGCCGGAATCTCCATGGTCCCCAGGGAAAGCTCAATCAGCAGGCAAGCCGCCCCCACACTGACCACCGCATTGACAATCTGTTCCAGAATCTGAGATACGGAAGTCTGGACCATGCTGCCGTGAGCCTGAAAATACCCCCGCAGCACGCCAAGGATTCCGTAGGCAAAAATAGTCGGTGCAAAAGCCCTCAGCACGGATGCCGCCTCCACTGACAGGACTTCCGCCCTGTTGAGCATCCCTGCCCCGAAAAACAGAATCAGACTGGCAGCGCCTCCCACTGCAAGGACATACCCCAGGGCACATTTGAATATCCTGTGGGCATTCCGGTATTCCCGCAGCGCCAGCTTCTGGGCAATCACCTTGGAAATGGCGGAAGGGATACTGTATGAAGAAATCAGCAAAATAATCGTATAGTAATTATGGGCAGACTGGTAATAACCCAGCCCCAGGTCCCCAATGACACCATGCAGAGGCCCCCTGTAGAGGAGGCCTATTAATCTGCTGATAATTCCGGCTGCCGCCAGGATCCCAGCCTGCACTATAAAGCTGTTTTTTCTGCTACCGTTATCCGCCATGGTTTCATCCTATCAGCCAGTCGTACATTTCCTGATATTTTGCCGCGGACACATGCCATGAGAAATCCGCCGCCATGGCCCTGTCCACCATCTTATTCCACTCACGTCTCTTATCATAATAAATCTGCTCCGCATAACGGACTGCATTCAGCATCTCATGGGCATTGTAATTGGTAAAGCTGAAACCGGTTCCGCTGCTCTCGTATTCATTGTAAGGCCGCACCGTATCCTTCAGTCCTCCCGTCTCCCTCACAATAGGAATGGTCCCGTAGCGTAGCGCCATCAGCTGGCTCAGGCCGCAGGGTTCAAACAGAGAGGGCATCAGGAAGGCATCACAGGACGCATAGATCTTATGGGACAATGCGTCGGAATAAAAAATGTTGGCAGACACTTTCTCATTGTACTTCCATGCAAAATGGCGGAACATGTTCTCATAACGCTCCTCGCCGGTTCCCAGAACCACCAGCTGGATATCGTCCCTGCACAGCTCATCCATCACATAGGCAATCAGGTCCAGGCCTTTCTGGTCCGTCAGCCTGGATACCACGCCGATCATCATCTTCCTGTCATCCACCTTAAGCCCCAGCTCCTGCTGAAGGGCATGCTTATTCTTCACCTTCTCCTTGCGGAAATTGGCTGCATCGTAAGGATTCACAATCTGCCTGTCCGTTGTGGGATTGAAGTCATCATAGTCAATGCCGTTTACAATGCCTCTCAAATCCCCGCTTCTGGCACGAAGCAGCCCGTCCAGGCCTTCCCCGTAAAACGGCGTCTTGATCTCCTCCGCATAGGTATCGCTGACCGTAGTCACCGCATCCGCATATACGATACCTCCCTTGAGCAGATTCGCATCCTTGTAAGCCTCCAGTTTATCGGGCGTAAAAAAGTACTCGGACAATCCCGTAATACTCCTTACCGTCTTGGTATCCCATTTCCCCTGGAACTTCAGATTATGGATCGTGATGACCGACTTCATCCCGCGGTAGAAATCCCCGTCCCTGAATCGTTCCTTCATATAAACGGGAATCAGCCCTGTCTGCCAGTCATGGCAGTGAATGACATCCGGCCGGAAGCCGATAACCGGCAGCACGGAAAGCACTGCCTTGGAGAAAAACGCATACCGCTCAATCTCCCATCTCTGGTCGTCGCTGTAAACCTTATTGCCGCTGAAATAATGCTCATTGTCAATAAAGTAATAATGTACGCCCTCTTCCTCTGCCTCCAGGATGCCCACATAAGCACTTGTCCAGTTAAAATCCAGGTAAAAGTGAGTCACATATTTCATTTTATCCTTCATTTCCTGCTTCATGCAGGCATACTTGGGAATAATGACCCTCACGTCAAAGTACTGCTTGTCTACGCATTTCGGCAGGGAACCCACTACGTCGGCCAAACCGCCTGTCTTGATAAACGGAACTCCCTCTGATGCCGCAAAAAGAATATTTTTCATTGTAACCCTCCACTGGCCACTTGTACACCATTGCATGAATCCCTGTACCGGTGTACTGGATCAATTTGTTATCTCTTCTATTATACAACATTTATGGTTCAGTGGAAAGTACTTCTTTTACCGGAAAATAAAACTTTTACCGGTTTTTATGCGGCAGCCGCGGCGGAACGCTCCAGGCAGGCGCCCACCCATGCCCCCTGCCCGAAGCCGCTGTCTGATATGAGGCTAAAAGTACCCGACGCCGTAACTCACTGCGCGCGGTAGGAAAGACGTATCCTGTCGGCAATCAGCGCAATGAATTCGGAGTTGGTCGGCTTCCCCTTACCCGTATCAATGGTATAACCGAACATTGCATCCAGCGTTTCCATTCTCCCTCTGCTCCAGGCCACCTCAATCGCATGACGGATTGCCCGTTCCACACGACTGGATGTTGTCTGAAAACGCTTCGCTATGGTCGGATAAAGGATCTTGGTAATGGAGCTGATCATTCCAGGATCATCCACAGCCATCATGATGGCTTCCCTTAAGTACTGATACCCTTTGATATGTGCCGGAACACCAATCTCATGTATCATGTCCGTTACATCCTTCTCCAGGTCCCGATCCGTCGCCGGCTTCGGCGATTCCTGTGAGGGCTTCTGTTTCTTTTCTGCATTTCCCGAAGGTACTGTAATCATAATCTGAAATTCCTTATCCGCATTCATCAAATCACCCAGAATTTTGTAAATTTTCTCATTATCCTTCGTAGCTGTAATATTCAGCTGTTCCATCAAATTACCTCCATCCGTTACTTTTTGTCAGGCCTCCCAAATTCTGCCTGCGGGTATACCCATGGGCGCAGGCCCTTATCGCTTTTGCCTTCTACCGCAAAAGCGCTCTTTGGTTATACCTTTCGTTTGGCAAATGTTTTCAGCCATGAGTATAAATTGTCTAAATTCGTCCTTTTCTATTATAAAAGAGATTTATCTGATACAGCAACTCCAACTCATCGCGATATCCACTGCAAATTGTCAAAAAAGTACCCGTATTTGTGTAATTCGCCGTATTTTGGCAATATTTTTGATAAAATTACTAATTTTCTACAATTATTTCCAAATTACGCTTATGAACAGACGGTATAAAAAACACAAACATTTGTTTCCATCCGCTCCCATTTTAAAAAAAGCCTCAGAACACTTGACAATTACCACCTGCAAAGAGCAAAATAGATAACAGCCCGGTCTCCCGGCGTAAGAAAGTATTCGTTACAAAATGGAGCGGATAAAATGCGACAAATCAATGATGACATAAAACAGGGAAAATTACAACAGTTTTATCTATTATATGGAGAAGAACGCTATCTGCGCAGGCAGTACAGGGAAAAGCTTCAAAGGGCGCTCTGCGATGAAGGCGATACCATGAATACCCATTTCTATCAGGGGCGCAATATAGATGTTGGACAGATAATCGATCTGGCCGAGACAGTACCCTTTTTCGCGCAGCGCCGCGTTATTTTCATTTCGGACAGCGGGCTGTTTAAATCCGGCGGCGAGAAACTGGCGGAATATCTGGCCAATCCCGGCGAAACCGCTTACTTCGTCTTCACGGAAAATGAGGTGGACAAGCGCAGCAAGCTGTACAAGGCCGTACAGGCAAAGGGATATGCCGCCGAATTCACCGTGCAGGATGAAAATACCCTGAAACGCTGGGTGGCCGGAATCCTGACCAGAGAAGGCAAGAAAATCGCGGAAAGCACCGTACAGCTGTTTCTGTCCAAAACAGGCACCGATATGGAAAATATCCAGATGGAACTGGAAAAGCTGATCTGCTACTGCCTGGAGCGGGATGTGGTCACAGCGGAGGATGTGGAAGCCATCTGTGCCACCCGCGTCACCAACCATATTTTCGACATGATCAACGCCATTGCCCTCAGGCAGCCCAGGCAGGCGCTGGAGCTGTATTACGATCTTCTGATGCTGAAGGAGCCGCCGATGCGCATTCTGTATCTGATTCTGCGGCAGTTCCAGACGCTATTGTATCTTAAGGATATGTCGGGAAAAGGGTTTGACCGGAAAGCGATGGCGCAGCAGACGGGAATCCCCGCGTTTGCGGTGGAGCGGAATGTGGCGCAGGCGAAAGGATTTACGGCGGCCAGGCTGAAGGAAGCCCTGCGCGAGGGCGCCGGTCTGGAGGAGGCGGTGAAAACGGGCAGACTTGACGACCGGATGGCGGTGGAGCTGTTTCTTGTGAAGTACAGCGTGTGAGTATTGCCCTTTTTCCGATATCCTGCTATAATAGCTGCGGACGGGAAGGGGACGGGAAATCTGAATTTAAAGAGAGGACTGCTGGAAATGAGTCAGACAGGAAGCGGGGAAACAAATGTTACACAGGAAAAGGACGGAAGGGAAACGAGGGTTTCCATGCGGGAGCGTCGCAGCAGACAGCGGAGCGAGGAGACGCTGGCGTCCATCAGGGAAAGCCAGGGAATGCTGCTGCTGTTTATCGTGATTCTGGCGTGTCTTACGGTGATTCTGACTTCCGTTCTGGTGCTGAAAGTACCGGCAGTGCTCGCCTGTGCCGTGATGCTGGTGGAGGCTGCCCTGATATTGTGCCTGTCGGATGTGCCGGTGTGGCTGCACAGCCTGAACATGATCGGACAGATCGCGGCGGGGGCATACTGTCACAGATCGTTGTTTATGCTGATGTGCGCGGCTTTTTATCTGTTCGGCATTGTGATGCTCGGACTTACAAAGGAATGAAAATGAGCGATGAAAAAATACTGGTGTTCAGCTCCAGGGAAATCTGTTATCTGTCCGGAAATTTTTTTGCGCACCAGATCGGAGCGGCTTTTGAGGAGCTGGGATACGAGGTGGAGATCTGCGAGGTCTCAGAGGGGGATGATCTTGACGCGGTGTTAGAGCCGCTGACCGGGCGGCCATACCGGCTGATTCTGGATTTTAATTCCATGCTGCCGGGGCTTGCGATGGAGGACGGGCAGCCTTATCCGGACAGGCTTTCCGGCCCTTTTTTTAATTATGTGCTGGATCATCCGCTGTTTCACTATAACAGCCTGACATCAGCGGCAGAAAATCTGCACGCGATTGTGCCGGACGAGGCGCAGGAGGCGTATGTGAGGGCGTATTATCCGCAGGTGAAGCGTGTTTTCACACTGCCGCTCGCAGGCACGCGCTCGTTCACGGCGCAGGGCCGGGAGGAGGCCTCTGAGCGGGAGCTGTGCGGGGAAAGAGCGGAATCCACGCCGGCGGAAGCGGATAAATGTCTGATGAACAGGCAGGCCGACAGGCAGTGCCGCGTTTTTTTCCCGGGGACCTATGATGATCCGGAGTGTGTACCGGCTGGTGCAGGAGGCGCCTGCGCCGCAGCGGGATGCGATGAAAGCGCTGACCGGCATGCGCCTTGCCGATCCGCTTCTTCCGATGGAGGAGGCGTTCGCGCGGTATCTGCAGGAGCGGGATATCCGGCTGACGCGCGGACAGTTTGCGCTTTCCATGAATGCAATGTATCCGGTGGACGCCTATGTCAGGGACTATTTCCGAAAAGCGGCGGTGGACGCACTGCTTTCCGGAGGTCTGCCCGTGACGGTAATGGGTGAGGGCTGGCAAAAATACCATTTTCCGGATGAACGTCTGCTGCGGCGGGAGAGAGGGTGTTCGTTCGCCCTCTCCTTTGAGCGGATCGCGCGTGAGGAGATTCTGCTGAATGTCTCGCCGATTTTCAGCCATGGAATGCATGACCGGATCCCGGCGGGTATGGCGAACGGGACGGTGGTCTTAACGGATGAGAATCCGTATCTGGCGCGGCGGTTTGCGGACGGGGAGACGATTGCATTCTATTCCCTGAAGGATATCGATACGCTGGCGGGGAAAGCCGCGCTGCTGATGGAGGATTCCGGTCTGCGGGAGCGTATAAAAAGGCAGGCGTACCGGGAGTTCTGCGCGCATGATACCTGGAAACACAGGGCGGAGCAGATTCTTAAAATGTCTGACGGGATGGAGGGGCGCGATGGGACAGAACTATCAGAAAAAACTGGATGATGTACTCTCCGGGATTGAGAGGGAAGGGGCGGTTCCGAAACTTCTGCTGCACAGCTGTTGTGCGCCGTGCAGCTCATACTGTCTGGAATATCTTTCGCGGTATTTTGATATCACGCTCTTTTTTTACAATCCCAATATTTATCCTGAGGAGGAGTACAGGAAGCGCGCGCGCGAACAGCAGGATTTTATCAGCCGTTTTCCGGCTGCCCGTCCGGTTTCCTTTCTGGAGGGAGCATATGAGACAGAGCGTTTTTACGCGCTGACAGAAGGGCTCTGGGACGAGCGGGAGGGCGGACGGCGCTGCGCGCTCTGCTATGAGCTGCGTCTTAAGGAGGCGGCAGTACACGCGGTACAGCTGGGCATGGATTATTTTACCACGACACTTTCGATCAGCCCGCTGAAGAACGCGGACCTTCTCAACGGGACGGGGGACCGGCTGGCGAAAGAGTACGGGGTGCGGTACCTGAATTCCGATTTTAAAAAGAGGGACGGATATAAGCGTTCCGTCGCGCTGTCGGAGGAGTACGGGCTGTACCGTCAGTATTATTGTGGCTGTGAATTCTCAAAAAAGCAGCGGGATACGGAGATCGCACAAAAGGAAAAAGCAGGAATAACAGGCAAAGGGAGGATTTTGTGATGGCACAGTTGTGGGGAGGCCGTTTTACGGGAGAGACAGATCAGCTCGTGTATGAATTTAACGCGTCCGTTTCATTTGATAAGAGATTGTACCGGCAGGATATTGAGGGAAGCATCGCCCATGTGAAAATGCTTGGAAAACAGGGGATTCTGACGGAGGAGGAGACGCAGGAGACGGTCAGCTGTCTGGGCAATATCCGCGCGGATGTGGAGGAAGGACGTCTTGCGATCACCGGTGAGTACGAGGATATTCACAGCTTTGTGGAGGCGGAGCTGACAAAACGTCTCGGGGATACGGGGAAAAAGCTGCACACAGGGCGAAGCAGGAATGATCAGGTCGCGCTCGATATGCGTCTGTATACCAGAGAAGAAGTGGAAAAAACCGACGGGCTGTTAAAAGAGCTTCTGGAAGTGATCCTGCATATAATGGAAGAGAACACGGAGACCGTGATGCCCGGATTTACGCACCTGCAGAAAGCGCAGCCGGTCACGCTGGCGCATCATATGGGGGCCTATTTTGAAATGTTTAAGCGCGACCGTCTGCGCATGCACGATATATATGAGCGCATGAATTACTGTCCGCTCGGTTCCGGGGCGCTTGCCGGAACGACATATCCGCTCGACCGGGATTACACGGCGCGGCTGCTCGGATTTTACGGGCCGACATTAAACAGTATGGACGGCGTATCCGACCGGGATTATCTGATCGAGTATCTCGGCGCCTGCGCGACAATTATGATGCATCTGAGCCGTTTTTCGGAGGAAATCATTCTCTGGAATTCCAATGAATATCAGTTTGTGGAGCTCGATGACGCCTACAGCACGGGCAGCAGCATTATGCCGCAGAAAAAGAATCCGGATATCGCGGAGCTGGTGCGGGGAAAATGCGGCCGTGTCTACGGTGCCCTGCTGTCTCTGCTCACGACCATGAAGGGCCTTCCGCTCGCCTACAATAAAGACATGCAGGAGGACAAGGAGCTTTCTTTTGACGCGATGGATACGGTGAAAGACTGCATCAGACTTTTTACCGGGATGCTGTCCACGGTGACGTTTCACCGCGGTCGTATGCGCGAATCGGCGGGACTTGGCTTTACCAATGCCACGGACGCGGCCGATTATCTGGTGAATCACGGGGTGCCGTTCCGTGACGCGCATGCGGTTGTCGGGCGGATTGTGCTCTTCTGTGTGGAAAAGGGTATCGCGATTGACGATATGAGCCTTGAGGAGCTGCAGGAGATCAGTCCTGTCTTTCAGGAGGACATTTTTGAGGTAATTTCCATGGAAGCCTGCGTCAACAGAAGGCTTACGGCCGGGGCTCCGGGAAAAGAGGCGGTGGAGCGCGTGATTGCGCTGGAAAAGGAATATCTGAAAAAATGATTGCAATTCCGTGAAAAGCAGCTATATTATATTCAGAACCGGAACAGGTGAGGAGAATAACAGATGAATGAAAAATTAAAAGCAGGGATTCTGGGCGGCACGGGAATGGTCGGGCAGCGGTTTATTTCGCTCCTTGAAAATCATCCGTGGTTTGAGGTGACGGCGATAGCGGCGAGCCCGCGCAGCGCCGGAAAGACGTACGGGGAAGCCGTTGGCGGCCGCTGGAAAATGGAGACGCCGATACCGGACGCGGTAAAAGATCTGATTGTCATGGATGTCAGCGAGGTGGAAAAGGTGGCATCCACGGTGGACTTTGTCTTCTCGGCGGTCGATATGACGAAGGAGGAGATTCAGAAGATTGAAGAGGCA
>OFFG01001205.1_pt1 | contig 16324 bp, 9 predicted proteins | sample 1521331 | NCBI WGS metagenome assembly OFFG01 (sample SAMEA3504129, study PRJEB24116) | mouse gut metagenome | biome: mouse gut; feature: mouse-associated habitat; material: faeces | place: Denmark | collected 2011 | reverse complement strand
CGTCATCCGTATGTACGGCCTTCGTACCGCACTTGGGGCAGAAGGCCGCTCCCTCGACCAGCTGCGCACCGCACTTGTGACAGAACATTTCTATTATCCTCCTAAATTTTATTGCGTAACATCTTATTGGGATTCTTTTTCACCCTGATGCCTTCGCTGCAGAGAGAATATATATTTGCCATCATTGCTTATACGGCCTGCTCCACACGGGATTCAAAGGATACGGGGTCAAGGATCACGATTTTTCGTCCTAGTTTCCGAGCGTATCGAATGGTTGCCGCTGTACCACCACGCCGCTCTCCATTGTAAACAGCCAACAGCGAACCGGCAGATTCCACCAACCGATGGTTCCGGTCAAGCATACAGCCATCGTAATACGCACGGCTCACATACACTATTGAATCGGCTTGCTTCAAAATCGAACGATACCGCTCCTGCGCTGAATCATTCCACTTGTCTGCCTGTCCTTCATGGGGGAGACACATATGGAGCCGCAGCGCAGGGTTCTTTTTGCGTAGCTCCAGGATAATCAGCGCGGCCCAGCAGTCTACTCCATCCGCACCACCACTGTAGAAGTCTGTTACCCCAGCATCAACTAATCGTGTGATCTGCTCCGACAATGCTGCTTTCAGAGCCAGGCAACTTCTATCAGCTTCGTTATACCGCCACGGGAGCTTGTGTGGACGATGTCCGGTGAAGGCGCAGGAGTTCTCCAGCATAGGACTTCACCTCCGCAAAGAGTTACATCTAATTATACTCTATACGTCGAGTTTTGTCCATAGGGTTCTGGATTTAACACGTCTAATTCGCTCATAATACAAGAGAAAACATCGTGTAGGGGGATAGCAATGGACTTTAAGCAGGGTGGACAGGCGATACAGCGCATACGCAAGGAACGTGGACTGACCCAGGAGCAGCTTGCGGAGATGACGGACGTTGCTTCCAACTCGATCTCAAGGATTGAGCGTGGGCTGCTGATACCTGCGCTACCTACTTTGATTGATATTTGTAATGCCCTTGGGACTAGTGCTGATTCCATCCTGGCGGCGTACATCGCATCGGACACAGCTATTCGATGGACGCCTCTAGCAGAGAAGCTGGGAGGGCTGGACTTGGAGAAGCAGCATAAGATTGAAGCAATTCTTGATTGTTTGATTGAAACAGTTTAGATATTTTAATTGTAAACATCAATTTTGATACGAAAATAAGGTTCTTGCCGGATACAGCACCGGCAAGAACCTTATCTCTATATGAGATGCTCCATCTTTGTAGCAACATAAATCCCCATTGGGATAGAAAGAATGTCTGGGGTGTAAAATATTTGCAAAGACTCTAAATGTGTTATCAACGTTATCTATTATCGAGTATACGACTTATCTGCTCAACCAGAACGGAGACCTGTTCGATGCTGTTATCCATGCCAAGCGTAATCCGAATCGTTCCATGTGCATATGCGTCAGGTACACCAATCGCCCTAATGACATGGGAGAGAGCAGTGCTCTTTGAGTCACATGCAGACCCTGTGGCCACTGCTGTTCCCATCAAATCCAGTCGGTGTAAAAGCATTTCTCCATCTGCATCTCTAAAAGAAAGGCTCAGGCTTCCAGGAATTCGATTATCGTCACCATTCACAATAAAGTTCAGGCCCGTATTCCGCAGCCCCTTTAGTAGCAAGTCAGCAAGATTCTGCACATAGGTAGTTTCTTGTTCCAAATGCTCAATATGCTCTTGGAACGCTGTAGCCATACCTACAATTCCGGCGACGTTCTCGGTCCCAGCTCTCCGACCGCCTTCCTGCGCACCACCATGGAGAAGAGGTTCAATCATCACCCCATCACGAACGTATAGAAAGCCAATTCCTTTGGGCCCATTGAATTTATGAGCGGAGGCTGAGAGCATATCGATGCCAAGATCTTTGACATCAATCGGAATGTGACCGACAGCTTGTACTGCATCTGTATGGAACAAGCTGCCATGCCGGTGAGCAATTTCGGCCAGTTCCTTGATAGGCTCAATTGTACCGATTTCGTTGTTTGCCAGCATGATAGATACAAGCAGTGTTTCACCTCGCAGATGCTTTTCCAACGTTTCAGCCAAGATTAAACCATGCTGATTGACAGGCAGCAAATCAATATCATAGCCTATACGCTTTAGGAAGTCGCACGTATGCAAAATTGCATGGTGCTCAATGCTGCTTGTGATGATATGGCCGCATCGATCAGGTTCCCAGAATGCCGTACCAATCAATGCCCAGTTATCTGCTTCAGTACCACCAGAAGTAAAATAAATTTCCTCTGGCCTCGCTCCAATGCAAGCCGCTATTGTTTCTCGTGCTGAAGCAACAGCCTTGCGCGGTTCCCGGGCAAAGCTGTAGAGAGTAGATGGGTTGCCATATTTGTTCTGGAGCCACGGTAACATGGCTTCATAAGCGACTGAACTCATTGCCGTAGTTGCAGCATGGTCTGCGTAAATCATCATTTTGCTCATGAAAACAGCTTACAGCCTTCCTCCTTGAATTCTTCAATCTTTTCATTCAGATCTTCTACAGTGGTTCCAAGGTAATCCGCGAGACATGGCATGCAATAGAGGCTTTTAACCTTATTCCCAAGAAGCTTTTTGTTAATACCAATCGTATCTTTCTCAGTTATTTCTTTGCCGCATGCGATACAGATATACTTCATTTTGCAACTTCCCTTATTGTGAATTGTGGCAGCTCGCTGTTGTACGAACTGTCGAACATACTGATTTGCATACGGATAATTCTTCTCATCTTGCATGCAGGTGTCAGACAATAACGTTTAAACTCCTTTGGATTCACATCCTCTACTGTTTTAACTTGCGGGAACAAGAGCTTCAAATAGGCAGTTGCAATGCGCTTTACTGCCTCAGTATCTCTTGTATAAGCATCATCTGGCACCTCGAGCAATTGATCAACAATAGCCCGATAGCTGATATCTTCGCGGAGAAGATGCATAATCGTGCAGAAATATTCCGAATTCAGTGCCCAACCGCAAATTTTCATCCCGTCATTTACCTGCGGTATATCCCACCCTTTGATGAATCCGTGGAACCTGTCAAGCAACGCTCCGTCGATTCTAAAAATACCAGGAAGGTCTCCGAACATAAACTGATATTCGTCCATGATTTCTTGATCAATATTCCCCAGAAGAATAAGTCCAGCCTCACCAGTTCCGCTGTATGTACCCACAGTAAAGGTGCCATTGTTTTCAAGATATCCCTGCAGCGAAGAACGCATTTCAAGAGGATTTGGGAACTCGGTAGCCTGGATTTCATCAATGGCAACATAATCGTTGCAGCTGACAAGACCTGGTGCTCGTTTGCTCATGTCATAAAACATCTTGGCCCTGGACATCGTACCTCCGTTCGAAAGCCAGCCAAATCGGCTGATCTGCCCAAACAGATAGGATTTCCCTGTGCCCTTTGGTGCAAGTTCAATCAAATTCAATCGCTTTTCAACAAAAGGAAGAAGCCGTGTCAGGGTAGCCAATTTTTCTGTTTCGCTTTTGTATCCGTCAGCGTTGTAGTCAATAGCGCCAAGGAGAAGCCGAATCCACTCTTCTGTGGTAAACTCCGCTCGGGCTTCTTTGTAGAAATCAAGATCAACCGTATACGGACAAAAACTTGTAAAATTGGTTAGCTTGATTTTCCCCTGCTGATGCATTTCGGGCATTGGCATTCTGTATCCCAGTTCGATAACACCCCAAGTTTCCTTGCTGTTGACCAGTTCGTCTTTGACATCATTCCAAACGTCAGACTCAATAATAGTTTCCTTGGGAGTAAGTCCAAAAGCAGGTAACTCAAATGTAACCGCCTGCGTTTTAATTTCAATGCTAACAATGATTTTTGTCAGAATACTTACGCGTTCATTTTCGAACATGATTTGATCTTTGATTTTTGTCCATTCATCCTGACGCGGAAAATACGTACGGACAAATTCCTGCAGTTCTGCAATATCGAATTGCCCCTCGTCATCTTCAAATTTCCTCAGCAGCCAATCGCGAAGGAACGAGGGTAACCCCAGTGTTTTCAGAAAATTGCTTGTCTTTAAGTCCTTATAGACCGCCATTTCCTCAAATACTTCACGCAGTTTTTCTTCCATGTGATTGCTCCTTATAGTATGCCAGCCTTGCCCGTTGAACTACCGGCTTTACTTCTCAATTCAAATGTAAGTTCGGCGGCAACTTCGCTTTTATTGGCATACAGGGTAGCAGTATACTGACCTTTCTTAAGACCCGCCAGCGTAAACGAGAAGTTCTGACCGTCCACTGAGGTATCCGCTTCGTACCATTTTCCGTTGATCAGCACACTAACATTTGTAAGAATCGTTTTTGAGAATAGCTTCAATACGGGCTGTTGCTTGAAACTGTACTCAATAATCTTGGGCTCTACCTGAACTTCGATCTCTTCAGTCGGCATTGACAGTGTTATCACGGGAACGACGACCTCTTCTAGCGTCCCTCCGCCATGTGCTTCGACGTTGGCGGGCTGTCCACCTTTAAAGCGGTCATAGCTTGCAAGTATGTAATAGCTACCCTCAGGGATAGCGCAGGGAACTGATTTAACGGCTTCAGTATATTCACACACTCGTCCGCCGTTCGTTCCCTTGGAGTTGACATCAATATCGATGATGTGCTCGTTTATCACAGCCATTCGGGTCGCACCATGATCGGCAACCAGAAGCACCCTAGTTGAATTGCCGGACAAAAGCCTTGTCCTCGCATTCCTAAGCACCTCATCAATGATTTCCAGTTCACGAATCAAATGAAGCGGTGTCTTGGTCACTTGATAATCGTAGTTCTCTTTGCCGTGATGAATGATATCATCCAGTTCAGAAACTTTCGTTCTCTGCTCAGGAGGATAGGATTCAAAGAAATCCTTGTTACATCGAGTAAGCGATGGAAGTTCACAGTGTGATACCGTTACAGTAAACTTCAGATCATATTTCCGACATTTCTGTACGATATATGGAATAAACTCTACGCCCATAGCATCGACGAAGAAAAGGAAGGTTCCTCCTTTAGGTATGCTGTCTACCACAGCAATCCTGGGCAAAAGTTTCAAAAAATCATGATCGACAGCCTGCTGTTGCGCCATTTCTCTCAGCTCTGGCGAAACCCGGTTCATAACTTTTGAATAACGATATTCCGTGAAATATGCATCCAACCAAGCGTTCCCAGGGAAAGAGTACGGTTCCAGGTAAGCAGCCAGGTCGGGGTATACCTCCACCAAAATGCTCCGGAGTTCCTGAGGGGTGTACTCCTCAGCATAAACACTGATCAAGTCGATGATGGCTTCTTTTTCAAGCTTCGTATTATTTGTCAGATAGCGTATCGCGTCTTTTTTGTGTTGCTTTGTCATTTGAATATAGTCAATGACATCAGTATCATCTTCCATATCAAACATCTGCTGTAGCAGTTGTTTTCTTTCGCGATACCGCTTAATGAAGATCGAGGAATGGCAGTTTTCGCCCAGAATAGAGCGATAGATCTTCCGCACCATATCCTTGGGCGACGAAGCTGCACCTGCAGCTTGATTTAAGCACCAATTCTTCTGTGAGCCAAAGAGTTTCAGCGCGATGAAATACAGCCACTGCATATCATCGGTGAAGCGGTCCCACTGTGCAACAGCGAGTTCAAGGGAATAAGCACTGCCAAACATATGTGTTACCAGGCTATTCCAGCTGCCGTTGGATGTAATCTCATCCAATGCAAAGGTCCACTGCTCCGCTTTACCCAGCAATTTATCCAATCCGGCGGTGGCAGGATCAATGTCACACAATGCGGCGTAAGCATCTACGAGTTCTTCTATGTGAAGCATTGAATTCGGATAATCTAGCGCAAATTTTTTTGTACGTATAACGAGGGTATCGGCATTAACAGTCTCAACTAGCAGTCCAATTTTGTCAATACCTTTTGTCACCTTTTGGCTGTTGGAGATTGGAATGCCGTCACCGACAAAGCGCAATTGAGGAAGGGTACTGGTTGCGCCATCCGCAGAATACACCAATCCTTGGATACGGGTATCATCGAAGTGAAGCATTTCTACACAGCCAAAGCATACGAGAATCAGTTTCCCGGCGTTTAGCGTTATATGCGCAATCTGCGTAATGAACTGATGCAGAGCATCACGACCTTTCAGCCTCAGTTGAGATGTGAAGCCAATCAGGAACAGATTCCCTTTGAACGATTGAATCTCCGCATACAGATTCTCTGTCATGGGATCTTCATCGAACTTGCTGTATTCAGATGGCGTTTTAAAGACAGAATTTCCGACGTTAAAATGATCCCGGAACGCAATGAGGGGTGCGCGGTCTTGGAAATTGACAATCCTCGGCCGCGTATCATTACTGCGTAGGTATCTTTCTATTCGCCCATAAATATCACTGATCTTCATGCAGAGCACCTCGGGTTTCGCGTATAATCTCGATGCCAACGGTCATGTTCTTCTCAATGAGCTCCTTCAAATAGCGCTTCACATCTGCAATATCCATCCCATCGATCTTTTGAACCGCAAGTTCATAACCCGATCCGTTATACACGAATTCGGCTTTCTTGCAGAGCGCATTTTCTAAACTGGTCAGATGGTACCAGTCGTACGGGTGCTCCAGCAGGTGCTGTTCCAGCTCTCTTTTAACTTCTTCAATGTTCTGGAGCAGCACGTCATAGCGACCCAGGATACGCTTACGGAAAGCATCATCACGCACGGCAGAGTCACCCAACTTTTGTAGCAGAACAGTATGGGACTGCAGGAATTTCATGGTGTCCTCTATACTCCGTCCATCGACTCTCTTTTTCTTAGCAACGGCATTGATGGTATCAAAAGCTTTTTTGGCTATGATTTCCTCGTTGGGATCATCCACCATGCAGAGAACAGGCATCAGATAGGCTTGCGACCAGGCACGGGGTGACTCCGTCTTTGTCGCGTCTTTCCAAGCTTTGATCAGTTTTGCGCTTTCCTGCCTCTCACTCCAGGTCTTCACCGTTTCCTGCACACACCGTTGATAGTAGCTCTTTTCGGATGTGAAGAGGTCACTTCCTGGCAACTGTTTATAAATTTCACTGACAAAATCTTGGCCAAGGCCCTGGAGGATATAGCTGCAGGCATTGGCAAACACACTTTCTTGATGATTGTAGAAAGATTTGAAGTTCGCGCCTTTATCTGTGATTAGTTGCAGGAACTGTTCCCGGCGGTTTTCCTGGAGTTCGCCGGATTTCTTGATTCCATACAGAAGCTCCATGAACGGCCCCAGATCGTCCCAGTAATTTTTGGCATATAGGTAGGAGATCTTGATATTTTTGCAGACGTTGCACCACTCCTCAATGCAGCCTCCGAAGGAGTTGCTGTGAAGAATCACCGCATTGCTGGCGAGAATGATCCTGTACTCCAAAATCAGCATACGAATCTGTTGATCGGCAGTTTCCTTGAACCAGACCCAGTTTGCCGCATCGGCGCTAAACCTCTTTTGCAAGCGGGTGATATACTGCCCACCATCACCGATCTGTTCACCAAGCTTGGACAGGATATCGTTCTCAAAATCATCCAGATAGTTTTTTATGCCCTCCCGTACCTTCTGTTCGGACATAATGCTACGCAAATCCTCAGCCAACCCAGGATGGCGGATGACAAGTCTGCCAATGTCAGAGGCAATGTCATTGTCGGAGCGCCCGTCAGTGCTGCCGCTGTTGGCGAAAGCAGTATAGAGATCTATCAGCTGATGCACGTTTTCAGTGCTGCTTGTGAAGGCTGGTTCATCTCCCAGATGCTTCAGGCACCACATTGGGAAGGGCAGAGAGTGCATGGCCGGACGCACTATCGTATCCCGGATATCTTCCATCCGTGAAACGTTGACAGGGCGGTCGAATATCATAGCAGAGGCCGCTACAAAGGCTTTAGTCTCCTCCGTCATCTTTACGATGTACTTATCCTTGTAACGCGGATTAGGTGTCATGCGCTCGGAAATATACTCGGAGACGATGTTCTTCAGCTTCTCGTTATCCAGTTTAGCCGGTCTGATTCCGTCGCTAGAGGAAAAAGAACCATCAGCATATTCTTTCAGAAGGAAACCAAGGATAAATGCTGTCTGATTACAGGGCATGAAGCCATAAGGCGCTTTATATAGCTTTTCATAGATGTCTCGGATGGAGATCCGATCACCTGTTCTGAAGGCTTCAGTGATCATGCTGTCTACTGTACGTTTAATCTTCGAGATGGTCAGCAGAGGCAGTGTTTCCCAATAACGCTCCGTGGTCCAGGCCTCGCCCAAATCCTTGGGAACACAGCTGAACTGTCCCAATGTTCCGCCGGAACCAGCACCGAGGCCAACGCCGTTCTTCAGCTGAGTCGCTTGCCACATGGTAGGGGTGGCATTGGCGGCAAACGTCTCCAGTCCGTCAGGATAGCGCCTGCGGTTGACCGTGCTCAGTTCGGTGTAAAGCGCTTCCAATGTCGGAATACGCTTGCCAGTCAGTGCGTCCTCCCAGTAGATAATGAACTCACCCTTCTTGACACTCTTGTGCCAATCTTCCAGCACCCTGCTCACATCGTTGTTGTACTGGCCAGCCATGTCAGTATTCTTCTTGTGCCAATATTCATACTTGGCCTTGGAGTCAGAAATCTGCTCAAAGCGGTCATCGCCCAGCGGCGTAAGGGTTGCGTCAATAAATACAATAGAGCGGAAGTGCTCGTCGTGCGCATACGTGCTGAACGCCTTGGAAAGCTCATAAGCATCCAAGCCGCTCTTGGCAAACGCAATCACGGCATGGATTCGGTTGTCTGTACCCTGATTTATAATTCCCTTGAGCTGCTGTTCCAGACGGCTTGCGTCAGCGACCAGGGTAAAGTCGTAACGCAGTTTCAGTGCGTCCTTGGGCTCAATGACTGTTTGCATCTTGCCTTCCGTCAGAAGGTTCGAAAATTTCACATCCACTGGAGGAATGTCATCGTCTGCACTGAGAAGCGCACTGTAGAGGTTTGACCCCGGCGTCTTGTAGAGAATTTTCTTCCTGACGAGGCTATCCGCGATTTTTGTGGGTTGTCCATCGTCCAAGTCAGAACCCATGAAGGCATATTCGATGTTCTTCGCACTGGGAGCGAGCGTTCCCACCTGAGAACCTGTCTTCTCATAGATGGCCTGCATGAGCAGAATCGCTTTTAGGATACGAGGCTCATCACCAATTAGATTGCGTGCGCGACCAAAGCTATCCAGCACCTTGCGGACATCCCTGTCCAGCAGTTCTTTGCCCTTTTCATAGAAGAAGTCCCATAGCAGGTCCACTGTCAGTAGCGGATTGTCATCCGCAGGGCCGAAGGTATCAATGAACCATTTGAAGCCACGGATCTCATCTCCTGTGTCGTTTTTCAGGAAGTCAAACATGCTTCGCACATCTCCAGCATAATAGCTGGCCATGTTCTTGAGCAGCAGTGCGGCATAAGGATGTAAGGGAAGCACATCGCGCAACTCCGTATCTTGAATCTTGGCCTGTTTTTTCACTAAGGCGCGGGCGTCTCTGGTGCGCTCATAGAGTTCCTCGGAGGTTTCCTGCCATTCGTCCATCAGGTGCGTATCTTGGCGCTTTTCCAGAGCTTTACCCATCAGACGAAAGGCCATGTTGTCCGGCAGCTCAATGTTGCAAAAGGGCAATACAAAGCGGTGACTGATGACATTCCAGTCCTTGTCCTTGGCTGGGAACAGGTTGGCTACATTGTGGGTGACAGGAATCAGATAGAAAAAGTCACCCTCGGACATTTCCACCAGTGCCTGTAGGCCGGACAGGCGTGTTCGATTATTTTTAAAGAAATCCGTAAACTCATCCCATATGAAGATGAGACCGTACAAGTTATTATCCTTAATGACCGCACGAATCCAGTCCTGTAGCACCTCTTTGGTTAGCGTCAGGACACGGATGCCACGCTCGTTGGCCAACTTCATGACCTTGGTCATGATTTCGGAAAGCGGCAAACCTTCAAATGTTTGTAACTTTTTAATCAGGGCGTCCACATCGTCTCCGGCGAAGGTTGCAGCATAGGTACCCTTCATCAGGCCGTTGAAGTAGGCTTTGTTATCCGTATCACTCAGCCACTGGATGGCTGCTGACCGCAACGCGCCGTCGCCCTCCTTATACCCCTTTTCGCGCAGTGCGGCCACAATGCTGTCCTGCACGTCAAAGAGTAGATCCGTCTCGCTAGTAATGTCAGAAGAGGCATATCGGTGTGCCACCAGAATGTTCCCAGCGTGCTTCAGAGAATAGAGTTTGTTATACAGGTCATTGCCCAACTGCTCCGGGAAACGGTCAAAATAAGCCTTCGTGGTGGCATCGTCCGCCTCTAGCAGCTTTTTGAGTGTCAGTACAGCATGGGATTTCCCGGTGCCGTATTCACCCTCCACCCAGACGGACAGCTTCTGCAAGCGACCGACGCAGCTGATCAGATCCCGCATGAGTTTGACAAACGTCTCGTGTGGATAGAACTTTTCCCAGAGGTTGGGGTGCTGTTCGATGACGCTGGCGTTGACGGCAGGGAAAAACTCCGGGTCTATGTCAAAGTAGTCTCTATACAACTCGGCCATGACCGATTCCTCCTATGTTATGCTTTGAAAAGTTCCAGCACGTCATCTGAGGTCTTGCCGGGCCGCAGAGTAATGCTGTCCAGATCCATTTTGAAGGAGCAGTTGATAAATTCCGGGTGATTGATGGATAGGCCGTTGAGCAGCCTTTCCATGGTCTCGGTGCCTAAACCGAAAATTTCTGTAGGGCTGATGCCGCTGCGTTCGACGGTATCGTCTATCAGCGTGGTAAGGGTAAACTGATAGTATCCCTCGCAGGCTTCCGCAAACTTATAGAGGGAGTAAAGGATGACGAGGGGATCGGGAGCAGACCAAGTAGTCCTAGTGATATCAAGAAGATGAGTTACTCGTCCCTTTTGTTCGCTGTTACAATGACCAAGGCCAATCCGGTCCCCCAATATTGGATTGCTGCTACACAGATTTTTAATGGCGGAAACAACGTTTTTCCGGGATTTTTCTGAGGACACATCATCCATCAAAAGCGCCATAATTTCCGCAGGGGTATAGGGGCGGTTGAAAGAGATATTCTTGACCCACCAATTAATTTCAGAAGTATAGGCCGCGTTACAAAGCATTAGCGCCCAAGCAGTTTCACTATCAATGCCGATTGTGTCAACAAGCTCGCCAAAAGCAGTAATCTTTCCCTTTCGACTTACTCCGGTATCAGCTAAAAACGCTTTAAGTGGGCTTAACATCATCGTTCCCAAATTATTATTATCCCAGAAATCGTTCTTTTTCTCAAAGTAATCCCTCACCCAAGAAAACTGAACGCCAAGCGTTTTATATCGATCGATACTTGTAGTCATCGTACTCTTCTCCTTTGGCATTTTGTGTGATTCAGCTACCCAGCAGCTTGAAGATGAAACCTTGTGGCACATTAGACAATGTACACACCGATCATCGATATGTACATCACCATTCTCAAAACTTATAAAGCCATTTGGACAATTTGCTTCGCATACTTGGCAGCCAATACAATAGGCTGATTTTCGCAAGATATTCTTTAATGCTGCAATAAATAGAATTTCGTCCTTTGTATTGCTGGTTTTGATTCGGAATTCCAGTCCCTCATCTTTTTCTTCATAGCTCGCTGTAAACCACTCAGTTCCGAAATGGATGCGCACCGTTCTTGGCTCTTGATACGTTATTTCCCCGATGGTCTTAATCCACTCTCTCCAATTCGTTGATATTCGCTTGATGCGAATAATCTGTACTCCGGATAGCATTTCATCGTCGTACACCAAATCCGGCGCACTCAGCTTTCGTGCATCATGTCTGGACTTCCAGCCCTCAAACTCCATGAATTCACGTTGTGCAGCTGGCAGCATAGTACTGGCAACTGATTTTTTAACGATTAGGTCATTAAAGAATTTGGTTGAATGCTTCGCATCTGGGCTATCGCCGTAAAGCTGTTCTCTGACCCAAGAGCCTTTTTTTGATGCCATTGGGCAAACAAGACAACCAGCTCTGTTATTTCCCAGAAGATAGGTTCTGTTAATGATTAGCCCTTGCTGATATATATAGAGAAACAATTCTGCTGAATTCCATCGCAGGATTGGATAATAATCATACTGACCTTTATGCTTTGTTCCGAGATTTACGACATCGTATTTACTGCGCGCTATGCTTTCGTCGCCTCTAACTCCCATCATTGCCATTCCACGGAAATGAGGATTCCTCATGTATTTGCGTAGTCGAATAATCTGTGGTGCAGTTTTATGAACGCTACAGCACCACCTCATCTTTTGCGCAGGAGGGCCTATTCTATCCCACGTATATCCAGGCTCAAGCTTTGATCTGGCTACTAAGAACCGGATACCTTTCTCTTCGCACTGTTTTCTCGTTTGCTCAATTACATCATAAGTGTCAGAGAACTCCATTTGCGTATCTCCGAACAGCACCAAGAAATCGTCATGTGGTATAGCTCTCTGAACGATGTCAAGGGCTACAACACTGTCCTTACCTCCGCTAAAAGCCACATAAAACAAATCAACTTTGTCTTTGTATCCAATGTATGTATTATATGTATTCTTGATTGTCTCCGCCGTAAGGCTATCAAGAATACTGCTATTGCGCGATACCATTTTCGCAATGTCTACAGGAACAAAGCGTACAATGTTTCTTCTTGCATTCTCATCTGGTATCAATTCAGGAGTCTGAAATAGAGTGCCTCCTTTTAATTGCGCTACTAATTCTCCGCGGTACCAATACTTATTTGTCTCCGCCCACATATAAGGATAAGTGTCATCTTTTTCATAATCCCAATACTTATCAAAGCCAAGCAAATCCATCTCCCGATAGTACACCGGTCGCGGCTCTTTGCTGAACGGCAGTGGCGTACTGTTCAGCACATATCCGCCAGTCTCAGCATCCCATTCGTAGGAATACATAGACACTCATCCTTTCTGAGAGCGCAGCATTTTGGCTCTCGTAATAATTTCGTTGATGCTGGAAAGCTTCTTCCTGGTGATATAGCCCGCATTGGCCAGATGCTCTAGGCATGGATCTTTCTCCAAATCCACTGGAGCGTTAGCCAGAATGTCTGCCAGAACATCGTCAAAGAAATCAAGCCCTGCATCCCGGCGTACGATAGCGCCTGAGACATTGTTCTTGGCATAGCTAGAGTGCATCAGCGTGAAATTCTTGCTTACGGTGGCCACATACTGCTCCAGCAGGTAACTATTCCACGAGTACCCCACGTAGGGGAACGCATCGAAATACTGAATGTTCTTCAGTGATACATACTTTCCCGGACAGTGCAACGCGATGGCAGCATCCACACGGGGAATGTCCCAGCGCACGGCTCCTGTCTCAACGAACTCTGTCTCGCTGACACGGGCGCAGTTCCTGTGAACCGTGTCCATATAGATGGTCGAATCGCATTCCTTGGCAAAGGCCGTTAATTCATCCAGTGTAAACGGCGCATGGCGCTGACAGAACATGGCAAAGATGTCGGTCATGCTCATTGTGTTGCCCTTGAGTGTGATCACCGGGCCTGAGAACGTAAAGCGATTCCGCAGCTTATAAGCCACTGCGCCGCGCACCCCCAAGGGCGTCAGGAAACTGAGGCGCTCGGCAGTTTCTGGATATAACTGAACCAGCTTTCGCTGAATCCAATCGCCAATCATATACCCCTGATTATCCAGCTCTTCCTGGATAAATGCAGCAATCTGATCCAGCTCCTGAGCTGTCAGGTCCGCCATAGATTCATGGAAGTACGTGTGGAAAGCATCCATGATGAACTCCGAATGAATGTGAAGCTCTCGCTCCACCTGATTTGGCGGGAAATGATGCAGCGCCTGTTTCAGCTCATCTGTATGAATGGGACGACCGTAAGCTAGCATCACGTCCGTAATTTCTTCAGGAAGATTCACCTGCGCGTGGCGGTCGTTGGTCAAATAGTGTTCCCGGAGGATATACCGATCCTGGCAAGTCGCCAGCAGATAACTGACCAGCAAATCTTCCGTCAGCACCGCGCTTTCCAGCTGATGCTCCAGCGCGGCATAGATGGAAGAATAGTAGAGCACCGGCTTTCCGCTGTTGAGCACACGTTCGATGTACTGTAGAACTGTCCACCGATCTTCATCGGACAGCAGAAGTTCCGCCAGATACCATCGCTTGCCAGTATCCACGCAGTGCGCTGTCAGCTGTAGGCGAACGATTTCGTTAGAGTCCCTCAGCTCTTCTCCGTGAATCTCCGCCCAGCGTTTCCGCAGTTTCTTCATGTCCAAGACAGATTCCTTTTGAAATCCCTTAGGGAAGGCCTGCTTGAGAACGGCCTCGTATTCCACCCATGGTGATGCGGTCTCCAGCTCAGATTTCCTTTGCTGATTTTCAAGGAATGCAGCTGCTTCTTTGGCGGACATGACCTGAAATACCCTTCGACCGTCTTTCTCTGCGCGAATCAGTACATCTCTTCCTTCTCTGATGCGGGTATCGGTTTGCCTGTATGCAAGCGAAACTTTGCTATACACAACCGACTGCGGGTTCTGTGCGCCAAAGGGGTAGAGATTGTCCCGGATAATCGCCTGATAAATTTCTGAAACTGTCATAGGTTTTCCTGCTTGACGAAGGACATCAAAGACGGTTTCAATGATTGTTTTTTTCCCTGTCAGCTTCTGCTCTCCTCCATGGGCTATGCTTCCGTCTTGACGAAGGAAAATGACAAATTGAACTAAGGCCGCACTAAACTGGCGGTGACGTTGGATGTTGATTTGTTCAAAGTCCGGTCGCGCCATAAGAAAGTCAAAAATTTTCTGGGCACCAGTTGCGTCTGCATTCAACAGTGAGAAATCCAGATGATTGCGCTGGATATACGCTTCAATCATCCGAATGGAGGTCGAATAGTTGCCAGCAGTCCTATCCGCAAGGCCCTTTTCCTGGATCAGGAACTGCTTGAAAGCGTCCAAGGAAATTTGACCTTCGCCAGTTGGAATGACAGGTGTTGCTTTGATGGGCTGCTTTGGATGATCCTTCGTCCACCATACGGGGCGATTGGGATAGGTTTTGCAGCCATCTGCTTTGTAAGACAGTTTATAGCCTTTTATCCTACATTCCTGAATAAACGCATCCAGCCCATGATCGCCAACAATCCAGAGACATCCACCCCAGTTCCGTTTGTCCTGATAGGTGAGTCCCCGCGCTTTCAACTGCACGATAATCCATTCTTTGTTTGGCACTTTTTCTGATATTTCACCACCCTTGTCCTGGCTAAAATCAACCAGGAGCTGATCCTTTGCTGGTACACCAATAGTTTCTTCCTGGAGAGATACATTCTCCGCCATTTCAACGTTTTCATCAAGAGTGCTGATCTCTTCCACAGGAATTGTGGGCACGTTTTTCTCTGTTGTCTGTTCGACTGCATCAGAAGTAGCCTGTTCCACAACAGCGTCCTTCGTTGTGTAGGTTGACTGAGTAATAATATTTTCCTTAGAATCGCGATAGCTTTTGATAAAAGCATAATAGAGCTGCGTGACATTACGGATGACCCGCGTATCTTTTCCAAAGTGAAAGCGTAAAAGTTTTCCACCAGCAACCTTCTGCTGTACGTTATGGACGGCCTTCGTATCGGTCATACCTATTGCTTCCTTCAGTAGCTCTTGATACGCACTATTGTCGCTCTGAAAAAGGAGAACTGTTTCCGTAAACAGGCGAGATGCAGGTTTCAAGCCAGTACATCCTTGGTAGGCTGACTCCATACTTGACATTTGAAATGAAATTCCATTCACATTTCTGTATGTGTCATCAATTTCAATTCCCAAATTGATTGCCATTGCCCGCAACATTCGGGAGCAGTTTTTGATGGCATCCATCCGAGATAACTCTCCAGACAGCACTTTTAGATATGAATCCAACAGCAAAGCCGCTTCATACTTTGTAAATTGAATCTGTTTTGCTATGTCCTTTAGCTTCTCTTTCTATCATTTCGAAATGTATGGATATTCTCTGAAGCATGATATTACAACTATTTATCTCTTGCCGTTTATAAGAGTACCATAGACGTTGATATAACTAACCAATTTTATGATACCACATCACATGCCATTTTTCAACCAGTTTTGAGCGTAGCTACCAAAATCCAAGCTCAAAAAATCAGCGCAACCACCAGCAAAATCACAAGAAACGAAATATTTGCCACCGTAAAGTACCGGAAATATGCACCCTTTATCTGGCTTTCCTCCCGCGCGATGAGTTTATAGGAGATCAGGCTTGCCATGGACGCGATCAGCGTCCCCAGCCCGC
>OFFG01001203.1_pt1 | contig 16333 bp, 16 predicted proteins | sample 1521331 | NCBI WGS metagenome assembly OFFG01 (sample SAMEA3504129, study PRJEB24116) | mouse gut metagenome | biome: mouse gut; feature: mouse-associated habitat; material: faeces | place: Denmark | collected 2011 | reverse complement strand
CCGACCGCTTTATAAAAAAGAAATGAAATTATCTGTACGTGCGTACAGGCGTACAAGGGAGCTTGGCCCTGTACCGATGTACGCATGTACGGATAGTTTGAAGTTCACCCGTATTCTTTATAGGCGGCCACACTGGGCTGGTCTCAAAAGTCGGGGCAAAATTCAATCCTTGTGATTTTCGTGAAAAATGGCATTCAGCGGTGAACAGGTTACGCCCGCTGGTGATTTACGAAACCGTGTATCCGCTTTGCGGATGAGCGGTCTTTCCCACGGTTCCGGCGGGTGTCCCACGAAACTGTGAAGTGGACAGGTGGCCTTTGTGACCTGGGCTTCATAATAGCAAATCTGAGCGGAAATTACAACCGCAAAAATCTTTATCATTCCGTAAAAACGCTTTACGGAATACAAAATCAAATTCAATAGAAAGTGAGGGAAAAGTTTTGAAATCCGATTTGAGGAACGAAATCAAGGCGTACATTGTGCGCCAAGGGATGACCATGCAGGAGGTGGTGGACATTCTCTCCGATGAGTACGGCTGGTCAGACAGCGTGTCCAACCTGTCCAACAAGCTCCAGCGGGAGTCCCTCCGCTACAAGGAGGCTGTCCAGCTTGCCGATGCGCTGGGCTATGACATTCAGTGGGTCCGGCGTAAAGCTGACTGACCCAGCAGACTACGGATTATGGAGGTACTATGACGAAAAACTTTGAACTGCTAACCTTTGAAGAACTTCTGAACCTGCCCATCGACATTGAGAGCTGCTTTGACCCTATCTTTGAACCGCCTGCCGATTTCATTGAGGAATGGTATCGGGATCATGAACCGCAGAACCCGTTCTCCTGCAAAGTGACGCGCAAGATTGGAAACACCTGGTATATCGTTGAGACGGAATGTGATGGGGCCGAGCCGCTTTCCAGCCTGATGCGCCGTATGATTTTTTCAGATAAGGAGGCGGTTTGATGTCGACAAAACAGGAAGATCATGTTATCATAGAGCCATGCACTACGGTACTGTCAGCTGACCCACACAAGAAAGGAGACAACAACGTGGATCAGCAGAAAATCACGATTTTGTACTGCCGCCTCAGTAATGAGGACGCCCTTGATGGGGAGTCAAATTCGATTGCCAATCAAAGGGCTATCTTGACCCGATATGCCGCCGAACGTGGCTTCACAAACACACGCATTCTGGTGGACGATGGGTACACTGGAACGAACTTCAACCGCCCCGGTGTCCAGGAGGGGCTTTCCCTGGTGGAACAGGGACTGGTCGGCACATGGATTGTTAAAGATATGAGCAGATTTGGCAGAGATTACCTGCAAGTGGGCCAGTATACAGAAATTGTTTTTCCGAGTTATGATGTCCGCTTCATCGCCGTCAATGACGGAGTGGACAGTGAACGGGGAGATAACGATTTCACGCCGTTTCGTAATCTTTTTAACGATTTTTATGCCAAAGATACCAGTAAAAAGGTTCGTTCTGTTCTGAAAGCCAGAGGCACCAGCGGCAAGCACATGGGCAAACCGCCCTACGGCTACCGCTTCGACCCGGCCGACCGTAACCACTGGATCATTGACGAGGATGCCGCGCCGGTGGTCAAGCGTATCTTTGACCTGTCGATTGATGGAAAGGGACCGAGCCAGATCGCCCGGATTTTGGAGGCGGACAAGGTTCTGACTGCCAAGGCACTGTATGCTCAGCGGAAAGGCGGGCTGTTGCCGGAGCGTCCCTACCACTGGATGGAGCAGTCTGTTGTCGGCATTCTGGAACGGATGGAGTACACCGGCTGCGTCTGCAACTTCAAAACCTACTCCAAGTCCTATAAGCTCAAGAAGCGCATCCCCAACGCCAGTGAGGATATGTTCATCCTGCCCGACACGCAAGAGGCCATCGTGCCGAAAGAGCAGTGGGACAGGGTGCAGGAGCTGCGCCAGCACAAGCGCCGCCCCGTCAAGGGAGAGCGTCAGGGAATGTTTGCCGGGTTGGTGGTCTGCGCCGACTGTGGGAGCAAGCTCCACTTCGCCATCTGTAAGAACTTTGACGGCAAGCAGGACCACTACGTCTGTGCCAAGTACAAGAGCGGACGGGGGACTTGTTCGGCACACTATATTCGGGAGGATGTTCTGCGGGATGTGGTGCTTGAGCGCATCCGGGCTGTGACGGATTATATCCGGTCCGATGTGGAGGGCTTTCAGGAGGACTGGCTGATGTGCCGGAGAGAGGAACAGGAGAAATCCATCCGGGAGGACAAGCGGCGGCTGGAAAAGGCAAAGAAACGTCTGGCGGACATCGACAAGCTCATCACTCGTATCTATGAGGATATGGTACTCGGCAATCTGAGCCAGGAGCGTTACCAGAAGATGCTGGAGGGCTACGAGGCAGAGCAGGCGGCGCTTAACAATGAGGTCATCGGTCTTGAGGACTGGGTTGCGACCCGTGAGGAAATGGAGGACAATGTTGACCAGTTCCTCGCCCTGCTGGAAAAGTATGTGGACATCCCGGAGCTGACGCCGACCATCGTGAACGAGTTCATCAAGCAGATCATCGTCTACGCCCCGGACAAGTCCAGCGGCAAACGGACGCAGAAGGTCAAGATTGTTTTTAACTTCCTGGAGGAAGTTGAAGTACCGGAAATCAGCGAACCTGTTATTACTAAAACTACCTATGGACGCAGAAAGACGGCGTGACACACGGTCACGCCGCCCTCTGCGGCAAATAGTTACTTGTCACTATTAAGCCTTGATTTTCCGGGCTTTTTGAGCCGTTTTGATAAAATTTAACGCTTGCTGAACTGCGGAGCGCGACGAGCCGCTTTGAGGCCGTACTTCTTGCGTCCAGTCCGCAAAAGTTCCCTATTCCCAATGGGTTTAGCGGATATTATTCAAAATGAACCCCAAAATGAACCTCATTATTTCGGATTATTCGCAAATGCCTGGTTGACTTTTGAGATCAGATCCTTTGGCTGGTTGTAGGTCAGGTGTGCGTAGATATCCAGCGTGATCTTGGCGTGTTCATGGCCCGCCAGTACCTGCACCGTCTTGACGTCGACGCCAGCCAGGAGAAGGTTCGTGATGTAGGTGTGTCGGAGTTGGTGCGGCGTCACCTCGAAGTCGATGCTGTACACCACATCGCTGTTGTGGGCGGCCCGCTCTCCCAGGACGGGTGTTACAGTGTGCGGGATTTTCTGGCCATTGACATAGCGGTAGTACGTCCGCTCCCGGACGGTGCGGGTTCGCACATAGCCCCACACCCGGCGCCACTGTGTTTCGGACAGCGCACCCCCATCCCGGTTGGCGATCACGAAGTCAGAGTTGGACTTTTCCTTGACGGCCTCTAAGCACTCCACCAGCTGGGGCGGGATCGGGATTGTCCGCTTGGCTGCCTTTGTTTTAAGGTCGGTCAAGATCACCGGCCTGTTGTGTTCTGTGTGCCAGGCTCGACGGACTATGATATGCGGAGCATTGTCATCCAGATACACGCTGTCCCACTGAAGGCCAAGGGCCTCCTCCCTGCGTAGGCCGGCGTAAAGGCATAGCATGATGAAGGGGTACGGCGGCAACCCCCGGACTGCATCCAAGAGGGTGGCAACCTGCTCATCGGTGAGGGCCTGACGCTCCTTTGGGGTTTTCCCTCCCTTGGGGTTAAGGTTCTTGCACGGCGACTCATCTATGATGCGGCTTTCCACTGCCGAGCCGAAGATCATCTTGTAGAGCATCTGCACGCCTCGGTAGATCGAGGCCGACTGCGCTGCGGCCTTGCCGATGGCCATCTTCACATCATCGGGAGTGACTTCGGCCATGTACTTTTTCCCCAGCGGTTCGATGATATAGATCTTCACCTTGGAGGTGTAGTCCACAAGGGTAGTTGTCCGAATGTGGGAGCCGTGCATGGTGAGCCACTTGGTGGCATACTCCTCCACGGTGGGGTTCTCCCGGCGGTAAACGTCCTCCTCAATCTCCTTCTGGATGATGGCGAGTTTTTCATCCATCTCCTCCGGGGTTCTGGCATAGACAGCGAAGTACTTCCCATCTGGTCCCTTGATCCGCTTCCGGTACTCTTTCCGGCTGGCCATGAATTCATAGGTTGGTTTTTTAGGTCGAGCCACGGGCTCACCTCCTATCTTTTTCGGTTTTTACAGAAAAAACAGGGTTTTCCCTGACATTTTGCAGTTAGGCCCCATGTTTCAGCAGAAAAAGACGGCGTTTTATGCTATACTTCATTATGCGCAAATACATACTCTTGGCGTCAGGGTGGAAAGGAATCGCAAATGTCGGACATCGATATGCAAATCCTGCTTTTGTTCCAGCAGCTGGACGCAGAGCAGAAACAGGACTTCATTTGCCACGCCCTGTCAATGTTAGAAGCTGAGCCAGAAGGAGTTCCTTCTGATCAGGGGTCAATGCCTTCATAAGCTCCACAAGCTGCCGATCCAGATTGTCAAGCCCATCCTCAAAAACGGGGATGGGCTTTTTTTCTTTGTCTTTCCCAGCCAATGGATGACCCGCCCAATCTAAATTGGGGTCAGTTTCTTCATCAAAAACAAAAGTTTTTCCAAATGAAGTTTGTCCAAGGAGGTAGTCTGTTGAACAGTTAAAGAAAAATGCCATTTTTTTAAGAGAGTCATAATCTGGTTCACGTTTCCCATTTTCCCAGTTGCAAATTGTATTTTGCGCGACACCGATAATCGCACCGAGTTCCTTTTGACTCAATTTCCGCTCTTTACGCAATATGGCGATCCTGTTCATGGCAAAGCCCCCTTTTTACTACAAAATATCACATTTAGAGATTAAATGCAATAGGAAAGCAGAAATATCTCAATAAGGGATTGACAACGAGGACAGCCTGTGATAATATCCCGTTATGAGATATTCAGAAGGAGGTGAACATCTGTGAAGCTGGAAGAATTGCGAAAAAAGAACGGCATGACTCAGAGCGACCTTGCCTCCATGGTTGGAGTCCAGCAAAATACTGTTTCTCAGTGGGAATCTGGAAAACGAAATCCCACAATACAAATGCTCATGAGCCTTTCTAAAATTTTCCACTGCACCATCGATGAGCTTTACGGGGGAGATTCCTCCTAAGCATAACAAAACCACAAAGTGAAAGGAGCAGACCAATGAATGAACTCGAAGTAAAAAAGGTGCCCTTCATGGGCACGGAACTCATGGCGGCCCGTGATAATGACGGGCAGATTTGGGCGGGTATCCGCTGGATGTGCGATGGCATCGGCTTTAGCGAGGGCCAGCGGAAACGGCAGATTGCCAACATCCAAGAGGATACTGTTCTCTCCAAAGGGGGATCAAATTTGATCCTCCCTACCAAGGGAGGTACTCAGCGGACTCTCTGCCTCAAGCTGGACTACGTTCCCCTCTGGTTGGCGAAAATCGCCATCACGCCCAGGATGGAGCGTGAGACCCCGGAACTGGCGGCGAGGCTGGAGCAATACCAGCTCAAGGCCAAAGATGTGCTGGCAGCAGCTTTCCTCCCTCAGAGCAGACAGCAGTCCACTACTCCTGCCCCTGTGGAGCAGCGGGCACTCACAACCGACGACTACATCATAGCGGCTCGGCTGACCTCTGACTGCCGCAACGAACGCCTCCCCTATGTGCTGGGCTTTCTGGAAAAAGGCGGTTTTGAGATTCCAAAGGTCAAAGAACTTCATCGGGACAAGCCTTCTTTTACACTGAGCGTTGAGAGGACTTTGATTAATTTGGATGATTACCTGTAAGCAGAAAAACGCCCCGCCAGGTGCGGACACACCTGACAGGGCAAGCGACCCTCGAAACCATGAAAAAGGCCACAGTTGGATTATATCACATCCTTCTGTTGGCTGACAAGGAGGAAAATCTTATGACACTTATGACCAGGAAAGAGGCTGCGGCCCGATTGGGTATATCCGTTGACCTGTTGGATCAGGAGCGCAGCGCCGGCCGGCTGGCCTACATACAACAGAAGCCCGGCAGCAAGGTTTGGATTACCGAGGAGGCCATCGCCGAGTACTTGGCGCGGGCCACCCACCAGGCCCGCCCGGAGATGAAGACCATCAGGCGGCGGCGGTGGGCCTGACAACAGAAAGGAGTTCTACATATGAAACCGAAAAGGAGCCTCGCATCGGTGGTGCTTGAGCTGGCCGCCGTGCTCCTGGTGACGGCCCTCGCCTTTGCGTGGGGAGTGCAGACCGCCCAGGCCGAGCGGGGCTACACCGCCATTGGCGGGGAATACCTGTTCCTCCTGCTCCCGGCCATCTACTACACGGGCAAGCGGACGATCCTGGACTGGATTGCGGACATCCGGGAGCAGTGGAGGGAGGGCCGTGTGTGATTGAGGTGAAATGCGAAGTCTGCGGCAAGGTCGTCCGAAGATCTCCGTCGAAAGTACATAACCATGTATTTTGCAGTCATGAGTGTTGGAAAACGATGGCAAGCGCCATGTGGACGAAGGATCAACGTGATGCGGTCAGGAGGAGAGAGAAGAAGAACAAAGGAGACTGCAAAGCGGGAACTTACCCCAAGTTCCATGGACGCCACGAGCATCGAGTGGTAGCAGAGAGAATGTTGGGCAGGCCGCTTCGCCCTGGAGAGGTGGTTCATCACATCAATGGGGATTCCAGAGACAATCGCCCAGAAAATCTGATGGTCTTTGGGAGCAACAGAGAACACATAGAGTACCATGCTGCGCACCCAGAAGAAAGTGGCATTACCATGGGGCAAAAACCAGGCAGATGCACAGGGAAAAACAACCCATCCCATCGTTCCGTTATCAATCTTGATACTGGTGAGCGGTATGACACGGCAACTGAGGCTGCAAAGGCACATGGCGTTACAGTTAGTGCCCTTTGTAAGACCTGCCATGGAGTTCAGAAACACACAGCAGGGTATCGCTGGGCATTTGCTGATGGGAGGTAGCTGACTGTGGTGTATGACTGCGCATTCAACCCGGCGGTGGGTTGTGCTGACCGGGCCGGATGCTCCCGCTGCGGCTGGAACCCGGATGTGACGGAGAAACGCAAGGCAAAAAAGAAAACCGCCCCCGATGGTGCGAACATCGAGGACGGCGGGCCGGAAGGCCAACAATCAAGTACACCCTCAGTATAGAGGGTTAAGGAAGGAATGTCAAGCCATGAACGAATGGTACGAGCAGGCTAAGCGCAAGCTGGAGGCCGAGAAGAACTCCGGCAGCTACGACAGGTACGCCAGCGCCATGAAGGGTGCCGTGTGCGAGGCCCTGGACGGGTTCTGCCGCCAGGATGCGGAGTTTGCCCAAGCGGTGGTCCAGGGCGGCACCTTCTCCGACTGCATGAAAGCGGTGGCCAAGAGCTGCGGGAGCGCGATCTCCGACCTGGAGGCGTTCCGCCGGGCGGTGAGGTTCTACTTCCCCGGCGCGGATGTAAAGTTCCACATGACGGTCAACCTCTGTGCCGATGTGGAGGCCGAGGCCGAGACTGCGGCCGCGGTGCCGGCTCCCAGTGCCGCCCCGAAGATCCTCGACCTTGAGGACTTCCTGTGAGGGGGCGCGAGAGGTGACGAGCCAAGAGAAAGCCGAGCAGTTCGCCGGTAAGGCACCGCCTTTGAACCAGGCGGAGCGGGACGCCATCAACGCACTGTTCCCCGCGTACATCTTCCGCCGCTCCCGCACCGATGAGATCTGGACTACCTGCTGCCACAAGCACATGGTGGTGGAGGACAAGGACATGATGGTGACCACGCCGGAGCGGAACTTCCCGGCGGTCATGTGGGAGCCCCACCAGCGGGAGCAGAGGAACCGCTGGGATGATGCACCCAAGTCGACCGTGCAGTGTCCCCTCTGCGGGAGAATGGTCATCGTGAAGGAGCTGCGCTACTCCGGAGGCCGGGACAACCTAAGTCGGTACCGGCGGGCGGTTGTCCTCCGATGGTACCGGGGGGCGTTGTGGGCCAGGGCCTACGACTGCGGCAAGCACTACAGCAAAGACAAAGGGTACAGCCTCACGGGAGAGCCCAACACCAAGTTGGTGGGCGTGTATCGATTCAAGCCTGGGTTGGTGGAGGCAACGACCCGGTACTGGTGGGACTACCCATTCAGTTCGATTGAGCGCCAAGACGGGCCGCTGGTCAAAGGCCATTGGAACATCCACGGCCCATTCAATGCCAACGCAGATTATGGTGTCGGCTACGACGTGATCGGCCTGGATGAGATCCAGAAAAGCCCCTTCCGTTATTGCATGGCAGAGGAGGCAGAGCGGAAATTCACAAAGTTTCTGCACTTCCTGACCGCCTGCTGCTTTTATCCCCGGCAGATCGAAATGCTGATGAAGGCCGGGATGAGCGATGTGGTTGGGGATTTGGTGGAGCGTGGCGTAAAGCACGCCGCAGTCATCAATTGGGATGAGGAGAGTCCAGTGAAAGCCTTCAAGCTGACCCGTCAGGAGATGAAAGCATTCCTCGGCACCAATCGTGACATTCAGACTGCGGAACTCTACAAGCGGCTGAAGGGGCGCGTCCCTATGGCGGAGTGCGCCAAGTGGCTGAGCGAGGATTTGAACATCCCGAAAACCTTCTCTGCGGCAAAGAAGTGGAGCCTTCCGCCGGAAAAGCTGATGCGGTACCTGGACGGCAATGTGGGATGCGCCCGGTACGGTGGCATGAGCGGTCTCGGCTCAGCCTTGCGGTTCTGGGAGGACTACCTCACCGCTGCCGAGGCCATGGGCTACCAGCTCCACCGGGAGAATGTACTGCTTCCCCGGAACCTGGGGACGGCCCATGACAATGCGACTGGGCAGCATCGGGCCCAGCTGGAACAGGAGCAGCGCATCGAGAGGGAACGCCGGGAGGCCCAACGTTGGGAAGATCAACGGGAGCGTGACCGCCTTATAGCCGATACCTATGCGGAGCGGAAGGCCAAGCTGGAAGAAAAGTACGGCTTTGAATTGGACGGTTATATCATCCGCATTCCGGCCAGTGGAGAAGAAATCTTGAATGAGGGGCGCAAACTCCAGCACTGCGTAGGTGGCTACGCCGACCGGCACATGAGCGGAGCGGTGACCATCCTTTTCATGCGGAAGGTCAAGAAGCCGGACGAGCCGTGGCTGACCATTGAGATGAATGGGAACAGCCTGGTTCAAATTCACGGTTTCAGGAACGAGGGCGTACACACCGCAAAGGGGGCCTTCGCCCCCAATCCGAGGGAGGTCTACCGGGAGTTCCTGGACACCTGGCTGGACTGGCTGAAAAAAGGCAGTAAACGCGATAAGCAGGGCAATCCCAAATTGCCCAAGAAGAAAGGAGCAGCAGCATGAGCGAAATGGAAGTAACTGAGGGCCAGCTCCTCAGTAGGGACTTTGGGGTGGGAGGCCCGCCGGCCACCCCCGAACGGACGCTGGGCGTTGTGGAGATGGAAATCCGCGTCATCCAGCACCAGACAGGCCAGGCCATACTGAATGGCGCAATCGAAATGGGCCGGCGTTTGGAAGAGGCCAAGGCCATGGTCGGGCATGGCGAGTGGGGCCCCTGGTTGAAGAAGATGGGCTATTCGCAATCCAATGCCAACAACCTGATGCGCGTTTTCCGGGAATATGGGAGTACCCAACAGAGCCTGTTTGGCGCAGAGTCAAAGTCCCAGACGTTTGGAAGTTTGACCTTTTCCAAAGCGCTGAGCCTGCTGGCCATCCCGGACGAGGAGGAGCGGGAGCGTTTCGTGACCGAGAACGACGTGGAGCACATGAGCGTTCGGGAGCTGAACGAGGCTCTCAAGGCCAGGAACGAGGCCGAGGAAAAGGCCGCTGCCGCCGAGGATGAGGTCCGCGGACTGCGACAGGAAACGGAGCGGCTCCGGGAGGAACTCGCCGATCAGGCCCAAGCCTACAAGGCCAAGTTGACCGCTGCCGATGTGGAAACGACCGAGGCCAACAGGAAGGCACGAGAAGCCCAGGAGGCCCTTGATAAGCAGCGGGAGAAGGCCCAGCGGCTCCAGGACGCTCTGAGCGAGGCCAACACCTCCGCCCAGGCCGCCGAGGAGGAGCACACGCGCTTGGCGCAGGAGCTGGAGGAGCTCCGCAGCCGGCCCGCCGAGGCAGACACGGCGGCGGTGGAGGCCGCCCGGCAGGCCGCCATCGCCGAGATGGCGGAGAAGGTGGACAAGGCCAAGGATGCCAAGAAAAAGGCCGAGGAAAAGCGCAAGGCCGCCGAGGAGTCCCTGGAGGCTGCACAAAAGGAACTGGCCGACCTGAAGGCCAAGGGGCCGGAGGTCCGGGAGCTCACCCAGGAGGAAAAGGACGCTCTGACCGCCGGCGCGGTGGAACAGGCCAGGGCCGAGGATGCCGAGCGGCTCCGGGGGCTGGAAAAGCAGCTGGCCGCCGCCGATCCCAACGCCTCCCAGGAGCCGCCCGCCCAGTCCGAAGAACCGGCGCAGACTGAGGAGCCTATCCAGTCCCAGGAGCCCACCGGGATCGAGAACCTATTCATGGAGCTCTCCGGCACCGGCGCGGACGGCAACGAATGGCTGAAATCCCGTGCCATCCTGCTCAATGACGGCACTTGGACAGTAGAGTTCGATTACGACGCAGAGAACAGCCACATCCAGACGGACAACGGCACCTGGACGGAGAACGAGGACGGTTCCCTGGCCCTCACCGGCACCCGGGACTTCACCGCTACCCTGGCCGATGGCGTTTACACTATGGAGGTGGTGAACAGCGAGACCACCATCACCTGCGTGCTCACCGGGTCAGCGGAGGGTGCTTCCCAGCCCCAGGACGAGAATGTCTACGCCCTACTGGAGGGCTCCGGCGTAGGGGAGGAGAATGTATGGCTGAAGGCCCATGTGACCCTGTTCAAGGACGGCACCTTCACTGTGGCCGTGGACTACAGCGCGGAATATGCCAATGTGGAAACCGACAGCGGTACCTGGACAGAGAATGAGGACGGCTCCCTGGCGTTGACGGGCACCCGGGAATTCACCGCCACCTTGGCCGATGGCGTCTACACCATGGAGTTTGTCAACGCGGAGACCAGCATTCCCTGTTCTGTCTCCGGAACGGCCGCCGCGGGGGCAGAACAGCCGGACGGCGTGTTCCTTCAGATAGACGGCAACGGCACCGGCGAGGGCAACGAGTGGCTGAAATGCCATGCCACCCTGCTAGACGATGGCACCTTCACGATTTCAGTGGACTATAGTGCAGACTATACCAACATCCAGACCGATAACGGCACCTGGGCCAAAGCGGAGGACGGCTCTTTGACACTCACCGGGACGCGGGACTTCACCGTTACCCTGACGGACGGGGTATATACCATGGAGGTCACCAATGCCGAAACCGGGATCGTGTGTGAATTGAGCGGCACCGTATAAACCTGTGTTTGGTGAAATCCCTTCTTCAGCTTGCCCATTAACAGGCTGTTTCCTATGTTAGAGCGGTCGATACGTTGACCTGTTCTCCCCATTCACAGTTAGCCCCCTCCCCACACATTTGGGGAGGGGGCTAGTTGTACTTTTTGCCGTCTTTGAACGATACCGAGTTAAAGCAAAAGTGATTGTGCAGATGACCCTTGTCCAGGTGGGTGGTAACGATGACCTGAAATTTATCGCCCCACATCTCACGGGCCAGTTTCACGCCGATCTCATGGCACCGTTCCGGGGTGACTTCCCCCGGCTTGAAGCTCTGATAGCCGTGCCAGGCGATATAGTTGTCCTCCTTGCCATATCGCTGTTTCGTCAAAATCATCTGTTGAAGTGCCGTCTGTTTCAGGCAGTTGATAGCGGTGACATAGGAGCCATCCGCTGTTTTCTGTGGGTTCTGGATGTACGAAAATACGTTGAAAAAGTCCTCGGTGCCCTTGGGTACGGTTTTCTCCGGGTTTTCAACGTAGGCGATCAGGTCACTGAGCCGCCCCTTGATGTGCCACAGGCTGGTGGTCGCCATTACGCCACCTCCTGCAAGAGCAGGACGATCCGCTCGACTTCTCGGCAATCGGGTTCAAATTCTGGGTAGCAGGCGGCCAGCCGTTCTAATGCGTCATGCCACACATAGAGGGCATCCATCAGCTCCCAGAACTCTGCTGGCTGTTTGGGGCGGGGCTGTTTACCCAGGCAAATCTGCCGGAAATATTCGGATTGGGACAGGCCGCACAGGGTGGCATCATGCTCCAGTTTGGCCTTTTCTTTCTCGGTCAGTCTGATTTTCAGCCTGACTTTTTCATCGTTTGCACTCAAATTGATTCCTCCATTCTGATGGATTTCTGCCGGTAAAGGGGGTATTCAGGGGGCCACCCCTGGGAATGGATTTTGCCCCATGGGGGTCAAAATCCGATGCTCGCTATCCCTGTGGACAGGGCAACAGCGGGTAACAGTGTTTTGCCGCCACTCAGAATTTTCCTCCCATCCTCCACTACAACTTTCAGTGCCCAAAACGGAACTTTTTTCTTGAGGTTTTCCAAAAATTTTGTTTCCCTCGGGCAAATAAAGAAACCGGCTACATACACAACCGTGCCAGCAGGACGATCCTCGCCCCGCTGGTGTCTGTTTTGGTTTGTGTATGTAACCGGCTTTATCTGTATCAATCAGATCAACCTATTCAGTTGGCGCTCCCTTATGGAAGTGTTGTAGGATACCACATGGGGAAGTAGTTTGTCAATTACAAATCAGCAAATTTTAGAACCTGTATTCACAACCGAGGATGCCGGGTGGGCGAGGGATTTTTTCGCCAGACAAGGCGCGTTTTTGCGGGAATACTTTGTGTATTTCAAGAAAACGCAACGCAGTATGGCGGAAAAAGACCCGTCCACACGGCGTTTGAGGTTGTGAATACAGGTTCTAAACGCAAAACCACCCGTCCAGCGGGTGGTTTTGCGTTTGCGGCGGTTCAGGTATAAAACCGGTTCGAGCTCAGCAGCTTCTCCTTCTGCACCGAGGTGATCGTATCCGTGATATCCTTGAGGAACACATAGAACAGCCGGTGCTCCTCCCCCCACTTGGAGGCCTCCAGGTGCCCCTCGTCGTCCACCCAGCGGATCTCCCCGTCCTTGCGGATGATCCGGTACTGCACGTAATCCATGTTGCTGTCTGAGCTGCGGATCTGGTTGGTTATCTCCCACTCCACCCTGGCCAGATCCTCCGGGTGCACCATCCCCCGGAAGGAGCAGCGCACCAGCTCCATCAGATCCGTCATGGTCTCGCAGCCGAACAGCTCCATAACCGCCGGGTTGGCGTACAAAATCCGCTCGTCCTCAATGGCCCGGTAGATGAAGAAGGCGTCCGACATATTGCCCAGGGACTCAGCCATCCGCACCTGCTGGTGCTCCGCCTCCTCCCGCATGATCTTGTCGATGCTCTGAATGGTGACAATGGCGGTTTTCGGCTTCCCGTTCTCCCGCTCGCTGATGGTCACATGGATCTGGCACCACTCGTCCGGGCTCTCCCGCCCGCTCCGGCGGTAGCGGTAATCCACCGAGTTTTCCGTCTCCAGCGCGGCCCTCAGGTGGTCGATGGACAAGAAGTCCCGCACGTTTTTCTCATCGTGCCTCAGAATCTTCCCGGTGCCGAAATGCCGCTCCACCATGGCGGAGTAGTTCCCCCGTTCCGTAATGCTGGTCTCGTCCGGGTAGATCATCCGGCAGTAATTGTCCTCCAGCTGGAGGTGGTACACCTCCCGGTAGGACAGCACCATGCTGTTGAACGCGCCCTCATGGATCTGACGGTTGGTCACATCCCGCAGCAGGCAGGCCGCATAGCCGTAATCGTGCTGGAACAGCGTGAGCTGGAGGTAGTGGCCGGACATGGAGCTGTAGGTGAAATGCTCCACCGTCTCCCCCAGGAAGGCCGCCTGGTACGCCTTGCGCAGCAGCCGCCCGAAATCGTCCTTGAATGCCTTCAGAACCAGGGCGCGGACGAAGCGCAGCTCGCCGCTGCACATCCGCTCCATCTTCCGGTTGATGTACACAATCTCGAAATCAACAGGCTCCCCGTCCTGATCCAGCAAAATCTTGGACAGCCCGAACCCGCAGGGCAGGGTGCCGTAATATTCCTCCAGCTGGTTCCGCTCCAGGTCGGGCAGCCGCGCCGCGGGCCGCGCCGACCTGGCCTGGGCCTTCCGCTTCTCCCGCAGGGCGGTCACGTCCTCCGAGGCCACGAAATAGATCCGGTGGTCCTCCTTCTCCCGGAGGAAAAACACCTTGAGCTTGAGCCACAGCACCTTTCCGTCCACCCGCAGATAGTGGATGTTCCCCCCCGCGCCGCCGGGCCGCCGCTCATAGGCCCGCTCGAACAGCTCCAGCAGCAGCGGGCGGTCGTCGTCCCGGACGCCGCTCCACACCTTCCGGCTCATGTCCTCATTGTCCGACGCGTCCAGCCCGGTCATCCGGTAATACTGCTCGTTCACCCGGGTCAGCTCCACCTGCCGCCCATAGACGTCGCAGATGGCCACAGGCCCCAGCACGTGGTTGAGGATCGTGTCGGTGAACAGGTTCCCGTCCATCAGCTCCCGCACGTGGAGGGCCTCCACCTGCTTGCAGTGCAGGCCCGTGAAATCCAGGTGCCGCTCGTCCGCCATCAGCGTCTCGAACTGGTCGATGGGCAGGGGCTTGCAGTAGTAGTACCCCTGGACATACTGGCAGCCCATGCTGCGCAGCACGTTCTCCTGCTGGAGGTTTTCCACCCCCTCCACAATGATGGGCAGGCCCATGAGCCGGGCCATGTTCACAATGGACTCCAGGATGCCGATGCCCTTCTGCTCCTCCCCCTCGCCGATGTCCAAAAAGCGCATATCAATTTTGATAACGTCCACCGAGACGCTTTTAAGCATATTCAGGGAGGAGTAGCCGCTGCCAAAATCGTCCATCATCACCAGCATACCGGTTTTTTGCAGGTTTTCCACCGCCTTGCTGATGGTGTCCTCCTCTTCGGCGTAGGCGCTTTCGGTTATCTCCGCCTTGATGTATTTGGGATCCAGCTGGTATTTTTCCAGCAGGTGGGCCAGGTAGGCGGGCACATCCATGGACATAATGTCGATGCGGGAGATGTTGATGGAGATAGGGACCGGTCGGTAGCCCCGGTCGATCCAGCTGCGCAGCCACTGGCAGACCTTCTCCCAAACCTGCTGGTCCAAAAGGGAGATCATCCCGCTGCGCTCCAAGGCGGGGATGAAGCGGCTGGGAGGAATCAGCCCCTTTGTGGGATGCCGCCAGCGCACCAGGGCCTCCGCCCCCACCACGTTGCCGGTGAAGATATCGCACTGGGGCTGGGCGTAGAAGGTGAATTCCCCCCGCTCCAGGGCGCCGGTGACCTCGGTGAGCAGATGGAGCTCCTCCTCCAGAATATCCTCCATCTTAGGGTCGTAGCAGATGATGTGCTCACGGGCGGAGGCATGGCCTAGGGCCAGGGTGGCCCTGTCATAGTAGACCTCCGGCGGCAGCTCCAGGTTGTCAATGGGGCTGATGCCAAAGGTAGGGAACACCCCGAAGACGCTGCTTTGGCGGAGGCCGCCCTCCAGGATATCCTCCCGCAGCATTTCCACCAGCTCCATCCGCCAGGGCATCAGGATGGCGAAATTGTCCCCTTCAAAGTGGCCGGTCACTCCGCCGTATTCCATGCGGACGGCCTCCAGACACCCCGCCACATGGCGCAGGAAATGGTCGCCCTTATCCCGCCCATAGAACCGGTTGAACATTCGGAAGTGCAGGACGTCCACAGCTACCAGGCAGTAGGTGTTGGGAGTGGTCTGGAGAATAAATTCCCTTGCATCTTCCATAAAAGCGCGCGAAAAAAAGAGGCCCGTGAGCAGATTTTTAGTCAAGGCCTCCTGGTTCGGTTCGGAACAATTCTTGGCAGTTTCCATATTCAGTCCCCCAACCCCTCTCCAAAGCGGAGCTCCCATTGCCGAACTTCTTTTAATCAAAATACCACATTTTCCCGGATGTGTCAATCTGTTTTTTGGTGTTATTGCACTAGCGTCGCGAAAATGCCAGAAAATTCTACAAACTGCCCGCTAAAATCTTTCTGGAAGACAGAACCGTCCCCCCCCTTCCTTCATGGAAGCAGAGGACGGTTTTATGGCCTTGTCAGGGGGAAAAACTCAGGAATTTTCCCCGATGGAATCCCGCACCGTGACGGTGACCGTCTGTTCGTAGCAGGCGAAGATTTCCTCCAGCCGGCCCTTGTCCGGGGCCCTAGTAAAGAGGCTTACCACCGGGACGATAAGCAGCCCGGCCAGCATACAGAAGGCCCCGGCGTTAATGGGGGATTGGAGCAGGGCAGGGAACTGCCCCCGCCAGAAGATATTGGCCAGCATCACCCCGGTGGAAAAGAGGAAGCTGGCCCAGCAGGCGGCGGCGGTGGTTCCCTTCCAGTACAGGCCGTAGAGGAAGG
>OFFG01001178.1_pt1 | contig 16548 bp, 19 predicted proteins | sample 1521331 | NCBI WGS metagenome assembly OFFG01 (sample SAMEA3504129, study PRJEB24116) | mouse gut metagenome | biome: mouse gut; feature: mouse-associated habitat; material: faeces | place: Denmark | collected 2011 | reverse complement strand
TAGCCGCTTTCGCCATAGAGGACAGGTATTTCTGGTAGGCAGAGGACAGGAACAGTTCCTCATCCGTTAGGGTAAGGGTCTGATCCTTGATCATATGCTGTAGTTTTTTCTGGTTGCTGTTCAAAATTCATTCATCCTTTCTTTAATATAGTTTTTTATTTGTAATCGCAATCGTTTTGCAGCCGACTATGAAAAGCACGAAATCATATCATTTCTGCTTATTTGTCAGGCATCTGCTTGTCATGCGCTTAAAATACCTTTTCCGTCAGAAGTTCTTCCATGGTACAGCAAAAATACAGCGCCATACGGTAAGTGATATAGGTCGGCGGAAGGACTTTGCCGGATTCGTAATTCATGATGGCTTTCCTCGGTACATGCAGGATCTTCGCCAGCGTTTTCTGGGAGAGCCTCCACCGTTTGGATTTCCTGAGATAAGAAAGATTGGCGGCCAAAACTCCCCGCATTTCTTCCTCTGTGATCTGATAATCCCTCATAAAAAGCCCCCTTTACGCCGCAAGGATGGAATCCAGACAGCCGTTCTCCACTTCCTGACGGCTCTCCGCGTCTGCCGAAACAGAGGAGAGGATGGTGTAATGGGCGGCTTCCCGGATATCCCCGCAGACCATGAAGGACTGCACCCAGGAGATCAGCTCCCGGACTCCGCAGCATCCGTCTGTGATCAGGTTCTCGTGGCAGTATTCGGATACGGCTTTGACAATCTTTGCCATGGTCGTTACGGTCTTTTTGTCCGTACAGCCGGTAATGCCAAGGACACGCTTGACTAAGGTATCCTCATCCGGCTCATCCAGGTCGATCACAAGGTTCATCCTGGAGATGACAGACTGGTTCATCTGTTTACAGCCCGCATAGTCATTGTTGGTAGTTACGACAATTGTAGTATCCGGATGCCGGTGAATGACTTCCCCGTTTGGCAGGAACACGCTGTTACAGCGGTCCAGCAGGGAATTTAAGCCCACCAGCACGCCGGGATTGGCAATGACCGTAGGCTCCTGTAATTCCACAAGATAGCCGTAACGGATTGCCTCTACTAACGGTGTGTCCACATATTTAAACTTCTGGTGGGAATCCTGCTTTGCGTAGTGGTCGTGCATTTCATCGAAAATGGTATCCACCAGCTTCTGGTAGACCGCATCCTCATCCACCGTTTCATCATAAGTGCCGGTAAGCTTCTGGTAAGCCGTTGCCGGGTCCATCATGATGTCCTGGAAGGTGGGATATTCGCTCTGGAGAGCGGAAAGCTTCCCGTCCACATCGGGCAGGATCTGTCCGAGCAGGTCGAAAATCTCGGTATTTGCAGAACAGGTAATACACCGGTAAGGGAGATGAAGGCCGGAAGCAATCGCTTTAGCGCCTTCGGTCTTTCCCGTCCCCGCAGGTCCTCTTAATAAGAAGTTCCGCATGGGTGACACGGTATTTGTGGTTAATTTGGCGTGTTCGCAGATCCGTTTGATCTCCGGCGGTATGATGTACCAGTCGGGGATCTGCGGCACGGTGAGTTCTTCCTGGGGAGTCAGTGTCCGGGATTCGGACAGGATGTATTTGCCTACGAAATCATGTTTGGAAACGCTTGCCATTACTTTTCTGGTAGAAGCGCCAGGTTTGATGACCTGAAAGGTTCCAAGAATGACATCCGTTGGGGAATAAGTGCCTTTCTGTACCGTAAATGACTTCAGCTGCGGAACCGACCCGTTGTTTGGCGTATCGCTTGGAATCCCCCGTTTGCCAGGGATGTTCCATACCGGACGCGCCGGTAGAGGTTATCGCACAGGACTGCTGCAGTCTCCACCGTATTGTCCATATCCGGATAACCGCTGTCCCGGTCATTTTTCAGCTTCTGATAATGTTCATTGAACTCATCATCTGCCAGAGCGGTTGGGAGAAGTGCAAAGATCAGGGCAGCGCCGCTTTTCTCGTCTTCTTTGAGCATATATTTTTCCGGACTGCTTTCCGGGTCCGGCGGCATCTGGTAACAGCCCGCCGTAAATTTCCCGTTTGTCCGGTTGTAGACTGCTACATGCAGCTCACCCGTTTTGCTCGGATATTCCGCAATCGTAAAGTTGTTGCCCTGGCTTCCGACTGCACCCAGTTCCTCCGGCGGCTTTGCGCCTGTTGGTGACTCTAATTCCATGTATGCCAGGATTGCCCGGAGCGTCGCCGCATGGAGCGTGGAACGCTTCTGGGGCTGTATGCAATGCTTGGAATAAACATTTTTAAATACCGGGTCATCCGTATAATCCTCGAACGGTTCCGGCAGCTTTCGCTTAAAGGACCAGTTGGGTAATATATTTCCATTTGCCATATAATCATTCCCTCCCTTCTATGCCCAGGATACTTCCAGGGTGTCATTGGTTTCCGCTGCTTTCAGCTCATCACGGGTAAAGATGTCCATGAGGGCTGCCCAGTAATCCCTGGGTGGGAAATGCTGGAAGGTATCTTTTATTTCCGGAGTATTGTTCGTATAAATAAATATTTCCCCGGCTTCATTGATAAAAAGCTTCTGGTGTCCCCTTGCCTGCAGGTCTCCGATCAGTTCCGTCAGTAACGGCTTCCCGATGAGGGAATACCAGGATTCCGGATCTACATGGACGGGAGGTTCTGCTGGATTTTCAGGATTACCAGGCATAGGGTTATCCGGATTCGTCCTCCCCGGGCTGGGTGTGAAATCTGTAATAGTCATCATGAAAAGCTTCAGATGTCCATACCGATCCAGGGAAATATCCGCGAAATTATAATCTCCCGTATGGAAGGTCCGGATGCGGATGATCTCACAATTCAGCAGGGACTCCGCCTTGATGGGCCGGGTATATTCCCAGGACGCATCCGGGAAAGCTGCTTTGATCTTATCGGTGATCTGGTAACTGATCTGTCGGATCAGCAGCGTTTCCATGTCAAAGACAGGGCTTTTCTGCCGGTTTTTCCCACGCTTCTGTATGTGTGAATGGGTATCTCTTAGAAAGGCTGGAACTGAGATACGCGGCAGCATGGGAATCATAAGGAAAAGAAGACTTCCTGTGATTCCAGCGATTGCGATGCCGGCAATGACAGTCCGATTCATTTGTTCCGGAGTAAACAGCAGGGCCAGGAATAAAACCAGGGCGGCTGCTCTTATAATCTTGATACTGTTATGTTCTGTTTTTCTTGTTTTCATTTGGAATTCCTTTCATTGAAATTTGTGTAAAAAAGGAACTGCAATATCCGGATTGGATACGCAATTCCTTTCTTTTAGTGATTCGCGGAAGCGGCTGCTGCCTATAGGCTCCGTAACCGGGTGATTCTGAAGTTATGCAGTGAAGGGAAGCTGTGAGGCCATGCCTTCCGGGATGTTGGTAAACCCGTCTCCGGCAAAGCCGCCCTGCGGCGGTGTCTGGCCGTACTGGGCATTCCCTCTCTGCTGCTGGTACATCTGATTTCCAGCCGAACCATTCTGTGCAGGGGCATTTGCCTGGTAAGAACCGCCTTGCGGGGCTCCTCCGTTCGCAGGCTGCGAACCGTTGCCCATGTTGCTGCCTCCGCTTGGATAACTGCCACTTGCAGTACCATTTCCGTTATTCGGGTAGTTGGCACCTGAATTTCCGTTACCAGCATTGGAATAATTACCATTCGCATTGCCATTTCCGCCATTGGGATAGCTGCCTCCACCGGATAGATTATTGCCGCCCGGATAATTTGCATTTCCGGCAGCATTTCCACTAGCAGGATATGCGCCTCCCTGTGCAGTGCCGGCAGGATTCTGATAACCGCTGTTTTGCGGGCCTGGATTCTGATAGCCTCCGGATCCCGGCGTTGCTGCGCCTCCATTGTACGGTGGTGCGCCTGCCTGGTTTCCGCCTGTCTCTCCTTCTGGTTTGTTGGAAAGGCAGAACTGCCAGTCCCGTACATTGATCTTGGCGCCGGAACCGGCCTGGCCTGCTCTCTGTCCCTGACTGTAAACAAAGGGATGGAGTTCAAGATCTCCATAGATATACAGACAGGTTCCTTTCTTGACTCCCGCCTTCGAAAGCCGTTCTGCCAGATGCTTGTTCAGATAACACTGATAGAAAACGGATTCATAGGGGTTTTCCGGATTATTCTGCGCGTTCTGGCTTCTTTGTGAGGTGGCAAGGTCTAAAGAGATGTACTCCGTACCGTTGTTCCTCCCCTGCTGCATGACGGGATCCTTAGTGACCCTTCCCATGAGATGAATGATTACTGACATAAAATTTCTCCTTTCTGCCCTCTGGGCGTTGAAATAATAAAAATAGGTAAAAGAATAGGAAATCCTTGATTCAGATTTCCTAAAAATAAAAAAAGAGCCATTAAGTGACCGCAGGGTGCGGCTATCCTAATGACTCTGATTTCCAAACTTAAACTCGCGTGTGCTCTGGAAGAATGGTCCAGACTCCCGATGTGGGATAACACAAAAACTTAAATACATGATTATAATAGCACAAGATATAGTGTATGTCAATTTTAAAAACACAATATATGACATTTCGAAATCAAAAAGCAAATTTATATGCCACAAATCTTGAATTTTTTTTAAATTGTGGCATATTAACTGGTGTTAATAGAATTTTAGAAGAATTGTCCGTATATGAGTGTCCAAAAAGTATCTTTCAGAAATCCTTCTTTTTCTGAGAATTGCCCCGTGTTATAATAAAGAATATTGAATGTATATGATAAAAATAGAATTGGAGGAGTTATAAGATGAGGATTTTAGTAATTACCGGCAGCGCGCACAAAAAAGGGACATCATCCTGTTTGGCGGATGCCTTTATCAAGGGAGCAGAGGAGGCAGGACATGTAGTCTGTCGTTTTGATGCGGCATTTAAAAATGTGCATCCCTGCATTGGATGCGATTCATGTAGAAAGAATGAGCGTGTCTGTGTATTTAAAGATGATATGCAGGAGTTGAATCCGGAACTTTTAAAAGCGGAAGCAGTCGTGTTTGTTTCACCGATTTACTATTATGATATAAATGCGCAGATAAAAGTGGTGATCGATCGGTTTTATGCAAATAATTCCTTGCTAAAGGGAGCAGATAAGAAAGCAGTCCTGATGCTTACTTATGCCGATGAAACCGAAGAAGCGGCTGAAGGCGCCGTCGCTTCCTATAAAGGTATGTTGAAATATCTGGAATGGGAGAATGTAGGGATCGTCTCTGCAAAGGCTTGTTATGTACTTGAGGATGTCGTTAATTCAGAGTATCCGAAGCAGGCGTATGAGTTGGGAAAGAGTTTATAAGAATAATGGAGATATATTTATTGTCTTTTTTTAGTCATGTTAGCACATGGTTACACCCAAGGGCACGCCGTAAGGCATACCCTTCGGGTAGGCGGACTACGTCCGACAAGGTATAAAAAAGAAAATGGAGGAAAAGAAGTCATGATGAATGGAAAAACCCGAACCCTCGCCTTCCAGATCGACGAAACCAAATGATAACATTCCGATTTGGTTTCTTATCAGCACCTTCTGTGAATCAGTACCTTTAAGAAACACTGCTATAAACCAGTATTTTCTTTACAGAAAGGTGCTGATTTTATTTTTTCCGCCAGCTATCATACTAGTGTAATTCAATACAGGAGGTAGCGGTGTGATTTTTGAATTTTGGCAGGAACATCATGAAGAGTTCCTGGATCTGCTGCGCCAGCGAGATTTTCCCTTGCAAAGAATCGGCAGATACAAAGCGATGATCGAGCGACTCATAATACGAGGTCCAGACGGCACATGGGAATCTTATGACGATGCCAATAATTATTACAAAGAAAGGATTGATTTGGCTGAGGGTACCCGTCAGTTTTATTTCTCTGTCATCAATAAACTGCAGGCTTATCACTTGAATGAGGAATTACCTGTGTACAGAACTCGCAAAGGACACTTTCCAGAATCAGACCACAGCAAAGGAGAACTGGATCTTTTACCTGCCTACGAACGGCTTGATACATTTATTTCCTGTTATTATGATGAGGGATATTGCGATACACTCATTACGGATGCCCGTCGTATCATTCAACGCATTATTGTACTCTCAAGGACTATTGAATGGAATTCTTTCCAGGAAATCAAGGATTGGTATCGCAATCAGGGACTCAGTGAGAAATATCTATATGCCGTATATTCCGCTCTGGATAGATTTGAGCGTTGGTGGAGTCACGGTATATTCCCAACACGTTCCGGCATACAACCCCAGCTCAAGTATGTTGAACCAAGTATTGGGGCATTGGATCTGACCTATTTGCAATCTCATCTGAATTTGCTGCTTTCGCATATGAAAGAACACGGATACAGTAAGGATTACATCAGAAAGACTAAATTCATTGCTTCGCGTATCATCGTTCTTTCAAGAACAATTGCATGGGACTCCTATGAGAATGTTTGGAAGTGGTACCAGAGCAACAACCACCAAGATGGTTATCTCCGTGATGTCCGCAGAATTTTAGGGCTGCTGGCGAACTTCCATATTTACAGTCTGTTTCCTAACAATGGAGAAGTACAGAATCCTCTGTGCCTCCGCCCAAGCGCTTATTCGAACTTAAACTATGAGTTCAGATCGCTGGTTGATTTTGGCTGTCAGGTGGAAGAAAAACGGGGCTTAAAACAGTCAACCGTCCACAAAAATCGGTCAGAAATAAGTTTGCTTTTATATTCACTGCAAATTGCCGGAGAAGATTCACTTTCCAAAATCACGGAATGTGGTGTAGTCTCATTTTTTTACAAAGACGGCAAGTATCTGTACGGGTATTCGACAGCCTCCAGTATTGCCATTTTCTTAAAGGATGCCATGGAATATGCACCGGATGAATGTGGCCGGGTACTTTCTTTCGTTCCAAAGATCAGGAAGAGCCGCAATAACATTCAATACCTGACGGACGCAGAGAGTGATGCGTTCTGCACAACATTGGAAGATGTGCAGAACGGACTTTCCTATAAATACCGCGCAATTGGCACGCTCTTGTACTACACAGGTATGAGGTGTTCTGACATATGCTGTCTCACACTTGATTCAGTTGATCTTCAGCGGTCTATCATTCGGTTCACACAGCAAAAAACAGGAAATCCGGTCGAAATACCTCTTTCCGCAGTTGTGGGAAATGCTCTTGTCGACTATTGTGTCCATGAACGTCCGGCAACAGACTCAATCTACCTCTTTGTCACAGACCGTGCACCCCACCGCAGACTCATAAAAGGGGGCGTCCAATGGACCGTTACCAAGATCATGGAAGCAGCCGGTATCCGTCAGGGCGAAGGAGACCGCAAAGGCGGCCATATCTTTCGACACCGTGCCGTGTCACGGATGGCCGGGAAAAATATTCCCTCCCCAGTAATCAGCGCCATAGTTGGACACACCAGCCCAAAGTCCCTAGATACTTACTTGTACGCAGATATGAAGCATATTCGGGAATGTGCCCTCGGGCTTGAAAAATATCCTATGGCCGAGGAGGTGTTCTCCTGTGTCTGAGTATAGCAGTGAACGGTCGGATATGCTCGAAGCATTTGTGCAATACCGCATCGCCTCCAATCGGTGGAGTTCTGTACCTGCGAAAAATCTGATTTATTTTGACAGATACTGTTCCAGAAAATTCCCGGACATACCAGGGATCAGCCAGCACATGATAGACGGATGGTGCAGGCAGAGGGAGACAGAGAGCAAGCTTTCCCAGATCAACAGGTGTTACCCAGTAATACAACTGGTGAAATACCTCATAGAACGCGGAGATCATTCACTGCGGGTTCCAGAGATGCCGCCAAGTCCAAAGAAAAGCCACGTCCCGCACGCATTCAGTGAAGATGAGTTGTCCGCATTTTTTCATGAATGCGACAAGCGCATACAAGCTGCGCCTGACAAGGCGAAGGCTTTCAGAGCGCTCACGGCCGCAGTGCTGTTCCGGCTCCTTTACAGCAGCGGGATGCGAACTACTGAGGCACGCCTGCTTCGCACATCGGATGTAGATCTGGAAAATGCAGTCATAAATATCTGTGAAACGAAGGGCGATATGCAACATTATGTGGCGCTGCACCAGGACGTCGTAAAGATGCTCTCCTTATATAACCAGGCAGCTCAGCGCATATGTCCAAATCGGAATATTTTCTTTCCTGGTAAAGGAGGGGAGCCTTTGTCGGCGTCTATGCTGGAGTATGAATTCCATAAAGTGTGGGACAGCATCAGTACAGCTAAAGCTGTCCCTTATGATTTCCGGCATAATTACGCAATTATGAACATCAATGCATGGATCGGCAAAGGATTTGAATTCCATGATAAACTCATCTACCTGAGTAAAAGCATGGGCCACACGTCCTTAGAGAGTACAAAATACTATTATGCCCTTGTGCCAGCTATGGCGGATATTCTTGATAAAGAAAGCGGTGCGGGTTTTGATATGATCGTCCCGGAGGTGCTCCCATATGAGTAAATCAAATCAGGAAGCAGTAGCCATCGCCAAGTATATTTCCTCTTTCCTGTGTGACTATGCGCCCTTACAGTTGACGAACAGTGAAAACACCATACACAGCTATGAGGTTGCTCTGACGCTATACATTGGATATCTTGAGGACTCCCGTGGTATCGGCACATCCGGTTTTTCCAAAAGGTGTTTCGAACAGGCAATGATCGAAGATTGGCTGGAATGGCTGTCCTTGGAGCGTGGATGTAGTCCGGAGACCTGTAATAACAGACTTTCATCACTCCGGACATTCATAAAGTATCTTGCATCCAGAGAAGCAAAATACCTTTACCTGAAATCAGAAGCGGACAATGTTCCGCTGCGAAAAACTACGAAGAAAAAAGTGAACGGCCTTACGCGAAATGCCGTAGCGGCCATTCTGACAGAGCCTGATCAGCGTACGAAAACAGGCGTCCGCGACTTAACGTTCCTAACTGTCCTATATGGAACTGCAGCACGGATAGATGAGGTCCTTTCCATGAAGATTGGCAGCCTTCGACTTGATTTCGCAAAGCCTTATGCCAACGTTGTTGGGAAAGGAGATAAAGTCCGTACCCTATATCTGCCCCCAAGGGCAGCTGCCCATTTAAAGCAGTATATCTGTATATTCCATGGTACGAACCCTGATACTGACGCATATGTTTTCTATTCGCGCAACATTGGTCCTAACGGGAAGATGTCTCAGGCAGCCATAAGGAAAATGCTGAAAAAATATGCAGTCACCGCCCATGAGAAATGCTCCGATGTCCCGCTGGATCTTCATGCACACCAGTTCCGTCATGCAAAGGCAACACACTGGCTGGAAGATGGGGTAAATATTGTCCAGATATCATTTCTTCTCGGACATGAACAGTTGGACACGACCATGCGTTACTTGGACATAACCACAGAACAGGAGATTGCCGCGCTTTCCACTCTCGAGGAAGAACGCCACAAAAATATCAAGCCAAAATGGAATTCGGAAAAGGACTCACTTTCGGCCATATGCAATTTGCGCAGACTGAAAAAGTAGCAAAATATAATCAGCACCTTTTGCATGTCAAACTCTTGAACTGTCATGTATATAGCAAAAGGTACTGATTCACAGAAGGTGCTGATAAGAAACCAAATGATAACATTCCGATTTGGTTTCCGGGATCTGGAAGGCCATCGTTCTGCTGTTGTTAGCCATAGTCGTTTTACCTCCGTTTTCCTTCATTTCGTAGTATTCGAGTAACAGATTGGTGATGTACTGTGCGGTGGTCAGGCCCGATTGTTCTCTGGCCGCGCAGACCTGGGCGTGGAGGGCAGTGGGGATCTGGGCACACAGATTTTTTGTTTGGGCCATTAAGATTCCTCCTTCTTAAACTCTGGCGCATTCTCAACGTAGCTGTGGACTATCTCCTGCAGGATCGATTTGAGGGTACAGTCCCGGTGCAAACATAGCAATTTCAATTTTCGGTGGTCTGCTGCCTCTATCGGAAAATTAAGGTATTTGCTCTTGGCTGCCATTCCCTTTCGCCCTCCCTTCGTTGGTAGAGCAAGTATAGCCTAAAGGCATAGCGAAAGCTATTACCATTACTACCAAACAACCAGAGACAAACGAAGCATATGTAACAGTGGCGGGAAATGCAGATCCCCCAGAGCAGCCGGACTTTGCCGGTAGCTCCGGGGGTGGTGGATAGCGAGTTTACTCCGTCCGCAAAAGGCGGTTTTTGCATCTCTGGTGCGTAAAATTTTTGAAACGAGAGGCCGTTTTGAAAAATCCAACTTTTTCTCGCTTTACTCATTGCAAATCTGTCTTTTCTTTCGCATTGAATAATTTTATTTCTGCGTTTTTTGCTTGTATCTTTTTTATCTACACAAGGTTGCGGAACGGTGTAAAATCATCGCTGGACTGATTCTCGCTGTCTACTCCGTCATTGATGGCGATGAACCGCACATCCAATTCTGGAAAGCGGATTTCACCGCTTTTACATCCCGTCCACGGTCATCTGCTCCATCTATCGGGCATTGGAGAACATGGACTTCAAGATCAGCAATTTGCAAGAGTCATCCTGCGGTATTGGCAACTTCATCGGCATACGCCCGGAGGTTCTGGCTGACTCCAAAATCTACGGTATAGAGCTGGACGGAATTAGCAGGCGGATTGCCCAGCTGATCTATCAAAAATCCTCTATCGCTGTTCAGGGGGTTGAGAAAACAGACCTCCTGGCCAATGCCATTAAGTTAAGCCCAGAAAAAACCACCCCCTCCGTAAAAATCGTGGAGGAGGTGGGTACAGCAAGAAAACAGACCCAGAAAGCTGCTCCCGGCTTTCTGGGTCTGCCAACATTCCAGCGTTCTGACCGTGACGGATGATGAGCCAACACCACCCCCGCAAGGCCGCATGAAAACGGGAGACCAAGGTCGCTGATCTTGACAGTTCAACGGCAAAACTGCTCATTTCGACAATAGGGTGCAAAAGACCCACACCGCAGCTCAGTCCCTTGAAGGCCTAACCTCACAGGGGAAACGTGAGCTCTCACAGATGCTGTCACAGGGCTTTTGGGCTTTAGACAATGTCCTTGCTTGAAAAACAATGGCTATTGCAGAGATAGTGCACCTTGACGACCTGTGGCTTATCTCCAAGTTTCAGAACGCTTGGCCAATCGTGCCACGCTGATTATGGCGTGGTAGATTTCCCCCCCAACAATCTTTTAATCTGAACTTTTCCAAAGCAATTGCTTTCTACAGAGGTTTACAGTGTTGTGCTGCCCACAGCTTAACTGGTTATTCCTTAACTTTTTCCACTGTTTGCCGACAATAGATATAGAGATTGAATATTTTAGTGAACAGCTCCCACAGTTCAGAAAGGTTCTGATAAAACAGCCAAACGCGCAATGACAGATGGTTTTGTTGAACGGAGCAAATCGCTGGTAAAGGAAGATGCCCCATCTTTTGAGCTGCTAAACAGTTTGTCGAAACGTCTTTCTGGAAAAATTCTGCGCAAGGATGGGTAAAAGCTTCGTCTCTCGATAAGCTGCCGTTAAACTGCTTTTGGTAGATCCATCATAATTCTGACGGTCAGACTGCTGATATCCATGCCCCTCAACAGTCAAGCCATTACCAGCTGCAACGGAGGGGGATGGACAACCATACAGATGCAAAAAATTAAAATTCTAAGAGCCTGTTTAAAATCTATCAAAACGCCATCCCGGCACATCTTTTTCCGCTGGCCCGCGTTGATTTGACTTGAAATACACAAAGTATTCCTGCGTCAAATCGCCTTGTCCAGCGAAAAAATCCGCCCCTGTCTGGCATTCCGCCAGATTTTAAACAGGCTCTAAGGAGAGACGGACTCAGTTTGCGCACAGGTGTTTAGAGCGGCACGGTCGAAACTGGCCGCCGCACAACAGGCAGCGATCCCGCCACGGGGCAGTGAGACCATCGGGTTTGATATAGGCTTCAGATCTGCTGAGCCTGATGGTTTTCTTCCCGGTGCTTTCATTGTTTTGCAGCGTAAGCCCAATCCAAGAGCAGTAATGCTTTGAAGTAAAGCACACGGACATATCAGCATCAATGTGCCGTCAAGGCAATGTTAGAGTGTATTTGCTCTTGACAATGGCATTTCGAGAATCATTTATAAGGCATGATAATATTGAAAATATGTAAATTATGGAAACCGAATCCTTCTGCAGCGTTGAGATATTTGTATCGAGCTCTTGACATGGGCATAACAAAAACAAAATTTTATTAAATTGAGGAATTGAGTATGGCGAGGAATGATTATTTTGGACTGGAATTCATTTCGATTCATTGACTTATTTGCTGGAATCGGAGGAATCCGTTTAGGTTTTGAACATGTTGGTGGACATTGTGTTTTTTCTTCTGAACTTGACGAAGATGCCTGCAAAACCTATGAAGCAAATTTTGGCGAACATCCATCCGGAGACATTACAAAAATCAATGCGGCAGACATTCCTGATTTCGACATTCTTTTGGCTGGATTTCCCTGTCAGGCATTCTCTATTATTGGGAAAAAAGAGGGGTTCGCAAACGAAACCTGCGGTACACTTTTTTTTGATATAGAACGAATCTTGAAAGAAAAACAGCCCCCCGCATTTATGTTAGAGAATGTTCGCAACTTGACGGCACATGATAATGGAAACACCTTCCATGTAATTCGCAGCCACTTGGAAGCACTCGGTTATCATGTTCATTCAAAAGTGCTCAATGCATTAGATTACGGAGTCCCTCAAAAACGAGAGCGAATTATTATTGTTGGATTCCAAGATGATGTCGACTTCACATTCCCAGAACCGATTCCAGAAAATCAAAGAAAGACTTTGACCGACATATTGGAGACAAATGTCGATGAGAAATATTTCGTACGAGATGCAATCCGGCAGTCCCGTCTTGAGCGAATAAAAGATAAAAACTACCCAAAACCTTATATTTCGCATGAGAATGTGGCCGGTTCAATAACACCCCACCCATACTCTTCCGCATTACGAGCAGGTGCTTCCGCAAATTATATTCTGATAAATGATGAGCGAAGACCTACGGAGCGAGAGATGTTGAGGATTCAGGGCTTTCCTGAGTCATATAAAATAATTGTTTCATACGGCAAGATGAAACGCCAGTGTGGGAATTCCGTAGCGATCCCCGTCATTAAAGCGGTTGCTGAACAAATAGTCAAAGCGTTAAAATCTTATGAAGAGGCAAAGGCATGCAGAGGGACGGATAATACCAAATCATTGGTTGTGGAGCTTGCGGAGGAAACAAAGCCAATCAACGCTCAAACATTTAACAAACAAAGTGTAGCTGGACAATATGAGCAGATCGCATTTGACAATTTGCTTCCGGATATAATCAAGGAGGGTATCGGAATGGCAACAAGAGCTGAGGCAAAACGAGCACTTGATACTGTCATTCGTAAATCAAGGGTGCATCTTTATAAACCGATCCAGATTGCAGAAATTCTCTATCATGACAGAGTTTTTAATGATATAGATTTGGCACAGTTGGAGGATTATAGGACAAAAAGCAAACGTTGGCGCGATGATGTATGCCAAGTGCTTCTTGGTCGAGTATGCACAAGTAGCACGAAGTTCCAAGATGATCTCTTTAATGAAACGGTCATTCCCCCCGCTCTAATTGTGGAGCTGGGTAAGGAAAATCGAAGGACAAACGGAGGCGTAGAAGCTTATATCTATAGCCGTTTTACCAATAAACACAGCCAACTATCTGACGCATTGGATTGTTGTTTAAAAGCCTCCAAAGAGACATTTCAGGTAAAAGCATTTATTGACTCCTTTTGGAATGAGCCGGGTTTAAAAAGAAGCTTGGACAAAATTTACGAAATCATAGTCTACGCCCTGTTCTCAACTTTAGTTGAAGTTCTTGATTTGCAGGTAGAAATAACGATTGATGAAAAAAACTTTGAGGTGCTTTCTGAGTTCTCAGATTTTACAAAGATGGTCACGTGTATTGACTTTTCCAATCCAAGCTTTGCACAAGATGCAAGAATTTATCGTGTTGGTGTTACCAATGCCGCAGATAGAGGATTGGATATGTACTCTAACTGGGGACCGGCGATTCAAATCAAGCATTTGAGCCTCGATGTTGAACTGGCTAAAAATATTGTAGGCAGTGTTTCAAGTGACCGGATTGTAATAGTTTGCAAAGATGCTGAAAAGAATGTTATTTTATCTTTGCTTACGCAAATTGGTTGGCGAAACCACATACAAAGTATAGTGACCGAAAATGACCTGGTTAGCTGGTATGAAAAAGCATTACGTGGAAAATATGCGGATCAAATTGGTGACGAACTTCTACATAGGCTGCGTAGAGAAATCGCTGCTGAGTTTCCTTCCGTAGATTCTACCCCAGAAATCCTCAAATTAAGGAATTATGACAGTCTTGCCGTGGATGGTTACTGGATAACTTAATAAATAGGAAAGCCAATATGAAAAGAAAGAATTTCGCAATTATTTCTTTTCCAGCATCAAGAGAAAACAGCCAGTGATTGTTTGAGGCGTTATATTGCAGTGGAATATGTTTTTTTGGTTCCGTTTGATATAATTTGTGTAATAGGGGGCTTATGCTTCCAGACTGTGGTACTGCTTCTCATGATGGTACTGACCCGGCAGTAGGCTACCATCCGGATCCGGTGAGCTTCAGTAGAATCTGTCACAACCAATCGCCCACTCACCAGTCCGGCCTGGGCACACTGCTCTACAACGGCTTCAAAGAGAGGGCAATGGGCTCTCCAGAGCGAGCACAGAAAATTGTAAAATACATTTTGGATCAGTTCGCTCAGAAAACCAAACGCAGCAGCTATTGTCCTGTGAACGGTTAGCGCATGGCTGGATTCAATTCCATCTTCGCGGTCAGTTCCATCACTATGGCGATAAAGTATTACATAGAATTCAAAAGGCAGCTTGTCCAGCAGAACCGGCAGTTTACAGTCGCCACAATCTTCAATTATACCGCCAACGAGGACGATCCGGATGATGTGCTGGGCGAGGAGGGCTTTGATACCGATGCCCTTGATCAGAACTTCCGTGATTTTCTGGACAGTGCAATTGGGGACTATAATGTGGTGTTTAGCACGAGCTTCGATACCTCCACCGACAAATTCCAGAATTATTGCAAAGATTTGTCCATGTGGGTGAAAAACCGGAAAGTTGACTTGCTGATCATAGTCGATATGTTTCTGACCGGCTTCGATGCCACTACGCTAAACACCCTGTGGGTGGGCAAAACCTGAAAGTGTGTGGGCTGATCCAGGCGTATTCCCGGACAAATCGCATCCTCAATTCCATAAAACCTATGGCAATATCGTCTGTTTCCGGGACTTGTGGCAGACCACCGATGAAGCCATTGTCTTGTTTGGGGAAAAATGCCAATGGTATCTGCTTCGAAGCTTTGTGGATTATTACAACGGCTATGAGGATGAAAAAGGCAGATATCACTCCAGCTATGTAGACTTGATTGCAAAGCTGGAATTGGAATTTCCTCTGGGAGCGGAAATTGTTGGGGAGCAGGCAGAAAAAGGGTCATACGACTTTTTGGCAGTATTTTATCTTTGCGGAATATCCTGTCCTCGTTTGATTAGTTTGAAAAAATGCGGGCTCTTGCGGCACGGGACTTGCAGGATTATCAAAGCCAGTATATTGACCTGTATGACAAATACCGCAGGAAAGATAGTGGCGTCAAAGAGAACATCAATGATGATATTCTCTTTGAAATCGGACTAATCAAACAAGTAGAGGTCAATATCGATTATATTCTGATGCTGGTGGAGAAGTACCACAATGGAAATTGTGAGGACCAAGAGAGCCTATCTATCATCCGTAAATCGGTTGATGTCAGCATCCAGCTCCGAAGCAAAAAGGAACTCATTGAACAGTTTATCAGCCCAATTAATGTGAATAGTTCTATTCAAAGCGATTGACGATGGTATGCTTTGGAGCAGGAAGAATCTGATTTGGCAGAAATTATAGCAATGGAAAAGCTCAAACCAGAGGAAACACTGAAATTCATGGAAAATGTATTCCATGACGGTGTTATTAAAACCACTAGTACCGATATTGATAAGCTGATGCCGCCGATTTCCAGCCTTGATGGCGGAAACTGCGCAAAAAAGAAGCAGGGCATTATCGAGAAATTCACAGCGTTTTTTGAGAAGTACTTTGGGCTTAACGTTGCGGATGCTATAGATAGCTGACTATATATAACATCAGAATGGGATATATGCAGACAGCGTATAGAACTCGTTTAGATATACTCCAGTGGGTCAGCGAAATAAACTCTTATTCTCAAACAAAATGTGAATTTCACAGGTAGGAGTAATGGCCGTAAAATGCGGTAAACGCATATTGTAATATCAATGGGTTAATGGATGTCCATACCACAAACTACACTTTGTGCTGCTATAGCGTAGAGGATGACCGATTTTTTGCGGAGATCAAGGTAAAGCCGGATTACCAGGAGGTGCTCAAATACATCAACCGAGTGAAGAGCCAGCGGGGAAAAGAGGCGGAAATCCTGTGCGGCTATGAGGCGGGGTGCCTGGGATACAGCCTGTATCACCAGCTGATGTATCACGGAGTGGAGTGCGTGATCCTGGCGCCGTCAACGA
>OFFG01001174.1_pt1 | contig 16595 bp, 14 predicted proteins | sample 1521331 | NCBI WGS metagenome assembly OFFG01 (sample SAMEA3504129, study PRJEB24116) | mouse gut metagenome | biome: mouse gut; feature: mouse-associated habitat; material: faeces | place: Denmark | collected 2011 | reverse complement strand
GGGCCGCGCCGCCCCGGGCGTCGCCGTCCAGCTTGGTGAGCACCACGCCGTCGATGCCCAGGGCCTCGTCGAAGGCCGTGGCCGCGCTCACCGCGTCCTGGCCGGTCATGGCGTCCACCACCAGCAGGATCTCGTTGGGGGTGACGGCGCTCTTGATCTTCTTCAGCTCGTTCATGAGCTGCTCGTCAATGTGGAGCCGGCCGGCGGTGTCCAGCAGAACGGTGTCGTAGCCGTTTTCGCGGGCGTGGCGCACCGCGTGCTGGGCGATCTGGACCGGGTTGACCTGGCCCAGGGCGAAGACGGGGATGTCCAGCTGCTCGCCCACCACCTGCAGCTGGGTGATGGCGGCGGGGCGGTACACGTCGCAGGCCGCCAGCAGGGGCCGCTTGCCCATGGTTGAGCGCAGATACCCGGCCAGCTTGGCGCCGTTGGTGGTCTTGCCCGCGCCCTGGAGGCCCACCATCATGATGACCGTGGGCGGGTGGGAGGCGAAGCTGATCTTCTCGCTGCCGCCGCCCATGAGGGCGGTGAGCTCCTCGTTGACGATCTTGATGATCTGCTGGGCGGGGGTGAGGCTCTCCAGCACGTCCGCGCCCACGGCCCGCTCGGTGACCTTGGCCACAAAGTCCTTGACCACGCTGTAGCTCACGTCGGCGTCCAGCAGAGCCAGACGGACCTCCTTCATGGCCTCCTTTACGTCGGCCTCCGTGACCCGGCCCTTGCCCCGCAGCCGCTTAAACGCCGCGTTCAGTTTTTCGGAAAGTCCTTCAAATGCCATGGGTTCTCACTTCCTTTACTCCCTCAGCGCCTGGGCGGAGAGGTGGATGGTATCGGCCAGGGCGTCGATTCTGGCGTCCTCGTACTGCCGGTAATTGATGGTTTTCAGCTCCGCCGCCGCGTTCTGGATGGCGTCGATATGGGTCTGCATCTGGAGGAAGCGGCGGATGAGGCCGGTCTTGTCCTCAATCTCCTGCATAACGCCCTCCGCCCGGACGATCACGTCCCGGACGCCCTGGCGGCTGATGCCGCTGTTCTCCGCGATCTCCGACAGGCTCAGATCTTCGTTGTAGTACAGATCGAAGAACTCCTTCTGCCGGTCCGTCAGCACTTCTCCGTAGAAATCGAACAGCATGGTCATGCGGTAGGTCTGGTTTTTCATGCCGTTTCCCTCCTCGTGTAAAGCGCCTGCGCTTTACATGCTTGACTATCATACCCCATTTCCGCCGGAAAGTCAAGGGGGGATCCGCGCGGAGGGAGGAATTTTGGCGGCGTGATCCGCGGCAGCCGGCGGTCCGGGGGGATGGGGAAATGGATTTCCCCCGATATTTGACGGAATGCTCTCGACATTCCCCTATAAAATATGGTATACTGGGACCATGGAACCATAGAACAGGAGGAAGCGCTCCCGGCAGGGGGCGCGATTGCGTATTATGGAATATAACAAGCTGATCGCCCAGCTGGAGATCGGGGACGAGGTGGAGGGGTTCTATATCCTCAAGACCGCCCAGGCCCGGGTCTCCAACAGCGGGAAGCCCTTTCTCAGCGCCGTGCTGGCGGACCGCTCCGGCGCCATCGAGGCCAAGGTCTGGGACTATAGCGGGCCGGTGGGCCAGTCCGATGAGGGGGATGTACTGAAGATCCGGGGCACGGTGAACGAGTTTCGCGGCGCACCCCAGCTGATTATCTCCCGCCTGCGGCTGACCCAGGAGGGGGACCGATTCAACCTGGGGGATCTGGTGCCCGTGGCGCCCATCGACACGAACGCGGCCATGGAGGAGCTGCGCTCGGTGGTGGAGAGCATCGGGGACAGCGACTACCGGGCGGTCTGCTGGAAGCTGATGGATCGGTACGGGGAGCGGTTTGCCTCCATCCCCGCGGGGAAGAGCATGCACCACAGCTTTGTGGGGGGCCTTCTGATGCACACGCTGTACATGGTGCGCACAGCGGACTATCTGGCGAAGCTCTACGAGCCGGTGATCGACCGGAGCCTGCTGCTGGCGGGGACCCTGCTCCACGACTTTGCCAAGTGCGACGAGTTCGTCACCTCCTCCCTGGGGCTGGTGACGGAGTATTCGGTCCGGGGCCAGCTGCTGGGCCATCTGGTGATGGGGGCCCAGGCGGCGGCGGAGGCCGCCGGGGAGCTGGGCGTCCCGGAGGAGAAGAGCACCCTTCTCCAGCACATGCTTCTCTCCCACCACGGGGAGCCGGAGTTCGGCGCGGCGGTGCGGCCTATGTGCGCGGAGGCGGAGATGCTAAACCTCATCGACCTCATGGACAGCCGTATGGAGATCTACCGGGAGGCCCTGGCGGAAATCGACAGGGATACCATCTGCGTCGGCGTGGGGGGCGACAATTACTGTTACCCTAACTGGCACCGGCAGGCGCTTTTTCACCACGCCGCCCAAGAACGGGGCGGACAGAGTATCCTGTGGGGGTGCTCCATCCAGCCGGAGATGATCGATGAACGGATGGCGGAGATCCTGCGGACCCATGACCGGATATTTGCCCGGGAGAGCTTGACGGTGGGGGCTCTGCGGGACCATGGAATTGTGCGGGTAACACAAATGCTCGATCCGGCGTTTTCCCTTCCCGCGGAGCCGGTGCCGCTGCCCGAGGGATTCCGGGGCTGTGCCGCCGCCATCAATCTCAGCCCGCTGATGCTGCGCCGGTCTGACCGGCTGTTGAGCGATTTTGAGGAAGTCGCTCGTCTTCTTTTGAAAAAGGTTGACACGCTGCTCCTCCTGCCTCATGTTACCATGTCGGCAGACGATGACCGAGAGGCTTTGGAAAAACTGGTCCGGCACCTGTCGCCGGAGGAATGCAGTCGGATCTGCCGGGCTCCTGAGTGTGCCAACGCGGCCCAGAGAAAATATCTGATCTCACGCTGTGAAATACTGGTTTGTTGCCGCACCCATGCGTCTATTGCAGGATATTCGACCGGAGTGCCCACGCTGGTGATGGGTTATTCTGTCAAATCCCGAGGCATTGGCTTGGACCTGGGAATGGAGCGGTGGGTCATTCCCATGGAGGATAGTGAAAAACTTTCAGAGCGGGCGGTGGAACTGTGGAAATGCCGACATCAAATCCAGGCCCACCTGCAGAAGAAATTAGATGGTATGCTACAGCTTGATTGAATTGGTTTCGCTTTTCGAACTTTTTTATTGAAAAGCGGAACCAGTCATATCTCGAAAGTCCTGCAGTAGAAGGATTTCCGCTTTTTTATTCTCGGATAGGGTTTTTCAAAAATACACCAAACGCAAAACTAAAACTTTTGTGCTGGTCTGGTATTTAAACACCGTCTTTTTCGTAAAACGGTGTTATATGTATCTTCAAATGCCTGGGGCGTCTTATATTGCAGGGTTTGGCGGGGACGAACCTCATTGTAGAACTGAATATACTCTGCTGTACTCCGCCGGAAGTGCTGCTCTGAGGTATAGTCTCTCTCATATGCCTCCTCTCGTTTGAAAGTAGAGAAAAACGTCTCCGCGACAGCGTTGCCCAGCGGCCTTGCCATCGCGGAAAAGGATTGCTTCACATTGCATTGTTGCAACAGCGCGGCAAAGGTCTTTGATATATGCTGGCTGCCCCTATCGCTATGAAAAGTTAGATTGGGGGGGGTGCCTCTCTCTTGAAACGCCCTTTTGAACGTAATGGTTGCCAGATGAGTACTCATATGCTGTGATACCCGCCAGCCAACAATTTTTCTGGAATATGAATCGAGAATGATGCGCAGATAGACCCAATATCCCCGGACCTTGAAATATGTAATGTCACTGACCCATATCTGATTTGGACAGCTTGCTGAAAACTCTCTTTTCAGCAAGTTTTCTTTTGCGTACTGCTGTCTCTTTTTATGGAGCTTTTTAGCGCCTACCCGGATACTGTACAGGTCCGGTTCCTGCATAATTGAGACAACACGATTTTCGCTGACATGGATTCCGTTCTGGGCAAGGATGGTGCGAATTTTTTCAGCACCAAATCGTTGTTCACTGTCATCGAAGATCTGTTTTACCTTAAGCGAAAGCCGGGCTTGCTCGTCCTCATATTTATTCTGATCTGCACGGCGGAAAATATGGTTATGAAAGTCCCTCTTGCTACACAAAGCGCACTGCATAGTTCATGAACGCTGTATTGTCCGTCTGTCTGATTATAAATCTGCTCTAACGCGGCGAGTTTCTCTTGCAGCGGAATTTTCTCCAAAAAGCCAGTGAACCGGACAATCTGTGTTTCATGTTCCAATCTTTGCAGCCAGCGAGAGATCATGTCAAACTCAGCAGGAGTGTATGTGCGATTAGGGGCCTGGATAGAACAGTAGGTGTTGCGCCATTGATAGAGGGTGCTTTGGACAACGTGCAGTTCTTGACTCAGGGCTTTGATGGACTCGCCTTTTTCATATCGGCGGATTGCTTTGACTTTGAATTCGGTTGGATAATTCGTTGGCATAGGATCAACCCCTTTGTGAATAATGAGCCCATAATACTACAGGATTGCCAATGTCTATCTAAAAAATCATTCTCGACTTCGCAAATAAAATGTGCTATACTAAACCAAAAATAGAACGATAGTCCCTACAAGCGCCGGGTTCGAAAGTAGGTACACGCTCCAAAGCCACGGAAATTCAACGAATTTCCGCGGCTTTATTTTTGTTTTGCGCACTTTTTCTGGTGATTTGATTTTGGGACTCCGGTTTGACCCAAGGCGTGACCCACATGGGAATTCGGAGCGGTTAGGGCTGGAGAGTACCGGAGAGGGAACTCCCCACCGAGTTCGCCGCCTGCTTTTGCATGGAGGTGGTGACGTGGGCGTAGGTGTCCAAGGTGAATCCTGCCGAATAATGGCCCAGCATGGCGGAGAGGGTTTTCACATCCATGCCGTTTTGCAGGGCCAGCACCGAGAATGTGTGACGTAGGTCGTGGAAGCGTATCCGCTCCAGCCCTGCCCGTTTCAATACTCTCTGGAGCATGTGCAGAACGCTGTCCGGGGACATTTGACCTCCGTATGGCGAGGGGAAAACATATTCGTCCTTCTGCTCCATTCCCCTGAACACGTTGATTGTTTTTGCTCTTATCGCAATACTGCGGTAGGAGTTTTTGGTTGTTAGCGGGGCTTCTACAAGTTTCCCGTTCTGCCGGAGGACTTGTCTCCGAACGTGGATGATACCTTTGCTCAGATCAATGTCACTCCATTTCAGCCCCAGTAATTCCTCACGTCGAAGTCCAGCAGCGAGGTCGATGGGCAAACGGGCGTGCCGCTTTCTCCTTGGTAACACTGGTGCAGTTGATTTTGGCAAGGAGGATTTGACATGTCTATTCTCGGAGCAGTGATTGTCCCACATCCACCTTTGATTATCCCTACCCCAGGTCGTGGTCGGGAGCAGGAAATACGGGCCACCATTGATGCTTATCGAACTGTCGCGGAACAAGTTGCGGCCTGGGAGCCGGAGGTGCTGATCATCACCTCTCCCCACCAGATCATGTACGCCGACTACTTCCACGTCTCCCCAGGCCGTGGCGCCGCGGCAGATATGTCTACTTTCGGTGCGGCCCAGGCCAAACTGCGTGTGATGTACGACGCCCCGTTGCGGGAGGAGCTCATCCGCTGTGCAGAATCTGTTGGCCTGCGGGCCGGGACGCTGGGTAAGAGGGACCTGTTCCTGGACCACGGCACTTTTCTGCCTCTGTACTTTTTGTGGAAGGCAGGAGTGGACTACCCCATCCTCCGCATCGGCCTGTTCGGATTTTCTCCGCTGGAGCACTACCAGCTGGGACAGTGCATCGCCCAGGGAGTATATTACAAAAAGATAGGCGGCGGTTTCATTTGACGTTCAAACCGCCGTCTATCATTCTACTTTGCTTGGGGACTTTTTTACAGTCCATTTTAGATCCCCATTATGTTGCTGGCACAATCCCCGGTCGTTTGACGTATGGATTGCCCGGCTTTTGACTATCCACATATAATGCTCTAGAGTGACCGGTTCTCCTCTTTCCGCAATGTAGAAATCTTCCTTCCAGTCGCCGCTGAGTAGCCGCAGAAAGCATTGATCGGATCCCCTTTGTGTGCCGTATGCAAGCTGTAGCTTTTCCGCGGTTCCGCTGATAATGCCCTCCAGTGCGTCAAATGCCTCACAGCCCGTGTCGATCGCGATCACAGCGTGGTATCCCCTTAAAATGGAGCGATAGACTTTCTGTGTACGCAGGGAACCGTGCTTCTTACAGAAAGCATCATATTCATGGGCAATGAATCGCTCGTCCACTGTCCATGCGGAAGTAAAATAGAGAGCGTCCGGCCGGCGGTTGCTTGGCTTCCCCCGTGTGTGCAGAAGCATCTCAATGCAGTCTGGAAAAGCTGGAAAGACGAGTTTGGCCCTCTGGCTGCACAAGCCCTCCAAAGCGCCCCCGCAAAAACAGTAGGCGAGCAGAATGATATCATATTGATCCTCACAGCGAGTAATCTCCTCCTGCAGCACCTGCTTCAAATGCTTTGGGTCGTTGTGAAGACCGCGTTCCAGCCAGATGACAGGCAGCCGTATCTCTGTTTCCTCCATTGCACATTCCACCTCCCGACGGACCATGGAACACGCAATCAATACCGCTTTCATAGCATCTCCTTCCCCACGACCTGCGCAGGATTGCAACCGGCGGACTCACTCGTTCAGATTCATAAACTTAACATACGCCTTGGTAAAATAGGGATTAGACGAAAGTTCCACCGTCTCCGCGGCCGAGACGATCCGGTCTGCTTCGGCGCACATCGCTCTGTTTTGCAGCAGCATTCCCGCACCGCCTCCGGCTGCGTTGCCGATCGATACCGTCCGGGAGCGGAAAGCCTTTGGCACAAGCCCGATGCCCGCCGCGCTATCAATATCCAGATAGCTACCAAACCCCCCGCAGAGAACCACCTCCGCGATTTCTTCCGCCGGAAGTCCGCAGACATGCAGGAGCGTTTCGATCCCTCCTCGGATAGCGGCCTTTGCCAGAAGCAGCTCACTGAGATCCTTTCGCGATAAAACGACGCCGCTGTTCCCAACAGCAAGTCCATCTGTTCCGCTGGCCGGCCGCCCTTTCCTATCTAGTAGACCTGCTGATCTTGCTGCATAGACCGTATCGATCAGGCCCGAACCACATATTCCATCTGCCCTGGCATCGCCCAGTATGTGCCACTTCAGCTCCCCACTCTCTGCCCAGACTTTGTCAATGGCCCCGGCCTGTGCACACATTCCGCAGGAAATATTGGCGCCTTCAAAAGCAGGGCCGGCCGCAGTGGCGCAGCAATACAGTTTCCCATCATGCAAAAGCGCAATCTCACCATTGGTGCCAATGTCGATCAGTATGGCACTTTGTTTCCGCATCATCATACCCGAGGCAAGGATACTGCATGTAATGTCGCCCCCCACATAAGCTGAAATGCAGGGCGGAAGATAGCAAAGGTGTTTCCCGATTCCCGGAAAGTCAACTTCCTGCGTACAGCCAAACAGCGAGGCCGGAATAAACGGGGCAACGCTGATACCATGGGGACTGATCCCTGCAAAAATATGCAGCATTGTCGTATTTCCGGTAATACAGCAGCCGCCGATTTGGCCGGTATCAATTCCCTCTCGCCTGCAGAGCGCGCGTAGCATCTCCGCAATCTGTCCCAGGATTAGCTCCTGCAGAGTTTCCACCGAATGTTCATCGCAGCTGACGATCCGGGATAGGATGTCACTGCCGTAAGAACGCTGCATATTTGCCTTTCCCATCGCGGCAGCGGGGGTCTTCTCTCCTTTTCGGAAGAGATAGACAACAACGGTTGTTGTCCCAATATCCACCGCCGCTCCATATTCGCGCTGATACAGCGGCTCACCCGGTACCAGTTCGGCTTGGTAAGCCTTTGCGATCGTCTGCTTCCGGGCCCTGTGTGGGAGCCGTACATAGCAGTCGCCCAGTATTCTGACGCAGCACGCCAAGCGGAACCTGTCGCCCGCAGGCAGCAGTTTCCTCTCTTCCTCGCTGATCCCGCTCAGGCCGCCTGCGGCCTCAACCAGGCACTTTCCGCAGGTGTGGTTTCCCCCGCAGGGTGATATATACGCCGGAACAGCCTTCCGAAGCGTCGAGAGCAGCGTTTGCCCCGCCGGCACATCCACTTTCGTTCTGCTCCCGTTATCCTCAATCTCCACTACCGGCATACGTCTTCTCCTTTTGCTTCGCATAAAAGACCACATCCGGGCAGCTCGCCGCAGGTGTGGTCTTTTACCGTTTTGCGGTGTGCGCCTTCAGGTTTCCGCCAGCTGTTATGCGCCGTTTATCCCACCGGCCTGCGCACGGTCAGCTCCCTTTCGTAGGAAACGCCCCTCTCTGCGTAGAACTCCTCCACCGCCTCGTAGAACGCGTGGATATTCTCCCATTTGGCGGTAGGCGCTGTATCACAGCCGGTTGAGAGCACAAAGTTCGGATAAATGGAGCACTCCTCCAAAAGTCCTTTTACGGCAAGCCTCACCGACTCAGTATCTTCCAGGCAGAGATACGCGGAAGGATCAATATTACCCATCACAAGTCGATCCTTCGGCAGGTGCGGGAGCAGCTCTTTCAGATTGATGCAGTTGCCAAAATGATATCCCTCGGCCCCAAGGCGCGCCAGCGACTCGGTCTGATCCACGACCGTAGGCCCGCAGTTGTGGAAGATACAGATAAAATGCTCATCCTGGACGCTGTCAATCACTTCCTTGGAATAGGGTTCCGAAAATTCGAGATTTTGCTTGTTTCCAATGAGGCCCGTCATGGGCTCAGCCATTACAAAGCCGCAGCAATCTGTCTGATCCTTATATGCCTGGGTGTAGGCAAGGATGAAATCCGTCGCTTTCCGCAGGACTAGTTTCACCGTTTCGGGATCCTTTTTCATCATCTTCATGATTTGCGTGATGCCGATCAATCTGCCCGCCAGGGTGAAGGGGCCGATGATTCCGGCAAAGACCGGTCGATCCGTAATCATCTTGGATGCCTGTGCCGCAGCATCAATGTAAACCTGTGTCAGGCAGTCTCCCACCTGCGGCGCTTTCAGGTTTTCTGCATTCTCCCTGGTTTTCACAATGCCCTGGATTGTAGCCGGGATCTCGTTGTCGGCATAGCGCACCGGTGTGCCGAAACATTCCGCTTCCACCGTTAGATTCATCATGCTCAAGGCCGCAAGCGACGGAGTCCTGTCTGCAATGAGCTTCATGCCTTCTGCCTGAATATCGCTGGAGAAAATCATGTCCTTTACCGTACAGCGCAGTGGCTGGACGGACGGAAATGAGAGCACGGGAATGGCCCGCTTATAGGCGCTCATAATGACATCCCGCTTCCAATCCAGCATATTGTACTTTGTCTGCATAGTGGCTCCTCCTTACACAGAAGCGATCAATCCCAGAACCCCTCGTGTGCCTGGGCGGCTTCCTCAAACAGCTCAGGATAGGGACCGTTTACGACCATTTCCTTCTGGCCGCCCGCCAAGATCACCCGGCAGGGATGACTGAATGTCGGATTCTCTTCATTATTACCGGTCATCTTCAAAAGGTTGACTTCATCCATGGCATAGACGATCCGGCCAATGTTGCCCCAGTAGCAGGCCCCGGCGCACATAACGCAGGGCTCGCAGCTGGTATACAGCGAGCAGTTCCACAAAAACTCTTTGCCATACTTTTGAGAGGCACGGCGCATCAGGGTCGTTTCGGCATGACCGGTGCAGTCTTTCGTGACAGTTTGACAGTTACCCTGCTCCATCAGAATATTGCCGTCCGCGTCAGCCAGCAGGGCGCCGAAGGGATGATTGCCCGCGGCACGCGCCTCCTTTGAGATGGTGATCGTCCGGCGAAGCAGCTCCAGATCCTTTTCCCTTGTAATATTCTGATAGCGATCCGCGTACTCAACGATTTTTATAACGCCCATCTTTCCTCGCTCCTTTCTCGTTGTCAAATCATATCCAGGGGCAGGCCCCAAGATATGGCCTCTTCCTTGACAGCGCTGTACACATCCAGCCATTCCTTCTTCGGACGAATGGTCTTGACATCATAGGCTTCCCAGAACGGGACGCCGTAGGGCTTCTTGTCCAGATCGCCCTGATAGGCCGCAAACGCCCTCTGGGCAATTTCCTCCGCCTTTTCACGGTCGATCATGACCGCCGCGCGCAGACACTCTCCCTGGAACCGCGCCTCCAGACCGGAGCAGGCGCCGGTAATGGCTCCTGTTGCACCTCTGGGACCCTGCAGCCGCGCAATGCCGGACTTGGCCGCTACCAGGCAGGATGCCACGATTTCATAGCAGAAGGTCTTGGTCGTCAGGCCGCCTACCATGGTATGCGTCAGACGGTTCATCAGGCGGCTGTTCCGGGTGATGGCGTGGAAAGCTATGCCGGTCAGCTGGAGCAGATCTTTGGTCGTAGAGCAGAACAGCGTCGGATGCGTGGGCGTTGTGCCGCCTGTGGTAGCCATAAAAATAACGGACAGGGCGATCATTTCCGCGGTCAGCAGAATGACCTGAGTATCCAATCCGCCGCCCAGGCCGCCATAGATGGGGTTGGCATAAGGCATGACCTGGTGGTCGAGCATCACACACTGGGCAATTTTGTTCAGAATCGCGTTATCGACTTTCAGCTCGGAAATGATCCCGATGCTGTGGCTGTCGGTCTTTTTCATCAGGTGTGCAGCCGCCAGTTCACCCACATCGCTGACGGAAATGCCGACGCCATTGTATGCCATACCGGCCCGTCCGCACATGGCGGCAACATGGCGGAAGCGGGCGACCTCTTCATAAGCGGCGAAGATCTCCAAGGGGGTCCTGGTTCGCAGCTCCATACCATTGATGGTCGTGATATTGGTAGTGGGGCAGTGCATATCTACGAGAGGCTCCTGCATATAGGAGATCATGATGGGCTCGAAAAACTCATTTGGGCAGGGCACGTTGATGGATCCGCCCAGACTGACAGGAGGCCGCGTGCTGTCTACATCTCGATAAACTTCCTCCACACGGTCGTTTCCCTCGCCAAACACGGTGTGATCCGGGGCCATGCGAATCGCCTGACGGATCTCCGCCTCAGTATACTGAATGATGCGACTGGTGTCTTTGCAGTATACGCCGGAATTGGCCAGGAACTCAATAGCACCATTCCAGACGCGGTCGGCCAAATCGTCATCAAAGTTGATCAGCGTATCCGCCTCCACCTTAATGCCGTACTTTTTCTGTATTTTTTTCAGGTTCTTATAGATATGGTTCATATCAAAATCAGCTTCTGTGCAGATCGGACCTTCAATGCTGCGCTGAATAACGTCGAAGTATCTTGCTTTCAAGTTCATTTTTTACGTTCCTCCCCTTTATCCCACAGTTCCCAGTAGATTCCGCGCAAGTTTCACCGCTTCCGTAGAGTCATCGGAATAGCCGTCCGCACCATTCTCTTCCGCCCACCTGCGCGTCACAGGACCGCCGCCTACCATGATCTTCGTATTGGCGAGGTGAGGATTGCTTTTCACCAGGTCAATAGTCTCGCGCATATAGGGCAAACTGGGTAGCATCAAGCCGGACAGGCAGACAAGATCGGCACCAGCCTCTTCTGCTCTTCTGACAATCTCCACAGGGGACACATCCACGCCCAAGTCGGTCATTTCAAATCCGTTGATGCGAAGCATCAGGGCAACCATGTTCTTGCCAATATCATGGATGTCACCCTGTACGGTGGCGATGACGCCCTTACCCCGCTGAACGCCTGTGATGTTCTGCTCCTGCATAATGGGTACCAGCTTGTCCTGAACAGCAGTGACTACATCCCCGGCCATTACCAGATCGGGCAGATAGATTTCCAGTTGCGCAAACTGCTCGCCCATCTCATTCAGGGTCGGCTCCACGCAATCCGTGAAGATCGACAGAGGGCTTACGCCCGCTTCCAGCAGACTGTCGACCACCACGAGCGCCGCTTCATCATCACCGTCCTGAATCGCTTCCTTCAAAGGCAGATATTTTTCGTCCATTTTTGCTAACTCCTTTTCCCAATTTGTTTTTAGTGCCTGATTTTCCAGCTGAATACAAGCCGGCATATACAAACCGTTTGCCTGCGCTTACATCTCTTTCTCGCTACCCATCTGATTTCCATACATAATTTTTGCAGCCAGATAGTAAATCACCATACAGAGCCCAAAGCTTGGGAGAACCGCCCCTACGTGATTTGCACCGAATCCGATGTTTTTCAAAATCACAAAAGCCGCTGTTCCTCCGACCCAAGCAATTATCGCCGCAATATTGAAGCCGCCTGTATACCAATAGGCCCCGTCCCTTTTTGCAAGGTTCGAAATATCGTAGTCCCTTTTTTTGATAAAGTAGTAATCTGTGATAATGATCGCCATAATAGGCGGAAACAGCGCGGACTGACTGTTTAAGAATGCCATAAACAGATCTGCGAAGCTGCCATAGAAAACAGGGATAAAAGCCACCAGCGTCGTAAATATGGCCACAAACACAGTGATTCCCTTCTGAGGCAGCTTTTCACTGAGTCCCATAATGTTTACGGTTCCGCTGAAAATGTTGACCATGGACGTTGTCACAGAGGAAAATACTACCACGATCAGTGCAATCCAGCCGAATCCAAGGCCAACCAGCAGACTTGCAGGGTTTGCATTATTTGCGTCAAAAACGCCTGTTGTCAGTGCCACGGTCGCAACGCTGATCACACCGATAATCGCAAACCAGATCGCCGCGATGCACGCACCGAGCACTGGAGCCAAAGTTGCCGAGCGCACATTTTTGGTATAGCGGGTATAGTCGCCGCTCAGCAAAGTCCACGTGATGCCAAAGGAGATCATCGCATCAATGCCAACGCCGAATGCGATGCTCTTATCCGCAGGGATCACCCAATCCAGCAACTGTGCCAGAGTTATGGTTTGGAATAGTTTTACGGTGATAAAGCAAGCCAGTACGACCAGCATCAGGATCATAATACGCTCAAACACTTTCAAGGAGCGGGAACCGCCAGCATAAACGGCAATAAAGGCAAGCAGCGCATTGATGCAGCATCCGATGACCATATATGGCTCACAGCCGGAAGAGCCATAGGCCGGCGTACCAAACATCATATTAAAAATAAACGATATGGTGATGGATGAGAAGTAATTTGAAATGGCCGTCCAGCCGAGAATGCTGAAAATATTGCAGACAATTGCCAGATATCCCCCCTTGACGCCAAGAGACGCTCTGGCCACAGACATGGTTGGAACGCCTATTTTATAGGAGATGAAGCCAACCAAGGCAAGAATTATGTAGGTGGCCGGGTTTCCAAGCAGTACGATCATTAAGGCTCCCAGGAATCCAGCTCCTGCAATCGTGCCGCCGATCGTCCAGGCGCCCGGCTGGAAATTTGCTCCCATCCATGTCAGCACCATGTCCCAAAATCCAAAGTGTCTTGCGCTTGGGGGTACCGGTTCCAGAACACCGTAATCTCTTTTTTTCTCCATGTTTTTCATAGCTCCTGTTATCTCCCTTTCTCCTGCATACACAGGTACAATACGAAGCAGTTCCAAGAAACACTTTAGTATTAGCAATACATATCAATATATTTTGCTAATTATATATCGATAAGTATTACATATTTAGAATATACCAGCTGTTGTCATATATGTCAACACGTTTTGAAAATCATCTGCCATATTTGTAAAATATCACAGTATCGGGACAAATATTTTATATTTCTGACAATCTATCTTTCTTTACAAAGGATTAAAATAAAAAGCAGTAATACAAAACAGCAATTGTTCCGTTTGTTACTGCTGTTTTGTATTACTGCCTGAGAAATCCAAATGCTTACGTTTCGCCCATATAGTATTTTGTACGGTGCATGCGCTTAAAAAAGGAGTATGGCAAAACATCTGTATTGTGGTTTTCCACCGAACACAGTACCGGCTCACTGTGAAAGCTGAAGCACACAGAGATCAAGTGGAGAACCGGTTCCCCCTCCGTCAGATCCAAAGCTTGGGCGGTCTCTTCAGAGGACGAACTGGCCTTAACATGTACGACGATGCTCTCCAGGATATCCTTTGTATAGTTTTGGATAAAACCAAATGTACTTTTTGCCAAAAGGCTCATATCAATGTTTTTTTGATTAAAATACCGAGGAACGATAAAATCGCACAAATAAATAGCGGGCCGTTCGTCTGCATAAATGACCTTTTCCACGGTCCATACGGGATCATCTACCGGGCATTGCAGATATCTGGCTACATTTTCCGGGGTTTTATCCAAGTATTGCAGCTTGCGCACGCTTGTCTTTGGCGTAAATCCATAAGACGCGATAGCCTCTTCATAAACAACATCAATATCCAGTCTTGCCGTCTCATTTATGGCACAGCGGTTGATCACTGTTCCCATGCCCTTTTTCCGGTTGATATAACCCTGTGCGTTCAGAAGTGCCAAAATATCCCGCAGTTTCACTCTGCTGATCTTCAAACCCGCCGCCAGTGCGTCTTCCGGTGGCAGCCGAGCCGATTTATGCTCCCAAGAACGTATCATATCCAGCAGCTTGCTGTAAACATCATCCTGATTTCCGGGAGATTCCCTCTTCTCCATGTTGACGTCCTTTCCATATAAACCAAATGAGCAAATCTAAAAAATTAACAATGGCAAAACGCTCTTAAATGCGGCAGGATATGGGGTGATAAGCAACCACAAGACCATGATCCAAGAGAGGAATGCCTTATGGCAAATATTATAACAGCGCGGCAGGAAATAGGCAAGTTTTTCACCGGTATGGGTTGAACTAAATTTTGAGCAGTGTGCTGCACAGCAAGTCGCGCCAGTCCTCCCTTGATATGGAAGGATTCGTTTTACTGTTATTACGAGATTAGGCCTTGTTTGATAATTGACGGAATGCTCAACGGCAAGAAAATTTTCGCCAATCAGTGCAGAGCGGCGGAAAAAGAGCTGCCCTTTGGGCGTTTTGGTTTTCTTTGGAGGTATCAGCGCAAACAGCACTCCACAAAAATAAGCAGATTTATACCTGCGAAAGCCTTTGATAACTTCCCAAAACCTGCCATTTCCGCAACTCCTTTCGCCTGTCCATTATGAGCGTTTGCATTCTGACCACATATTTGCCCACAGACAGAGAAAAACTGGCCCACTGGAGGTGTCCCAGTGAGCCGCAGTTCTCAACTTGCTCTATTTTCCGCTGTCAGCCGCTCCTTTTCAGCGGCTACCTCCGATTTCATATCTGCTATCATCGCCGCCAGCAGCCTTTCGCATTCCTCCTCAGTAGCGGCATAGACCTTTCGTGTTTCCAACCTTCCATCTGGCCATGTGATCGTATAGCGTCCAACCCATTGACCGTTTTGATTTCTACTGAGAGACCCGGTTCCCCACCGGCGCTTTCGCTCCCTGATAGGCCGAAAATCGGTCATCGTGGACATGGATTTTGCTGTCGATGTGGACTCCGCCACTTCCGCCTTGCCGATACCCCGGTCGATCCTGGCGGCGGCTTGTCTCTGCATATCGCTTGTGACATGGGCGTAGACATTCAGCGTGGTGGCACTGGAGACGTGCCCGATGACGGTGGACAAAGTCTTGACGTCCATCCCATGTTCCAGAGCGTTGGTGGCGAACACATGACGCAGGTCATGGAAGCGCACCTTTTTGCATCCGGCATGTTTTAGAATTTTGGCCAGCCGATGGCTGACGACGGAGGGAGCGATCGGAGCGTCTTCTTTCTTCGGGGAGGGAAACATCCACCGGGAGCAAACCGCTTGCTTATATTTTTTCAGTGCTGTGACTACGGGTGGGGGCAGAATCACTGTTCGGATGGACGCTTTGGTCTTGGGTGGCTGTATCAGCAACTCGCCTTTGATCTGACAGACCTGCCGCTCGATCCGCAGTTCCCCGGTTTTAAGATTCAGATCGTCCCACCGGAGTGCCATCAATTCTCCCACTCGAAGCCCAGTGGTCAACTCCAGCAGGAATACCTCGTAGTAACCCTCAGCCCTGGCTTGGATGAGTAGCTTTTGCAGCTCCTCCCGGTTAAGTATCGTCAACTCTTTCAGCTTGGCTGACGGGAGTTTACATTCCTTTGCCGGATTTTTCGGGATCAGTTTTTCGACGGCAGCTTCCTCCAAGGCCCTGCGGCAAATACCATAGCAGTGCCGTATGGTATTGCTTGAGAGGCCCTCGCCTCTGGACTCCCGATGATCACTTCGGCCATCCCTCCTCATCCAATTTATGAACTGCTGGAGGTCATTTGCAGTCAGCTTGTTCAGAGGAACGCTGCCCAGCTTTGGCAGGATGTACAGCCGGATAAAATCTTCGTAGCCCCGCTGGGTGTTTGGACGGACGATGGGCTTGCAGTGATTCTCATACCAGAACTCTACCCACTCACCGAAGGGCATGTCTGCTCTGATCTTGACAGCGGTTGCGGGAGTCATGGAACTTTTAGGGCATTCAACTTCTCAACGCACTCCGCCTTGGTCTTGGCCAGCACATTCTTCGTTTTGGGCAGGCCCTTGTCATCGTAACCGACGACCACTCGCCCTTCCCAGCGCCCGTCCTTTCTCAGACGGACTGTGCCCTCGCCACTTTTGCGCTTTCTTCCCACGGTCTCAACTCCTCTCCGAAAATATCTGT
>OFFG01001169.1_pt1 | contig 16650 bp, 17 predicted proteins | sample 1521331 | NCBI WGS metagenome assembly OFFG01 (sample SAMEA3504129, study PRJEB24116) | mouse gut metagenome | biome: mouse gut; feature: mouse-associated habitat; material: faeces | place: Denmark | collected 2011 | reverse complement strand
AACAGCTTCATCGAAAAGTTCAACGCTGAGGAATTAGTAAACTACAGACAATAATAAGTATTGTCTCTCCATAAAAAAGCCGGATATCATCTTTATTCTGATATCCGGCTTTTTTCAGATATTACCGATGAGAAGAATGCCATAATATCCATTGCATAATCCCTCTTAATGATAAATAGATCAGGAATGCCATCCATAAGGCATGGTTTCCCATCACACCGTAAAAGAGATAATAGACCACAAAAAACAGTCCCGAAGCCACCAGCATCGAATAAAGCATCAACCGGGTAGCTGTTGCACCAATCAGGATACCGTCCCAAAGGAAAGCGGCAAAGCCAGCCAAGGGAATAGCCAAAACCCAATAATAATAACTTCCGGCAGCATTAATGACTATTGTATCATTCGTCAGCAATCCCAGAAAATCTTGTCCACCTATCATATATAGAATCGTAAAAGACAACGACAATCCCCATCCCCAACGGAATAGCAGACGAATCATCCTTTGTAATCCTGTATTGTTTCGTGCGCCGACATAACGTCCGGTCATCGCTTCACCAGCATAGGCAAAGCCGTCCATTATATAGGAAAATAGTGTAAACAGCTGCATCAACAACGTATTAACAGCCAATACGACATCTCCCTGCCGTGCACCTGTCGATGTAAAAAAGGTAGTGACGGCCACCAAACATAATGTACGGAAAAAGATATCGCTATTCACCTGAAAGAAACGCTTCATAGCTGTCTTGCCGATTATCTCCCGCCAACGAAAAGCAATTTTCAACCGCCCGTAATAACGAAGCCAAAGCAACGAAGCCATAAAAAGTCCGGCATACTGAGCAATCAACGTACCCAACGCCACTCCTTCTATCTTCATATCCAGCAAATACACGAAAGAAAGGCTGGCAACAATATTCACCACATTCTGTGTAATCGCTATAAACATCGGGAAACGTGAATTTTGCATGCCGATAAACCACCCAGCAAAGCTATAAAGTCCCAATACGGCAGGTGCTCCCCATACACAAATATTAAAATAAACCGTAGCCAGTTCGCGCACCTCCGGGGTAGCATCTATCAAAAGAAAAGCTATTTTCCGGATCGGATATTGAAGCAGCAACAGACATAAAGCGATAAACAACCCCACTCCCACTGCCCGTAACAAAACACGTGTCACCTCTTTCAGGTCACGCTGCCCAAAAGCCTGCGAAGTCATACCACTCGTCCCCATCCGCAGAAAACCAAACAGCCAGTAAATAATATTGAACAGCATCCCTCCTACGGCGATCGCCCCGATATAAGCCGCCGATCCTAAATGACCGACAATAGCGACATCAATCAGTCCCAATAACGGAACGGTTATATTTGAAACAATAGAAGGTATTGCTAATTGAAGAATTTTTTTGTTCATGTTATTGTATATACCAAAAGCTTATTCTTAAATTTGTAAGCAAAGTTACGGATTACTTTATATATAACATTATAACGCAACAATGTTTCAATAACAGATAAAGGATGTTATTATAGGGAGTGAGCATGGTTCATGACCAAAGATCAGACGCATGAAATAGCAGGCCTGCCTGCTTCCAAACATAAAAAGACGAAACAGGCATCCAAGCCATTCCGAAAACGGATGTGCATGGATGCCTGATTTTTTAAGTCAGCAGGAACACCTGCCGAAGGCTATTTATCAAAACGTGGAGAAGTCCATCCCTCCTCCGGGATAATCACCGATGTGATCTTCTCACCATTGATCTGGAACGGAGACAGGAACATCGGGCGGCGATCATAACCGGAGGGCATAGTCGATTGCGACACCGAACAAGCATTGTAAGCAACATACCAATACCCGTTGGCCGACTTGATGACACGCATGACATTGCTCGGGGCGGTATACTCCGTACCCGCCTGGATAAACAGATCCCCATTCGTCGACATCAAATCGCCCGCCCCAGAACGATAAGGCCCCGTGGCGGATGATGCCGTCGCATAACGAACTTCGCCATCGACATCTCCAAAAATGAAATACCGGCCCGCTTCACGGAACATGGCGATATTGCCAAACGAAGCTGAAGAGACCTTGACCGGCTCCCCGTCCAGCTTGGGAAGAGCCGCCGCATCGAAAACGATTCCATTCGAAGAGGTCACGCTATAGGGGATTCGGATCTTTTGCACATAAGAACCTTCGGATGAAGTATATCCTATATAAATTTCATTGGCATCCGTAGCCATGACAAACGGATCCCGCAAGCTGCCCGCACCGAGTGACGAAGCCGTCAAGAGACAGCCGTGGTCCACATATGGCCCCTGCGCCGAAACAGAGCTGGCGATGCCGATAGCATCATCCTTGTCTGTCGAATAAGCCATAAAATAACGGGAAGCAGACACGGTCGTCTCGGCATCATCAACCGTGATTTCCTCACTCACCGTGCAATAGTCCACCGAGAGCGAATTTATACGTCCCGAAATCCATTTGGGACGGTTTGCAGCAGTAAAACTCACTTGCTGGTTAGTTTCCCATATCATGGAAGTGGAAGAATAGATACTCGGACAACAATAGTCCACACCTACGGCCCATTGAGTCTCACCACCGATCGCCACGAAATTAGTAGAAGTGACAACCAAAGTCCCTCCTTCCAAAGATGGCTCCCATACCGGATTATGATAGCTGACAGCCTCAACATTCGTACTACCGCCCCACTCTATAGAACCGATGCCATCTCCCTCCATATCCGTACAACCTGTTTGCAATAATTGCACGCCACCTAACAAGATCGCGGCAAATGTAATATTTGATAACTTCTTCATAATCGATTATTCAAAACTAAATTTATTACAGACTAATATCCCGGATTCTGTTCCAACCCCGGATAATAAGAAATTTCCCGCTGGGGAATCGGGAAAAGATGGCTTGTCCCGATCGTATAGGTCAGAAAATCCTCATCTCGTTCAGCCAAGGCATTGACCCCTGCCTGTGTGTAAATATCCCCCCAACGGTCTAGATCGTTAAACCGCAGGCATTCGCCGCACAGCTCCATCACACGCTCATGCTTGATCCGCGCAAGCAGCAGATCGTAAGAACCGAAGTCACTGGCATTCAAGTCGGTCATGTTGACACGACGCCTTACCTTGTTGATATACTCGACAGCTGTTGAGCGATCCGTACCAAGTTCGTTCAATATCTCGGCATAATTAAGATAAACCTCCGCCAGACGGATCATGCGATAGTTAATGTCGGAAGAATAACGTTCCGTGTATCCAGTCTTGCTATCGACTTGCGAATATTTGCGCCAATAACAAGGCTTCGCAAAATGGTTGATCGAATCAAGCTGGGCCCAGTTCTTGCCATGATAAAGAATTTCATCGACATAATCGGGATCTTCATAGAACAATGTATAATGCTTACGGATATCCACCTTTCCATCCTTGTCTGGCTCTAGATCGAACTCGTCCAACAACCACTGGCGTGGAGAGACATCGTCCCAAGCCGCGCCTCCCGAAGAGGCCAGATACAAGCCTAAATATTGCGGACGGTGCAAGCCGGAATAATCACCCATATAAGAATTTGTCCCCGTGTACTTGTAAGGGAGTTCGAAGATCGACTCGGAATTGAACTCATTCCGGCTGGTAAAATTATCCACATAATCCGGCACAAGGGAATAGATGCCAAGGGCGAAGATGTCTTCGCAGTTCTTTTTGGCCGCCGTCCAAAAAGCCGTGGCCTCGGACGAATGGGAAGCCGCCATCGCATCGACCGACGAAGGCCGTTTGCAATAGCCGGCAAGTTGCATGTTGATCCGACACATCATGCCGTAAGCACCACCCTTCGTCACACGTCCAAGATCGGCTTCCGGCCACGTGACAGGCAACAATGCCGAAGCTGCTTCGAAGTCTTTCAGAGCAAACATATAACTGTCATACTGGTTCATGATGCCATCACCTATTCCGTCTGAAGTCGAAGCAGTCGTTTGCTTCACACTCTGCCCATACAACGAAGCCATCCACCAATAGGCCGACGCCCGAATAAACAAAGCTTGCCCCTTGATTTCATTGAAACGGTCGCCAGCCAAGACAGCTTCACCCTTTTCATTCAAAGCGTCCAAGACCTGGTTAGCAAAATAAATCTGGGTATAGGCATCGCGCCAAGGGTAAGCATAAGCCGTCGAATTGTTGGCTATATAAGGGCTATGCAGGAAATTCCCATAAGAGGGAATGATCGTGTTCGGCGAAGTGGAATACCCCTCGTCGCTACGCAACACGTTGATCTGATGATACCAACGGGCAAAACCGCCTTCACTCTGCCGTTGATACCGATAAGCCGCGGCAAGCCCCGATTCGAAATCGTTTTCAGTTTGCCAGTAATTGTCCACCGTATACCGGTTCGGATCGCTGAGAGACAACCAATCGTCGCTACAAGAAATACCCCCTGAAAGGAGCAACAAGCCGGCGAACCAAACAACTATATTTCTATTGATTATATTCTTCATAATCTTGTCTTAATAAATAATTTGATTTAACATTAGAATGAAACCTGCAAACCGAACGTGTATTGACGTGCATTGGGATATTGCCCCGAATCGTATCCTTGAGCAAACACATTCGTGCAAATCAATTCAGGATCATATCCTTTATACTTCGTAATGGTCCAAAGATTCTGCGCACTGACATATACACGCAGACGCTGCACGAAAAACTTCCGGCTCAAAGTTTCCGGCAGGCTGTATCCGAGTTGCAAATTCTTGAGCTTCAAAAATGACCCATTCTCAAGGAAACGCGTGGTGTTCCCTTTCGTATTGTCACTCGCATTGGCATACATACGCGGATTCTCATTCGACGGATTGTCCCACGTCCAAGGAAAATAATCGCTCGGCATATTGTTCACAAACGATGCCAACGTCCCCTGGCGGACAGAATTATAAATTTTGTTTCCATACCGGGATGTCCAAAGCATATTAAAATCAAACCCTTTATATTCGACTGTAGCATTCAGCCCGGCCTCGAACTTCGGAAGCGGGGAACCGCAATAAACACGGTCGTCATCGTTAATGGAGCCGTTCCCGTCCACATCGACATAGCGCACGTCACCCGGTTGAGCCGTAGCCTGGACAATCTTCACCGTACCGTCTTCCAATGTCGTGGTATGGGCATACACCTCGTCCTTGGACTGGAAAATCCCATCTGTCTGAATCAGATAAAAATCACCAATCGAACGACCGACTTCCGTACGGCTGTAAGAGGAATCATAAAAATCAGCATCACCTAAACGGAGAACTTTATTCCGGACAGTCGAAATGTTCGCGCTGACCGAATACGAAACATCGTCCACATGGTCGCGCCATCCCAGATTGAACTCAATCCCTTTATTACGGATCTTCCCGTAATTGGTCCATAGGGCGTTCGTACCCGTAGCCCATGCCGTATTGATATTGTAAAGGAGATCGGAAGTTGTCGAATTAAACCATTCGAAGCTACCGAAAAGCCGGCTATTGAGCAAATCGAAATCAACACCGATATTGACGGATGTCTTGGTTTCCCACTTCAAGTTCTGATTGACACGTTGCGTAACAAGCGCTCCTGTCACGACATTTTCATTGTCGGGGCCATACCAGTTCCACATATTCGAAATGCCGATCAAAGGCTGGTAGGACGAAATACCGGGCAGATAAGAATAATTTCCCAACGACTGCATATCACCGATCTTGCCCCAACTACCACGAAGTTTCAAACTGTTAAACACATTGCTGATGTCCGAGTCCTGCCAGAAAGCTTCATTCGACAAATGCCAGCCCAATGAAAACGATGGGAAATAACCGCGACGATTGTCGAGACCGAACTTGGAACATCCGTCTGTACGGAAATTGACCTGAGCCAAATAACGATGGTCGTAATTATAATCCAAGCGCAAGAAATAAGAAAGCATACGGCGTTGTTCCTCGCTCCCTTTCATCGAATTCATAGTCGTACCCAAAGTGATCTCGGCCAAACTGTCATATTGCTGGTCATAGATGCTAGCTGAAAGATTATGCCAAGTCACAACCTCGGACGACATACCGGCCATCGCCGTAATATTATGTTTCCCTATTTCCTGATTATACGTCAATGTATTTTCTAGCAGGAACGTCGAATTGGAACTATTCGATTCCGACAACAGGTTCTCATGGCTAGTGTCGTCATTAAGCCTGATCGACCAATAATGCGACAAGGATTTATTATGCGCCCAGGTTGCATCCAGCCCCATATTGAAATGGTACGTGAAATACTTCAGAAACTTCAAATCCGCGTACACATTGCCAAGCACTCGGTCCGCACGGTTTTTCCCCACCGTTGCCTTTTGGATACCGACCGGATTGGTAATATAAGTAGGAAACATGGCACTTCCATGGCCGAATCCGCCGACATTAGCCTCGTCATATACTGCAATCACCGAAGGCGTTTGCAACGCGTTCAGGAAAGAACCGCCCTGAAGGGGAACCGCGTCCGTATGATAGAACGTAAAGTTTTCTCCGATCGTCAAGGCACCATAAGTGGCATCGCTGTTAAAACGTACACTTGCACGCTGATATGTAGGCCCATCTACCACACCCTTCTGATCCAAGAAACCTCCTCCGATAGACGTGTGCATGTTTTCAGACCCTTGCGTGTACATCAAATTATAATCTTGCGTGATACCCGTCTGGTATACAGCCTTCTGCCAATCCGTATCCGGCAGAGTCATGCCTGCCCCCCCTCCATTGGCGATCACAGGCCAAGGGATCTGGGCATTGATATAGCCCAACTCATTATATTTCATGTATCCGGCGGCATCCATCATATCGATCTTGTTCGACATCTGCGCCACTGAAACATTGGCCGTCACATCAAGCGATGGTTTCCCGGCTTTTCCGCGCTTGGTCGTAATCAAAATCACCCCGTTTGCGCCTCGCGCCCCATAAATAGCTGCAGCAGAAGCATCTTTCAATACTTGCATGGACTCGATCTCGTTCGGATTGATATTCCCGATACCGCTCACGATCAATCCATCGATCACGTATAAAGGCCCCACATTGTTAAACGAGCCGATACCACGGATACGAACATTTGCCGTACTCCCCGGCTGGGAAGATGTCTGGACGGAAACACCCGGAACCTGCCCCTGCAACATAGAAGCAGCATCGGTATTAGGTAACTTCTTGGCAGCCTCCATATTTACAACACCGACCGAACCAGTCAGATCTACTTTCTTCTGTGTGCCGTAGCCAATTACGACAACTTCCTCTAAAGCCTGTGAGTCCTCAGTCAAGATTATTTTCAATTTCGTCTCATCCCCTACTTTGACCAACCGGGTCACGAATCCTATATAAGAGACTTTTAAGGTAACCCCTTTTTCCACATTCAAAGTGAACACTCCGTCGATATCAGTGATCGTACCATTCGTCGTACCATCAACCGACACGTTTACTCCCGTTAAAGGTTCACCGGTTTGGCTTTCCACTGTTCCGGTAACGCTCTTCATCGTTTGTGCATATCCACATACAATGCAGAGACTCATCATCAGAACTCCCGCGATGGTTTTATTTATAATATGTATAATCGATTTATTTAAATCATTTTTCATTATATTCGTACGTTTAATAGTTAACTAAACAAGCAACTCACACATTGCTCATATATTTACCGGACTTCACATCATGATGCCATTCCGGTTTGTCACATCCATCATACCTTCCTCATAGGCATATCGTTTTAAGATTAATACCATGAGCAAGGTCATATTTGTCAAGACAAAGTAATCCTACTATACGATGAATATAATTCCGCGATGAAATTGCGGAATTAATCACAAGTACTTGTGATCCCGCCACATTATATTCTAATGTCTTCATAAGACCATTGCTATTTCTTATACCAAAAACATTCACCCCAGGTCATCAGACAATTCGGTTTTCGCACATCCTCCAATTTGACATACGAAGCCCAATAAGATTCACGATGATCGATTGTATGCCCCAACTCATTCTCATGACCGGTAAGAACAAGTTTCGGATTGAAACCGTCGATCGTATCTGACAGACGATTAGCCCAGCAATTGATCATCAAGACATCGACTTCCGGGATTTTTTTATACACGGTCAATAACCACTTCAAGTCTTCCTTATTATATTGGTCACCTGTCTGGACAAAAGTAAAACCTTCTGATGTTGTTACCACATGGATGTTGTTCATCATCTCGCTTTGATGTCCGGGAAGTATCTTGACCTTTAATTTACTCCTTTTCAATTTAAACTTCTTGTCCATAATTTGCTCTGAACGTACATGAGTAACAGCCCCATTACCCATCAAGACATCCGTTGGAGCCACAACCTCTTTCCCTGCATCCGTAAACATCTTCACAACTACAGGATCTACATGATCCGGATGATTGTGCGAAAGAAACATGATATCGCATTGCTCGGCGATGGCACGCATTTTTCCGTCTGATATCAAATGTCCCCCCTCTTTCATTTTTCCTCCTCTATATAAGTCAAAAGCAACCGTTGCACTTTTGGTCCTGACAATAAAACCGTCATTATATAGCTTATAAACCTTCATGCCTTCCGTCAACGGCAGCTTCAGATCTTCGAGGACGCTGTTCAAACGTACATCCGCAAAATCTGAAAGCACCTTGCTTCCATCCAATCGTGTATCATGGAAAATACCATCCAACAACAATAAAGCAGATTTACGTGCCAACGCAGGTTCACCTACCGAGGGCATATTTTCTTTCAGAAGAACATCCACCAACCGGAATATCTTTTCAGTCTGGTTTACCAAATAAACTTCTTGCTTTCCCCAGAAAGGAGTTGTTTTTTCTTGCTTTTGCGCAAATGATGCGCTTGTCATAAAAAAAAGGAATAATAAAAATAGTTGACAAAATAGGAAAAAGATGATATCATTACTGGTATTGTTGATCGCGTTGAAGATAAATTTGCAATCGTTAATATTGGTAAAACTGGGGCCTTTTTAGCTATAAATCAACAAATTCCTGGTGAAAAAATTAAAGAAGGACAACATTTAAAAGTATATGTTAGTGATGTTGATCGTGGAACAAAAGGTACTCATATTGTTGTTAGTAGAACTGAACCAAGCTTTGTTAAAAGATTATTTGAATTAGAAGTACCTGAAGTATATGATGGAACAGTTGAAATTAAAGCTGTCTCTCGTGAACCAGGAGAAAGAAGTAAAGTAGCTGTTTATACAAGTAACGAAAGTATTGATCCAATAGGATCTTGTGTAGGTCCTAAGGGAAGTCGTGTAAAAAATGTTGTTGATGAATTAAATGGTGAAATGATTGATATTATTATTTGGAGTAGTGATCCAGTTGTATTTATTTCAAATGCTTTAAGTCCTTCAGAAGTTAAATATGTTGCAATTAATGAAACTGATCATAGTGCATTAGTTGTAGTACCTGATGATCAGTTATCTTTAGCAATTGGTAAACGTGGACAGAATGCTCGTTTAGCAGTAAGACTTACTGGATGGAAAATTGATATTAAATCTGTTAGTGAAGCTTTAGAACTTGGTTTAATTACTGTAGATGATATTACTGTTTCAGTAGAGAATTCACCAGTTGATTCTAATTTTGAAGAAGAATTTGCACAAGAAATGTTAGAAAAAACTTTGGATGAAGATATTGATGATACTGAAGAAGAAATTATCGAAGAAGAGGAAGCTGTACCAGTTAAAAAAGTAATTGAATATGAAGATTTTGAAGATTTAGATGATGAATATAGTAAGTATGATGAAGAAATTGATTATGATGAATATGATAAATATTATGATGCTGATTAAGGAGTGATGATATTGCGTAAAATACCATTAAGGAAATGTTTAGCTACTGGTGAACAATTGCCAAAAAAGGAACTGATAAGAGTTGTTCGAAACAAAGAGGGCGAAGTGCATGTTGATCCAACTGGTAAAATGAATGGACGGGGAGCTTATCTAAAAAGAGATAGAAAAGCATTTGAGATTGCAAAAAAGAAAAAAGTTTTAGCTCGTGCTTTGCAAGTTGAGATTCCTGATCAGATTTTTGAAGAATTGGAAAAATTTGCTAATGAGTAATTTTTTAAAGACACTTGGCTTGGCTAGTCGTGCTCGCAAAATTGTTACTGGAGAAACATTAATTAATAAAATTCGGTCTAATGAGGTACATTTTGTTATTATTGCAACTGATGCAAGTGATAATACAAAAAAGAAACTTACTGATAAATGCACTAGTTATAATGTGGATTATATTATTACTAGTAATATTGATGAACTTTCTAAAGCAGTTGGTAAAAATAATCGTGTTGCATTAGGTATCCAGGATGCTGGATTTGCTAAAAATTTAAAAGAAAAGATAGGAGGGTGAAATTATGGCAAAACAAAACATGAATAATAAAAAAGGGGCTCCAAAAAAGAAGCAGCTTAAATCTAATTTTCCAAATAAAAAGGAAGAAAATACAATTAAAGATGGTGTAATTGTATATGAAGAAGGGATTACAGTTGGACAATTAGCAGAAAAGGTGGGGCAAACTCCTGCAAATGTTATCAAAGTATTATTCTTACTTGGTACGATGGTTACAATTAATTCTTCATTAACTGACGAACAAGTAGAGCTAATTTGTTTAGAGTATGGCTTCGAAGTAGAAAAACATATTGAAGTTAGTGAAGTTAATTTTGAAGAAATAGATATTGTCGATGATGAAAAAGATTTAGTTCTTCGCTGTCCAGTTGTAACTATAATGGGACATGTTGATCATGGTAAGACAACATTATTAGATACAATTAGGAAATCAGCTGTAGTTGAAGGAGAATTTGGTGGTATTACACAACATATTGGTGCTTATCAAGTTGATGTAAATGATAAAAAGGTTACTTTTTTAGATACACCTGGTCATGAAGCTTTTACAGCTATGCGTGCTCGTGGAGCTCAAGTAACAGATATTGTTATTATTGTTGTTGCAGCTGATGATGGTGTTATGCCACAAACTAAAGAGGCAATCGATCATGCTAAAGCAGCAGGAGTTCCAATCGTTGTAGCTATCAATAAAATTGATAAAGATGGTGCTGATCCTGAAAGAATTAAGGGTGAAATGTCTGAATATGGATTATTACCTGAAGATTGGGGTGGGGATACAGTTTATTGTGAAATCTCTGCCAAACAGGGAATTGGAATTGAAGAGTTGTTAGAAACATTGACTGTTGTTGCTGAATTAGCAGATTTAAAAGCTAATCCAAATCGTTATGCATATGGTAGTGTTGTTGAAGGCAAACTAGATAAGGGACGTGGTCCTGTTGCAACTTTATTAGTAGAAAATGGAACTTTAAGAGCTGGTGATCCAATTGTTGTGGGTACTGCTTTTGGTAGGGTTCGTCAAATGTTAGATGATCATGGAAAAATAATTAAAGAAGCTCTTCCTGCAACTCCAGTAGAAATTACAGGTTTAAACGAGGTTCCAGCAGCTGGTGATAAATTTATGGTTTTTGAAAGTGAAAAACAAGCTCGCAGTGTTGGTGAAGCTCGACTAAAAACAAAACAAGATAAGGAAAGGGCTAGTGGAGCAGCTCTATCACTTGATGATTTATTTTCACAAATCAAGGATGGAGAAATTATTGATCTAAATATTATTGTTAAAGCAGATGTTCAAGGAACTGCTGAAGCAGTTAAGGCATCACTTGAAAAAATTGATGTAGATGGTGTTAGAGTAAATGTAATTCGTTCTACTGCGGGTGGAATTACAGAAGCTGATGTTTTATTAGCGACTGCATCAAAAGCAATTATTTATGGATTTAATGTGCGTCCAAATGCTAAAGTACGCCAAAAAGCAGAAGAAGAAGGAATTGAAATTCGTCTTCATAACATTATTTATAAGATGGTTGAAGAAATAGAAACAGCTATGAAAGGAATGCTTGCTCCTGAAGTTAAAGAAGTAGTAACTGGTCAAGCTGAAATTCGTCAAGTTATTAAAGTTTCTAAAGTTGGGAATATCGCTGGATGCTATGTAACAGATGGGTTTATTCGTCGTAATTGTGGGATTCGTTTACTTCGTGATAGTGTTGTTGTATATGAAGGTAAATTAGGTTCATTGAAGAGATTCCAGGATGATGTTAAAGAAGTTGCAAGTGGTTTTGAATGTGGTTTAAGTATTGAAAACTTTAATGATATTAAAGAAGGGGATATTGTTGAAGGATATATTATGGAGGAAGTAGAAGTTAAGTAGGTGATTGAATGGTTCTTAAAAAAGACAAATTAAGTGGTATTATTCAGCGTGAATTATCACAGATTCTTCAAGTTGAAGTACGTGATCCTAAAATTGGTTTTTGTACTATCACTGCAGTTGATTTAACAAATGATTTATCAATTGCTAAGATTTATGTTACGTTTTTAGGCAAGGATTATAATGTTCGTAAAGGTATGGAGGCATTAGAGCGTTCTAAGGGATTTATCCGTTCATTATTAGCTAAACGTTTAACTATTCGTAAAGTACCAGAGTTACATTTTGTTCATGATACTTCATTAGAGTATGGTAATAAAATTGAAAAAATTATTGATGATATCAATCATCATGATAAATAATTTTAAATTATATTTATTACGTCTTTTGGCTTACAGTATAAATCTGTTAGTCAAAAGACTTTTTATTTTTTAGTAATAATAAATTGATAATGCCTTATTCGTATAATTTAAATATGAAAGTGTCATAATATGTTAATGATAAAGGAGATTGAAAAAATGAGACAATGTATTATAAATGGACAAGTAATTTTAAAGGATAAAGTTATTAATGCTAATGTTTATGTAGAAGATGATCATATTTGTGAAATTTCAAAGCGTTTGCCTGATAATGAAAAAATAATTGATGCTAAAGGACGTTATGTTTCACCAGGATTTATCGAATCCCATAGCCATGGACGTAATGGTAGTGATTTTATGTATCCTTCTTTTGAAGATTTAAACACAATTACTAGTAGTTTTATTAAGAGTGGTGTGACTGGAATTTTAGCTACAACTATGACTATGTCAAAAGAAGATATCTATGCAGCAGTAAAAAATATTGCTGAAAACAAAGATAAAGTTAGTGGAAGCAAAATTTTAGGTATTCATTTGGAAGGACCTTTTTTTAACCACAAATATAAAGGAGCTCAGCCTGAAGAATACATGCTTGCTCCGACAATTTCTAACTACAAAAGCCTAATTGGGAAATTTAGTTATTTGATTAAAAAAATAAGTTTAGCACCTGAATTGGAAAATGCTAATAAGTTAATTGAATATTTAGTAAAAGAAGGTGTAGTTGTAAGTTTAGGACATACAGATGCAACATATCAGCAGGCAATTGAAGGAATTAGAGTAGGAGCTACTTCAGGAACACATACTTTTAATGCTATGACACCACTTACCCATCGTAATCCTGGTGTTGTTGGTGCAATCATGGAAAGTGATGAAGTATATGCAGAATTAATACTTGATGGTATTCATGTAAATTATCCAGCTGCCAAAGTGCTATTAAAAGCTAAAGGGATAGATAAAGTAATGTTGATTACTGATTCAATGGAAGCTTCAGGACTTGAAGATGGGCAGTATAAAATTGGTAATCAAGCTGTATATGTTAAAGATAATTCAGCACGTTTAGAAAGTGGAACTTTAGCGGGAAGTGTTTTAGCAATGAATAAAGCAGTTAAAAATGCGCATCATCATTTAGGTTTAACTATTTATGAAGCTGTTAGATTAGCTAGTTATAATCCTGCAAAAAATTTAAATTTAATTGATTTAGGAGAATTGGCAATTAATAAAAAAGCTGATATAATTATGTTTGATGAAGATATAAATGTTGACTTTGTTATGATTGATGGAAAGGTTTTAATTGGTGAAGGAAATGATAACATTAAAAAATGAATTTTTAGAAGTAGCACTTGAAAATAAAGGTGCTGAAATTATTAAAATAGTTGGTCAAAATGATAGAATTAATTATATGTGGCGACGTGATCCTATTCAATGGGGAAGCAGTGCACCAGTTTTATTTCCAATTGTTGGAGCTTTACAAAATAATGAATGTCGTATTGACGGGAAAACTTATAATATGAATCAACATGGTTTTTCCCGTCATAATGAGTATAATGCAAATCAAATTAGTGATCAGGAAGTAATTTTTACTTTGACTTCAAATGAAGAAATTATTAAACAGTATCCATATTTATTTAAATTAGAGGTTACGTATCGTTTAGTTAAAAATGTTGTTGAATGTAATTTTAAAGTTACTAATGTGGATGAAAAAGAAATATATTTTCAAATTGGTGGTCATCCTGCTTTTGCTTGTCCTTTTATGGATAATGAATCAAGTAATGATTATTATCTTGAATTTAGTGAAAATGAGACTTTAGATAGAAAAGTAATTACTCATGAAACTGTACCATTTTTAGATAATGAAAAAAGATTTTTTATTCGGCAGGAATTATTTAGTAATGATACAATTATTTTACAAGATTTTAAATCAAATAAAATAGCTTTAAAATCTTTAAATCATAATAAATCTTTAATTGTTCATATGGATAAGTTTACACATTTAGGAATATGGGCAGCTAAACATGTTGGTGGATTAATTGCAATTGAACCTTGGTTTGGTCATAGTGATTATGATGATTTTAAAGGTGAATTAAAAGATAAAGAAGGAGTCATTGCTTTAAAACCAAATGAGGTATTTGAGGCTGTATTAAAAATCGAAATCAACCAATAATGACAAATATTTTGTGATTATAGTTTTATAATTTAATCATGAAAGTGAAAATTATTGAAAAAACGCATGAATTAGATTTAGAAGATGAAATCAATGAATTTATTGCTAAAAAAAATCCTAATATTTTAGCAATGCATTATCAAGTAGCGATGACTTTTTCTAGTGAATTAGAATATAGTTTTAGCTGTTTGATTGAGTATGAGGATAAATGAATTTATTTATCCTTTTTTTGTATAGTTTTTGAAAAATATGTTAAAAATAACTATGGAGGTGATACCATGGCAAAAGATGTATGTTGTCATGTTGACAGTTGTGTATACAATCGAGATTGTAAGTGTGATGCCCAAGAAATTACAGTATGTAATTGTAAATGTAATGAAGCAAAAGATGTTAAAGAAACTGCTTGTGATACTTTTAGATGTAAATAGGAACTTCGGTTCCTATTTATTTTATTGTACAATAAAACGTGCTATAATAATGTGGGTGATTACATGAAAAAAATTATTTTTGTTATCATTTGTATATTATTGACTGGCTGTTCTAATGAGAATATAGTTGATGATGATAGTAATAGATTATATAAGCAGTATCTCGAATATGAAAAAAAACTTGTTAAGCAACAAGATTATCAAGTGACTAGTGATGAGTTTATGATCAGGCTTATTGTTAATAAAATAGATGATAATAATAATCGATACGATATTATTATTGACAATCCCAAGATTAATATGTATCATTTACAAGCAATTGCTAAAATTAGTCAAGATGAAAATGAAAGTCTTCCTAGTTTAGGAATTTTAGAAAATGATGTTTTTTCGCTTATTCCAAATCTTGTTGACAAAGCAAACGGGATTTATAAAGGTGTAAATTTATCAGGGATAACGAAAGAAAGTCAGTTTGATGTTTTAATATATCTAACATTTTATAGTGATGAAGAGTGTAAAAAAAAGGAAGAAAGGTATTTAAAATTATATGGTGATGCGACTAGATAAGCTACTTTCAAATTATGGAATTGGGACACGTAAAGAAGTTAAAGCTTATATTAGAAAAGGTTTTGTAGAAGTAAATGGTAAAGTAATAAAAAAGGATGATTCCAAAGTTGATTATCAAAAGGATATCATTATTTTTGATGGTGAAGTAGTAGAATATCGTCCCTATGTATACTTAATGCTTAATAAACCACAAGGTTATGTTAGTGCTACTAAAGATAATGTTCATCCTACTGTAATTGATTTAATTATTGGCTACGAAAATTATGATTTATTTCCTGTAGGAAGGTTAGATATAGATACAGAAGGGTTACTTTTAATAACTAATGATGGGGATTTCTCACATAAATTAATGGCTCCTAGTAGAAATCATTCTAAGCTCTATTGGGCTGAAGTTGAAGGAGTTATGGATGAAAAAGATATAGATTCTTTTAAAAAAGGGATTGTTTTAGATACTGGATATTGTTGTAAAAGTGCTAATTTAAAAGTAATTGAAGTAGATGATAATTGTTGTAAAGTTGAAATAGAGATTTTTGAAGGAAAGTTTCATCAAGTTAAAAAGATGGTTGAATCTTGTGGGAAACATGTTACTTTTTTGAAGCGCTTAAAAATTAAAAATTTATTATTAGATCGTAGTTTAGAACTAGGAGACTTTCGTGAGCTTACAAATAAGGAATTAGTCGACTTGATGAATGATTTATGATAGAATATGCATATATGTAAAGGGGAGTAGTAATGCGACTTAGAAATAATCCAAAGGCTTATGAGATAATGAATGAAAATAGTGATTTTGTTGTTATTGAGCCTGAAAATTTAAAAAACAATTGGAAAGATATTTTTGATAATGATAGACCAATATATATTGAAATTGGGATGGGAAAAGGTGATTTTATATTTCAGAATGCCTGTAACTATCCAGATATTAATTTTATTGG
>OFFG01001168.1_pt1 | contig 16671 bp, 13 predicted proteins | sample 1521331 | NCBI WGS metagenome assembly OFFG01 (sample SAMEA3504129, study PRJEB24116) | mouse gut metagenome | biome: mouse gut; feature: mouse-associated habitat; material: faeces | place: Denmark | collected 2011 | reverse complement strand
ATTTCATCTAAGTGAATGGTATTTTCGAGAAGTTCAAGGAACTGATATTTATCATCACCAAATTTATTTTGGCAATCGGTAAAAATATCTGCCAAAGAGAGCTGTTTATGTGTTATCATATAGATACGACTCCTTTACTGGTGGATATGGATAATTGTTACTGGACATTTCAATTATACCACAGACCAGTGAGGAGTTGTTTTATTTTGTAACAAAGAGAATCCCGTATTTATGCGGGTTCTGGCGTTTCGCAAACGCCTACATTTTATTTCATTGAAAGGAGCTTTATCATGGGAGAAAAAGGTAAATATTATATCACAACCGCTATCGCTTACACCTCCGGCACACCACATATCGGAAATACTTACGAGATCGTCCTGGCAGATGCCATCGCACGCTACCGGCGCTTTGAGGGGTACGACGTATACTTTCAGACCGGAACAGACGAACACGGACAGAAGATACAGGAAAAAGCGGAAAAAACGGGCGTGACGCCGAAAGAGTACGTGGACCGCGTGGCCGGGGAAGTAAAGCGTATCTGGGACCGGATGAACACCTCGTATGACAATTTTGTCCGCACGACAGATGCGGACCACGAGCGGCAGGTCGCAAAAATCTTTCGGAAGCTGTATGACAAAGGCGATATCTACAAGGGGGCCTACGAAGGCCTCTACTGCACACCGTGCGAATCTTTCTGGACGGAATCCCAGCTCGCGGACGGCAGATGTCCCGACTGCGGCGGTGTGGTTCAGCCCGCAAAGGAAGAAGCCTATTTCTTTAAGATGAGCAATTATGCCGACCGCCTGATCGAACACATTAACACCCACCCGGAGTTTATCCAGCCTGTTTCCCGGAAAAATGAAATGATGAACAATTTCCTGCTCCCCGGACTCCAGGATCTGTGTGTGTCCAGAACTTCATTCTCATGGGGAATACAGGTAGATTTTGACCCAAAGCACGTTATATATGTTTGGCTCGACGCACTTTCAAATTACATTACCAGGATTGGCTACGACGCGGACGGCGCATCCTCTGAACAGTTTCAAAAATACTGGCCCGCCGAGCTGCATCTGATCGGCAAGGATATCATCCGTTTTCACACAATTTACTGGCCGATTTTCCTGATGGCCCTCGACCTGCCGCTGCCGAAACAGATTTTTGGTCATCCGTGGCTCTTACAGGGCGGGGACAAAATGAGCAAATCAAAGGGAAACGTCATTTACGCCGACGATATGGCGGATATTTTCGGTGTGGACGCGACGCGCTATTTCGTGCTCCATGAAATGCCGTTTGACAATGACGGCATTATCACCTGGGAGCTCGTTATTGAGCGCTTCAATTCTGATCTTGCGAATGTCCTCGGCAATCTGGTGAACCGCACCATATCCATGAGTAATAAATATTTCGGGGGCATCGTGACGAGGACCGGCATCACGGAAGAGGTCGACGCGGATCTGAAAGCGGTCGTGACCGGAGCAAGAGACCGGGTCACCGAAAAGATGGAACAGAACCGCGTCGCCGACGCAATCTCGGAAGTTTTTGCCGTGTTCAGGCGCTGTAATAAATATATCGATGAGACAGCCCCCTGGGTACTCGCAAAAAATGAGGCGGATTCCGGCCGTCTGAGCGAGGTTCTCTATAATCTCGTGGAATCCGTCGCCACCGGCGCCTCCCTGCTGTACAGTTTTCTGCCGGAAACCGCAGAGAAGATTGCCGCACAATTAAACACCCGCCTGCGCACCTACGAAGAAACCGCGCAATTCGGCCTTTACACAGACGGCGGACGCGTCACGGACAGGCCGCAGATTCTTTTTGCCCGCCTGGATCCGAAAGAAGTTCTGCCAAAGACAGAGGCCGTCCGCGAAGCGCAGCAGAAAGCATTTGAGGCAGAACAGCAGGCCGCCGGCGCCGTACCGGAAGAAGCCGCCGCGGCGGCCGGTCCGGAAAATCATACGGTCATTGACATTGAGCCGAAGAAAGAGATCACTTATGATGATTTTATGAAAATGCAGTTCCAGGTCGGCGAGGTTATCGCCTGTGAGGCTGTTCCGAAATCAAAAAAACTGCTCTGCTCCCAGGTAAAAATCGGAAGCAGCGTAAAGCAGATCGTTTCCGGCATCCGCAAATACTACACGCCGGAAGAAATGGTCGGAAAAAAAGTTATGGTGCTTGTAAACTTAAAGCCGGCAAAACTGGCGGGTGTTCTCTCGGAGGGAATGTTGTTGTGCGCGGAGGACGCGGAGGGATCTCTCGCACTGCTGGCTCCCGAAAAGCCAATGCCCGCCGGCGCAGAAATCTGCTAAAGCATCTTTCCGCTTCCGGTCCTTCCGTTTACCCGGCCTCACCGCGCAGGGCACGGCCTCACACTGCCGGCCGCGCCCTGCACAAAATTTCCGCTCATGGAAAAGCCAGCCCCGGATCCTCTGCGCCCGCACGGAAAAGTTTCCCTGAAAGTCTAACATAACAGCCTCATTGAACCGATGTAATAAATATGAATGGATTCAGATGATATCCTCTGCGGGAACAGACGGACTGTAAAAGTATGCGCAGACCCGCGGAAATTATTTCAGGGAGGAATGAGTTATGGGAATATCAGTCAGCGGTGCGGGAACCAGCGGACTGACACCTGCCGTGATGGGGCAGCTCGCCATCAAAAACGCAGTCAGCACGCGCACAGGCTCTTCGCGCAAAGCATCGCAAAAGCCAAAAAAGCAGCTCAATTACAATCACAGAGATATTTCAGGACAGCTGGTCCGGGTAAAAAAAGCGCAGAGCGCATCAACGGTCCTTACCCGCGCCAAAGGAAAGCTTGCCGGTCTGCAGCGCTGTCTCGGAACGGGACAGTACAATGACCGTGAAGTGAGCAACGCTATCGCCCATGCCAGACGCATGGTGCGCTGTGCCCAGCTGAAAGTCCGCAACCTCAAAGAAGAGGAGATGGACAAGAAGAGCTATGATAAAAAAAGCGGTGCAAAAAAAGTTCAGAAAGAAAGCGAGATCAGGAGAAGAGTCGCGCAGAAAGAGCGCGCGCTCGAGAGCAGACTTTCCTCCGAACAAATGCAGGACGTCATGCGGGAAAAACGCATGCGTCAGCGGATGATGCAGAAACGCCGGATGCACCGCGCCGATGAACAGGGCAAAATAAACGAAGCCGACATGAAATATTTCAAAGGCATGATGGAAAACAATCAGAATCAGGGCGGCGGGGCCGATACAGGTGTTCTGGTTGAACTCAGCGCCTCCGCGGCGGCGCGTAGCGACCTCGCTCTCGCCGAGGCACAGATGATGGCGCAGATCGAACAGGAAGTCCGCGCACAGATCGAGGCTGAGATGGCCGCGACGGGGGATATCCCCGGCATGCCGGGTGAAAGCGGAACAGCTGCACCTGATGTCAGTGCCATGGATGCGTCAGCCCCGGCGGAAGCTGCGGTCTCTGTGGATATCGCTTTATAAAAAAGACCGGATCTGACTGTACAAAGACAGCGGATCCGGTCTTTTTTCATTCTCAGATCAGGGAACGGATACCGGTCTCAATAATACTGCCCGCCAGCGCCGCCATCTCCGCAATCGGCTCCTGGTGCTCTGAAAAAAGCCAGCTTTCAATCAGCCCCGTCCAGCCCGCTGCGAGAAAATCATAAGAATACTCCAGTCTGGCGCAGCTCTCTCCCTGCGCTTTCCCGAACCAGTCATGCAGAAACCGGTCCCTCACAAGTCCTTTGAGTGAGGACAGACAGGCGCCGTTGCCGTGTGAACCCAGCAGGACACGGAACAATCTGGCGTTGTCAGCCGTAAACTGAAACATATCATAAATCAGCGGATAGGGATCCATGTGCAGTTCCTCCGCCGTATATCCTGAGAGAAAACCATCGAACTGCGCCAGCAGTTCCCGTTCCACCTGTTCCATCATCTCGTAAATATCATGATAATGAAGATAAAATGTCCCTCGGTTGATATCGGCTTTCTCACACAGCTCTTTTACGGAAATATCTTTCAGATTTCTTGTTTCCAGAAGCGTGAGCAGCGCATCCGTCAGCAGCGCTTTTGTGCGCCGGCTGCGGCGGTCCTGCCCGGACTGTCTGTTGTTCATGTAAAACGACTCCTTCCTGCAGCTTCCCTGGCGGAATCATAAAAATCACACTGTTTTTCAACAGTTTTCCGGAATCTGTTGATTAATCAGCAGAAGTACTACAACTATTCATTGAACCTTTCCGGTGTTTTCATTATAATAAATATAATTTTGAAAAGCAACCATACCACAATGTGTGACAGGAGAGAAAAAGCAATGAATGGACACGAAGAGAGGAAAAAAGACAGTTTCTGGCTATCCCTGGCCACTTTTATCGTAAACAAACGCAAGGCAATTGAACTTCTGTTTGTATTCGCAATCATTTACAGTCTCCTGTCTGTCAGCAGGGTGCAGGTCAATCAGGATATCACATCCTACCTGCCCTCCTCTAGCGAGACAAGGCGGGGACTTACCGTGATGAAAGATGAATTTGTAACTTACGGCATGGGGCGCGTCATGGTCTCCAATATCACCTTTGACGAGGCGGAGACTCTTGTAGAGACGATTGAAGCTGTGGACGGCGTCAAAGCCGTGGTTTTTGACGATTCCGCGGAGCACTACACCGGAACAAACGCCCTCTACGATGTCACTGTAAACGGAGAGGACGAGGATCCCGTCAGCATCAGCGCCATGCGTGGAATCCGGGAGGCGCTGACGGGATACGATGTCTCTGTCTCCACGACAATCGGTCAGGTTGAAGAAAGTGCGGAAATGCTGAACCGGGAAATGGGACTGATTCTGATCCTGTCAGTTGTCATTATCATCGGCGTACTGCTGGTATCCACAAGCGCATTTCTTGAAATACCGGTGCTGCTACTCACCTTCGGCGTGGCCGCCATCTTAAATATGGGAACCAATTTCTGGTTCGGCGAAATCTCTTTTGTGACCAATTCCATCGCGGTCGTGCTGCAGCTGGCACTGGCCATCGACTATGCCATTATTCTGTGCGACCGTTACATGGAGGAACATGAAACAAAGGATGCCGTACAAGCGGTAAAAATTGCGCTCTCGAAGGCAATTCCGGAAATAAGCGCATCTTCCCTGACAACCGTGTCCGGGATGGCTGCCCTGATGCTTATGCAGTTTAAGCTTGGATATGACATGGGAATTGTCCTGGTAAAAGCCATCCTGCTAAGCCTGCTCTCCGTATTTTTCCTGATGCCAGGACTTCTGCTGATTTTCGCAAAGGGCATGGACAAAACACGCCACAAAAACTATGTGCCCAGGATCACGTTTGCCGGAAAATTTGCGGTCAGAACCCGTCATATTATTCCCCCGCTGTTCCTGGTTGTCATCGTCGCTGCATTTTTCGGCTCCTCCGGATGCCGCTATGTTTTTGACATCAATTCTGTGGAGAGCTCCAGAAAAAGTCCGGCAAAGCTTGCCTCTGAAAAGGTGGAGGCAGTATTTGGCACCAGCAACCAGCTGGTCGTCATGGTTCCTGGCGGGCATTACGAATCTGAGGAAAAAACCCTCAGAAGCCTGGAACAGCTGCCCTTTGTTAAATCAGCGCTCGGTCTCGCAAACCAGCAGATCAGCGACGATTATGTCCTGACCGCGAAAATAACACCGCGGGAATTCGCAGAATTTGCGGATATCGACGTTGAGATCATCCGGGTCCTTTATTCTGCCTACGCTTATCACCAGGAACAGTACGGTCCCATGATCACAGGCATTGATGATTATGAGGTTCCTGTGATCGATATGTTTCTGTTTCTGTACGATCAGTATCAGGAAGGCTATGTAGAACTGGATCCGGGGATGGATGAAATGCTCACGCAGCTCTACGACACGCTGCACGACGCGCAGCTGCAGCTCTCCGGAGAACACTACAGTCGTTTTGTGCTAAGTCTCAGTCTGCCGGCAGAAGGGCAGGAAACTTATGACGCCATGGAGGAAATCCGCCAGACTGCAGAAAAATATTACGGAAAGGGAACCGTCCTGCTGGCCGGAAGTTCCACCAGCGCCCGCGATCTGGAAAACTCATTTGCGACGGACAATATTATGATTAGTGTTCTGACTGCATTATTTGTCATGATCATCCTCCTTTTTACCTTCCAGTCTGCCGGACTGCCGCTCCTGCTGGTCCTGACAATCCAGGGCAGCATCTGGATTAATTTTACCGTCCCAGCCATCCTGGGACAGACCGTATACTTTATCGCTTATCTGATTGTATCGGCCATTCAGATGGGCGCGACCATTGACTATGCAATTGTCATCTCCAGCCGCTATATGCAGCTGAAATATGAAATGCCGCCCACCCGCGCGATCACAGAAACACTGATTCAGGCATTTCCCACAATCTTTACATCCGGCTCCATTATGGCATGCTCCGGCTTCCTGATCGGCAATCTATCATCGGATGCGACTGTCGCCGCGATGGGAATCGCCCTCGGACGCGGAACTCTGACATCCATCCTGCTGGTGCTGTTTGTACTCCCGCAGATTCTCCTGCTGGGTGATGCGATCATCGAAAAAACCGCGCTGACCATCGGCCTCAACAGGGAAGTCAGAAAAACTGCAGGGCGGATGCGTGTATCCGGACATGTCCACGGATATGTGGAGGGCATGATCGACGCGGACATTCAGGGCACTTTCCAGGGCCGGATGGAAGTCTCCGTGGACACCATGCTCCCCGGTCCGAAGGGAGAAATTCAGCTTCAGAATGAACCTGCAGATTCACACGGGAAAGGAGATCCGGAATCATGAAAAAAAGAAATCAGGCCGTGCGGATTCTGGCCGGATTGTGCCTTCCGGCCGCACTTTTGCTCTCCTCACTTTTCGTTTCTGCCGCGGAGACCGGAACAAATGACATTCAGACCGGAACCGGGACAGACAACAGCTCCGGAACAAACACAAAAAGCAGCACAGCAGAAAACCGCGAAGACATGGATGGCAGTCCGGAACCCCGGACAGAGGCCGAAATCAGCGTGACGGAAATCAGAAATGCACAGGAATTTCTCGAATTTGCGCGAAACTGCAGTTCGGATGCATTCAGCCTGAACCGGACTGTACGCCTGACTGCGGATATCGACCTTTCAGACGCGGCTCTTTCCGGAAATAGTTTCGAGGGAATCCCTTACTTTCATGGCATTTTTGAGGGTAACGGGCACACCATTTCACAGTTTAAACTCACGCCGAAAGGCTCTTCCCACGGCTTTTTCCGGTATATCGGGGAAGCAGGCACAGTCCGGAATCTGAATCTGGACGGCATAGTCCGTCCGGAAGGTTCGCAGGAACAGATCGGCGGTCTGGCCGGTGTCAATTACGGCGTGGTGGAAAACTGTTCCTTCACGGGAAGTGTCCGTGGAAAAAAATCGGTCGGCGCGGTGGCAGGAATCAACAAAAGCACCGGAAAAATAATTTCCTGCCGCAGTAACGCTTCCGTGACCGCCACTTATTACACCGGAGGGATCGCCGGAAAAAACGAAGGCCAGATTTCGGGCTGCCGGAGTGAAAGCAGTGTGAACACAGAAGATCCGGAAACAACGCTTGATCTGGGTGGCGTGGATCTGGGCTCCTTTAATCTGACACAGAATATCGTAAACCAGAATCACACCGGAGGAATCGCCGGAAGCTCCGACGGTATAATAAACAGCTGCAAAAATACGGGGACAGTCGGCCTGAAACATACCGGTTACAATACCGGCGGAATTGCCGGAATCCAGAGTGGAATCATCCTGATGTGCGAAAATGAGGGGGAAATCCACGGCCGCAAAGATGTCGGCGGGATTGCCGGCCAGACCGTCCCCTATGTGGAATCCGAGTATCTGGAGGATAAGGTTAGCAAAACAAAAGAAGATATCAGCCGTCTGAGCAGAACCATAAGCGGTATCTCCTCCGCCATGCAGAAAACCTCCTCCCAGGCAAAGCAGTATACAGACAGCCTGATCAGCCGCTACAATTCGTCCATGCAGTCCGTCTCCGGCAGCCTGAATGCCCTCTCCGGAGCTGTCTCCAGGGAATATCCGCAGGCGCAGGAATATGTAAACCAGATCAATAACGCTCTGGCTGCCATTTCTGCCATACAGAATGAAAGTCAGGAGCTTTCCGCGGAACAGCTGGACGCAATTAATTCCAATCTCGGAATTATCAGCGACTGCCTCTCCCGTCTGCAGGAGATCCTGCCGGATACATCCGGCTCCATACAGGAACTGCTCGCGGGCATTAACAGCCAGCTGCAGAATGGGGCAAATCTGAATAATATCCGGGACCTTGCCGCAGCCATAGACCGTCAGGTTTCATATATACAGAACTATCTCGGCGCCGTCAGCGGCAGCGCTGGTGAGATCGGCAGCAATCTGGACACAATCAACGGAAATCTGAGAAACTTTGAGGGGAGTTTTTCAGATACCGGAAAAGCGGCCGGGGACCTCACCAGCAGTATATCTGATTCGATAAACGATCCGCATATGCGTGAAGACATGAAGCGCCTCGCCGACACCCTGGATTCGGGGGTACAGTCCATCTCCAGGGGGATGAATGATGCCGCAAACCAGATGAATCAGATCGCAGACTCAGTCAGCGGGGATTTTGAAGCGCTCATGGGAGACGAAAAATATATCAGTGATATTTCGTCCATCGAGACAGCGGAGAACACAAACGGTGTAATCTCCGGCTGCGTCAATCGCGGAAGCATATCCGGCGATCTCAACACCGGGGGGATCGCCGGAACCATGAATGTGGAATATGAGAAGGATCCCGAGTTTGATCTCGACCTGACAGATACCGCCGGCATTACACTCCGCTCCACAATCAACAGCGTCGTTATTCACTGTATAAATTATGGTTCTGTCACCGCAAAAAAGAATTGTGCAGGCGGCATCACAGGCCTCCAGGAGCTTGGCTTTATCTACGACGGGCAGGGATACGGGCCGGTACAGTCCGATACAGGGAACTATCTTGGCGGCATCGCCGGAAAAAGTTCGGCATCCGTCCGTGGCTGTTACACGCTCTGTAATGTATCCGGCAGAGATTTCACAGGCGGCATCTGCGGAAGCGGCTATAACATCACAGACTGTATCAGCGCCAGTACCATTGAGGGGACAGGGGAATGCAGGGGAAGCATCGCCGGAAGTATGCCGGAGGACGGCACGGCAGAGGGCAATTATTTTACCGCCAGTGATTCCGATGGAATCGACGGCATCAGCTACACCGGAATCGCCGAGCAGAAATGTTATGAGGATATCATGGCCATGGAACAGACCCCGAAAGGATTTGAGCAGATCACCGTGACATTTATGGCGGAAGACAGAGTGCTGAAAGAACAACGCATCGCTTTCGGAGGAAGTATCCGGAAATCTGATTATCCCGAAATCCCGGAAAAAGAAGGCTTCTACACGGAATGGGCCAGCGAAGAGGATACCAGTGACATCCGGAAGAATATAACCATCACGGCAGAATACATTCCGTGGACAAAAAGTGTCGCATCCTCTGAGACATACGGAAACGGAAAACGGCTTTTTCTGGCTGCAGGCGAATTTTACGGAGATACAAAACTCCGGCTGACGGAGACAGAAGGACCTGACCTTTCCGGCACGGGCGCACAGACCACATATGCCTATACATTTGAGCTCTCCGCAAGCCGCAATAAAAACTTCGACACGCTGGAGGGGCATTTCCTGGTACCGGAGAACGCCGCCGAAACGCAGCTGTGGTTCCAGACGGACGGACACTGGTCAGAGGCGGAGAGCACAGCAGACGGAAGTTATCTGACAGCTCAGATTCCATACGGCGCCGCATTTGCCCTTGTTCTTCTTCCGCGACACACAGACTGGTATCTGCCCGCCGTAGCGGGAACGGCTGCAGTTCTGACACTTGCATTTTTTGCCGGAAAACGGTATCGTAAATATGTAAAAAAATCCGGACGGTCAGAAAATCCCCGCTGAGCACGACCCGCAGTACGATTTTCCGGCCATCCGCAACATACCGCGAAACAGGAGGCTGCCATGATCTTTGAAACACATGCGCACTACGATGATAAACGGTTTGCCCCGGACAGGGAGGCGCTCCTCGCCTCCCTGCCGGAGACGGGGATCGGACTCATCATTAACGTCGGCGCATCGCTCGAAACAACCATATCTTCTCTCCGGCTTGCCGGAAAACATGAATTCATTTACGCTGCGGCCGGCGTCCATCCCAGCGATATCAGCGATCTGAATGAGGAAACATTTGCGTGGCTGAAGCAGCAGACCACCCTTCCCCGCGTAGTGGCCGTCGGGGAAACCGGTCTCGATTATTACTGGGACAAGGAACCGGAAGTGCAGGAAAAACAGCGTTACTGGTTCCGGCGGCAGCTGGAGCTCGCAAAAGAGACACAGCTGCCCGTGATTATCCACTCAAGAGAAGCCGCCGCCGACACCCTGCGGATTGTCAGGGAAATTCCACTCCCCGGTTCCTCCGGAAACGGATGCGGCGTGATCCACTGCTACTCCTATTCCGCTGATCAGGCGGCGGAATACGTCAGTCTCGGATACTATATCGGCGTGGGCGGCGTGGTAACCTTCAAAAATGCCCGGAAATTAAAAGAAACAGTGCAGCAGATCCCGCTTACCAGACTGCTTCTGGAAACAGACTGCCCGTACATGGCGCCGGAGCCACATCGCGGAGAGCGCAATAACTCCTCCTATTTATCCTTTGTCGCGGAAAAAATCGCTGAGTTAAAGGGCATCACGCGACAGGAGGTGGAACAGGTGACATGGGATAATGCCATGCGGCTGTTTGACCGGTGTAAAGTGCCACCGGAGCAGCCTGCGCAGAAGAAAACAACTGACAGTGATTCTTAAAAATGAAAAAACAAATGATGATTCTCAAAAACAAAATGGAAGTGATCCGATGGGAAAACAGCAAAATACCTGCAGTAATTCTCCCCCATCCCAGAAGGGCCAGCCAGTATATATTCAGCCACTGGCACAGGGAGCTGGAAATAACCTGCCTCTTTGAAGGAGAAGTATCATTTTATAATGGAGGTGTCTGCCGCACCCTGAAAAGCGGAGGGGTAATATTTCCAACTCCGGAGAAATGCATTATGCAGTGCCTGGAATTACATCCTACGATGATGACAATGAGATTGCCGGCATTACGCTCCTGATCGATCACTCTTTTTTACACGGCCTGATGCCGGATCCCGATCACATCTCCTTTCAGATTAAATCAAAAAAAGCGGAAAAAGAACTGGCAGATCAATTGCAGTATATATACGCACTGTACTGCAAAAACCAGAATCCCCAGACAGCAATCCGGATCTATGCGGCAGTCTGCGAGCTGGCCGCTCTGCTTTATGAAAACTGCAGAACCGAAAAATCTGTTCTTCCTGTCATGGAGCAGCGGTACAGAGAACGCACGGAGAGCCTCATCAGTTATATAAATGATCATTACCAGGAAAAACTCTCACAGCGGGAAACGGCTGAAAAATTTCATTTTTCGCGGGAATACTTTGCCAGATTTTTTAAAAAACAGACAGGAATGACCTATAAAAAATATATCACCCTCTATCGTCTGGAAAAAGCAAGGGAAGAACTGATCCATAAAAACAGCAAAATTTCAGATATCGCCCTGCAAAACGGATTCTCCAGTGAAACACAATTTATCAGCAGTTTTAAAAATGTATTTGGCTTAACGCCTTTAAAATACCGGAAGTTATATTGTGAGGATGTTCCTGAATAAAGAGGGCGGTCTGCCGCCTTACGATTATAACAGGTCACAAAATCAATAAAAACAGAATACATTTCAGATAGAACGGATAACGGGAGCATGTTAGAATAAATACCGGATGACGGAAATCACAGAAATCCAGAAATCACAGAAATCACAAAAGCACCCGGAGGATTCAAAATGAAACGTCTGTTATTTTATTTTGCCGGCTTAAACCTGATAGCGGTCTCAGTCGTACTGAATATCCGGTATGACCTGGGTGTCGCTGCTTTCAGCTCCGTAATGTACGCGATCTCAGAAATCTATCATTTTTCTCTGGGCATAGCGTCTGTTATCTGCTACCTGCTGTTTGTTCTGATACAGTGTATCCTGTCCCGAAAAATAACGCTGACTTACCTTCTGGAAGTCCCTCTCTCGTTCGCGTTCGGCTTTCTGACGGACATCTATGACCTGTTTATTCCTGATATCGGATGTCATATATTCCTGCGGCTGATCTTTTTTACAATGACGATGTTTATTACCGCAATGGGAGTATATCTATGTGTAAAAACAGATGTTGTCCTGACGCCTACTGACGGCATTGTCAGGACAATCTCCGAAGTATTCGCCTTCCCTTTTTCAGCTGTGAAAAACGTATTTGATATTTCACTCGTCGCAGTCACCGTTCTTCTGTGCTCTGCAAACCGCGCCCCTCTTTACGGGATAGGCGCTGGCACTGTGTTGTCCGCACTGTTTATCGGAAGAATCATTAAATTATATGAACGCCGTCTGCCAATGGAAATGCTGAAAAAAAGGTCTAAAAGCGGGACAGCTCCGGCGTATCTGCCCAGTATCGTTTGGGAATCATCTGCATCTGAAGAGCCGGATTCCTGCGGGAATCAATCGCTATATGATCAAAAAATGCAAGCCACAGCTTACGGTATTCCAGCTCATCGCCGGAATACCGTTTTATCTTATCATGATCCAGCTCTCCTGCATCCGCCAGCGCGTACCCTCCGGATGCTTTGTGAACGGCGGCAAGCCGGTGCGGCGCGTCATAAATCATAAAATTTTCCGTGGGCAGCCTGTCCGAAAAATGCTCCGCCAGCAATGGCAGAATATGATCCTTCGGATGAATCGTGGCGAACAGCACGCCATTTTCCAGCTCGGAAAAGCGAAGAAACTGAAGATGCTGACAGGCCTCACGGTTCGTCGCGCGGCAGAGCTCAAAAACACGGTATACGCACGGTTCTCCCAGTGAAAGCAGAACTTTCTGTCCGTCACCGCAGGCAAGCGCAAGCAGAATCGTCTCGTAAATAGCGTCAGCCTTATCCATCTTTTTCCTGCTTCTTCCCTCCCCTGACATGGCAGCCTGGCAGATGGATTCGTAAAACTGCCTTCCAAAACGGGAGATAAGCGTGGAAACCACCTTCTGTGTCTTTTCCGCAGACGGCGTCACCCGTATATATTCTGAGAAAAGTTCATAATTTTCCGGCTCTCCGGATGCAAGATGAATATTCCGGTGCCCCAGTCTGCTTGCACAGGCATCATAGACCCCTGTAAAAATCCCTTCCAGACTATCCTCACAGATAAAAATATACATAAAGACTCCTCCTCTCAGTGCGCACATCCTGCCTGTCTCCCCCTGTCCGCCGAAAGTCCACATTTCATGCTCCTGCCACCGCCTCACTGCGAATCAGCTCCTCCTGCGTGACCGCGCTTTCGCCGGGCGTGGCCGAATCAAAAAGAGAGATCTGCCGGTAGCCGCCCTCGCGGATCTCCCTTGGAATCTGTGTACGGTCAGCCATCAGACAGGAACAGATATAATCCTCATCAATCTTCGTGTTGTACATCATCTTTCCGGAACATGTGATAAAATAAAGCGCACGCTTCAGCACGACCCCGATCTTTTTCAGATCGGAAAAGTCAAGACAGCAGGTGCGGCGGGCCTTTACAATGCGCTCCGCGGATTTGTATCCGATTCCCGGAACCCGCAGCAGCGTCCGGCGTGAGGCGCGGTTAATCTCCACCGGAAAGAAATCCAGATGGCGGAGTGCCCAGTCACATTTCGGATCCAGATAAATATTAAAATCGGGCCTGTCCTCAGACAGCAGCTCATCCACCGTGAAATGATAATACCGCAGCAGCCAGTCCGCCTGATACAGGCGGTGTTCCCGCAGCAGCGGGGGCCCTCCGGGAAGCACCGGAAGATCCGCGTCCGGGTGCACATTGATAAACGCGGAATAAAATACCCGCTTTAAATCAAAATTATGGTAAAGCGCTTCCGCCACGCTCATAATCTGAAAATCACTCTCCGGTGTGGCGCCGATAATCATCTGGGTACTCTGCCCCGCAGGGACAAACTGCGGCGCTTTCCGGTACACCACGAGCTCATTCTTATTCTCAGCAATCGAATTCTGGATCTGACGCATGGGCCTTAAAATCGTATTGCGCGACTTGCAGGGCGCCAGCTTCTTTAAGCCGTCCGCCGTCGGCAGTTCCAGATTGATGCTCATGCGGTCGGCAAGGAACCCCGCCTTCTGAATCAGCGCCGGATCAGCGCCGGGAATTGCCTTGACATGAATATATCCGTTAAAATGATACACATTCCGCAGCCGGCAGATCGTCTGATATATCAGTTCCATCGTATACCCCGGACTTACAAGAATCCCGGAACTCAAGAACAGCCCCTCGATATAATTCCTGCGGTAAAACTCCATGGTCAGTGTACAGACCTCCTCAGGCGTGAAAGAGGCGCGGGGCACATCTGAATTGCAGTTGTTCTGGCAGTAGGCGCAGTTGAAAATACATTCATTTGTGAAAAGAATCTTTAACAGGGATACACAGCGGCCGTCTGCCGCAAACGTGTGACACAGCCCGGCCGCGAGACAGTTCCCCATATCTTTCCTGTTTCCGCGCCGGTCTGTACCGCTGGATGTACAGGCCACGTCGTATTTGGCGGCATCCGTGAGTATGGACAGCTTCTCCATAAGCGTCATTTCCTGCTGAATCTTCACTGACTGCACCTTCTTTCTCCCATATCTGAACTGATGTTCACCGCAAGTATAGCACATATGTTCACCGATTGCAAGGACTTTCGAATATTTGTTCATGCAAACAAGCTTTCGTTACATCTGTTTCTGTATTTTTTACTGATGATCTCTGATAACTTCTCTTCCGGAATTCGTCTCCATTGAAGCCGCATTTTTCTTAATCTTCTGTAAACAACCAGTTATAAAATCATACTCAGGGATAGAATTGGCCAGAAATATATGTTACAATAAAAAATATAGCGGAACCTGGATTTCTCCCACAGTCACAGAAGAAATCCGGTACTTAAGTCTATATATAATTTCAGGAAAGGATCAGTTGAAAATGGATATTACCGGGCGTTTTCCCAACAGAGCTGCTTTTGACAGATACTGGAACGAACACTATATTCCCCTGACCTACGAAGACGTCAGGGGCAGTTATGAGGCATTTGCGGAATCAGCCGGCGGCATTTACAATTCTGACTACGCCGGAAGCGGCTGTATTTCCAAAGCCACATTTAAAGAAAATCTTTCACAGGAAGCCCGTTTTCTATTTGAGGACAGCCTGACAGAAGCTTTTTACGAGCGAAATCCCGAACTCTATGAAACGGCGTTCGCGCTTTACGAGCATTCACAATTATCAGGAGAGGGTCCGTCAGACACTGCACAGACATTTCACGAAGTCTTCCACGCATTATATGAAGCATTTCTGGATCAGCTGTTTGACGAAAAACTGAGCGCATATGCCCCTCAGACGGGCGGCTGACATCCGCGCACGGCAGAATACCGGTACGTCCAATCATGTGCATGGAGGTAAACATGGCTTCACTCGGAATTCCACAGAATACCATCGCAGTATTACAGAAACATAATTTCCATATTCAGAAGAAATACGGCCAGAATTTCCTGATTGACACGCATGTTCTCGAAAAAATCATAAGTTCCTCCGGTGTCACAAAAGAGGATTTCGTGCTGGAGATCGGGCCCGGAATCGGTACGATGACCCAGTATCTGTGCGAAGCGGCGCGGGAAGTCGTCGCCGTGGAGATTGACCGGAAGCTGATCCCGGTACTTGCGGAAACGCTGGCAGATTACAAAAATGTGACGGTGCTCAATGAAGACATCTTAAAAGTCGATATTGCCCGTCTGGCTGCAGAGCATAACAACGGCCGGCCGGTAAAAGTGGTCGCAAATCTTCCATATTATATTACGACTCCGATCATCATGGGATTGTTTGAGGCGCATGTGCCGGTGGAGAGTATCACCGTAATGGTGCAGAAGGAAGTTGCGGATCGAATGAGGACGGGCCCGGGCTCTAAAGATTACGGAGCCTTATCTCTGGCCGTGCAGTACTACGCACGCCCCGAGCTGATAGCAAATGTGCCCCCCAACTGCTTTATGCCAAGACCCCGGGTAGGCTCTGCCGTGATCCGGCTGACCCGGCATGAAAAGCCTCCTGTCCGGGTGGAGAATGAGGAGTATCTTTTTCAATTAATCCGGGCTTCCTTCCAGCAGCGCAGAAAGACCCTGGTAAATGGTCTGAACCATGCGCCGGATATTCATGTATCCAAGGAAGCCTTTGAGGAGGCTTTAATAAAAATGGGGCTGTCACCGGGGGTCCGCGGAGAGGCATTGGACCTTGCGGAATTTGCGGAGCTTGCAAATTCAACATGGGAGCTGCAAAAAGACGCATAATAATTTCGTGAACAAGCTGTTGAGAAGTTTTATCAGATTAGACATGAGAAAGACAAGTCGGGCATAGAATATTTCAGAGAAAGCGGTTTTGCGGCGTATGGAAGTGCAAAACCGGAATGGAGGTATCTTATTGTCCGATTATAAACGATTTATTTGTTATATCTATGAGTACGTCCAGGGTGAGAAGAGAGAAAGTCTTGGATTCGTAAAAGTAAACGCCCGAGAAGGAAAATGTAAAATTCAAAT
>OFFG01001150.1_pt1 | contig 16797 bp, 24 predicted proteins | sample 1521331 | NCBI WGS metagenome assembly OFFG01 (sample SAMEA3504129, study PRJEB24116) | mouse gut metagenome | biome: mouse gut; feature: mouse-associated habitat; material: faeces | place: Denmark | collected 2011 | reverse complement strand
GCGCAAGTATAATTTCAATAGGCAAAGTGTACAAAGTTACGCAAGTATATTTGTATAATTTGTATACTTGCGTAATACTTACGCAAGTGATATAATGATACATACCAGAAGAAAGGAGGGCGACAGATGGAGGAAAAGAAGGAAGAGGGGAAGAAGCCGGACACAAAGAACACAGGGCAGCAGAAAGCGTCCACAAAAGCAAAAAACACGTTCAACGGAAAGAATTATGAACGCCTGTACCCGTTTGTAAAAATGGGGGAAAAAGCGAAGATTGAAAGGGCGGCTTCTGCTGCCGGGCAATCTCTGAATGATTATATTGTAACTGCCGTATATCAGCGCATGGAAAGAGAGGGGCAGGCAGGTGGAGAAGGACAAGGATAAAAGACCGGGGAAGTGTGAGAGTTGCGGACTTGTTATGCCGAACGAACAGGGAAAAGGGGCGTGGAAGTATTTCTGTAGTAATGACGGGAAGAGCAGGCGGGGCGGCGATTCTTGCGCCGGGTACTGGGAAGCCGGGGACATGAAGAAGACCATTGACACAATGACGCAGTTTGTATGAAGGAGGGCGGCGCATGGTAACAGTAAACGGAAGACCTGACACAGAAGAAACCGCACACGCAATAGTTATCAGGATTCTAAACGAAAGTATTGTAAAGCATTACGGGACCCGTCCGGGGAATGATGAAGTAAAAGAGTTATCAGCATATGTGAAAAAGGAGCTGGAAGAAATTGTTGAATATGTGGCAGAGAGGGAAAGAAGACGTTGCGGCAGCAGTCGTGAAGGAAGTTGCGGCAATGACGGACAGGACGCTTGAAACAAGAAACAGGATAATTGAAGCGACGTGGCGGGCGATTGTGAAAGATGATAAGCCGCAGCCGGAAGACGGGGAACTGATAATACAAAAGAATATCAGGACGGAAGAAGGGCAGGAGGAAACACGGTATAGTTTCATCTACAAAGGGGAGTTTGTAGCGGGAATTATAGAAAGACAGAACTATTGCGACTATTCATATTTTCTGACTTCTGATAAAATCAGCGTGTCAGAGCTTATGCAGGAGGTAGCAGAAGTTGAAATTTGAAATGATATGCACAGGGGGACCGTTCGGGGATTCCTGCTGCAATTATGATGTGAGAATAGAAGGAAATTGCACGGTCAGGGAGTTTATAGAAAGTGTCCTGAAAGAAAAACCGGGAGAATGGGGAACTTTTGAGATTGTGAAGGATATGAAATATACTTTGCAGAGCATGACGGACGATTGCGAGTATAAGAAAGGGGAAATCACAAGGAATTTCAAAAGGAAAGAAACCGAAGAAAAGGAAATTGAAGAGATAAAGGCAAACGGTGGCTGGTCGTTAATGACGTATTACATTAAAACAAAATAAAAGGACCCCGGAGGGCAGCAGGCTTTCCGGGGCTTCTTTTGTGTTGTACTAATTGAACAGTACCCACAGGGGCATTAGACTCCCATTCTTCAGCACAGGTTATGAAGTTGTTTACGGATATACACAGAACAGGGCAGACCATCCTTGTTGTGACACATAGCGTCAAGACCGCCTGTTATGCGGGGCGGGTTCTGTTCATCCGTGACGGGAGGCTTTTTAACCAGCTATATCGTGGGGATATGGATAATGAGGCATTTCAGGAGAAGATATCTGACAACCTGAAAATCCTGTTACAGAAGGAGGGATTAGATGCGTAACTTTTATATCCGGCTTGCATTATCTAATGTTAAAAAGAATAAGCCCGTATATTACCCGTTCTTTTTGACAAATATCCTGTCCGTAATGATTTTCTTTTGTATGGCTTCCATCCAAAACCAGACAATCATTGCTACACTTCCCGGAAGCTATATATTTGTTCAGTTTCTTAAAGTGGGGGTTGTTATGACAGGAATATTTGCGGGAGTATTTCTCTTATACACAAACGGACTGCTCATACGGCAGCGAAAAAAGGAACTGGGGTTATATACAATCTTTGGCTTGGAAAAGAAGCATATTGCAAAGGTACTTATACTTGAAAGCATGTTGCTCACAACTGCCGGACTTGTGGCGGGTATTGTTTTGGGTATCGTTTTGGGAAAACTCTTTTTCCTTGTTTTGCTGAAATTGCTGCACTTAGACAGTGGGCTTACATTCCAATTTTTAACGGAAGCACTTGTGCAGACAGGTATTTGTTTTATTGTGATCGGTGTTTTCATCTTGTTTTACAACCTGTTTTCTGTTATGAAAGCGAAACCTGTCGAACTGTTGTATGCTGCCCATAAAGGGGATAATTACCATCCTTTTGTGGGGTTAAAAGCCTTTTTAGGAATTTTATGTATTGGGGGTGCATATGCGCTGATCCTTACCACTCCATCTCCTATTGATATAATCGGGCGTGTTTTTCCTATTGCATTGTTGATTTTGGTGGGAACATTGTTTTTCTTCTCATCCTGCTCTGTCGTTCTTTTGCAAGCTCTGAAAAAGAATGACAGCTACTATTATAAACCAGAGAACTTTATTTCTGTTTCCGGTCTTATTTACCGGCTGAAACAGAATGCAAAGGGGCTGTCAAATATCTGTATTTTAAGTACGGTTGTTATGGTCATTGCCACCACTACGCTGGCGCTGTATGTGGGACAGAAAGAAATGATCTCTTTCCGTTTTCCTATGGAAACAAAAATTTCTGTTTCTGACATAGCTGACGGACAGCCAGCTTTGCCGCAGTTTGTCCACAAAACAGCGGAGCAGTATGATATGGAGATAAGCCGGGAAGCTGACTACAATGTTACCTATATCAGCGGTGTTTATAAAGACAATACCATTTCTGTCTATCAGCCTGATATATACCCGCCGGATATGACCTGCGGCATTTATCTGATTACATGGGAGGATTACAGCCGCATGGAGGAAGGGGCAGAACCGCTTGAAGCGGATGAGGTTTTTGTATTTTCTTCCTCAAAGGATTTAGGAGTTTCGGAAATTAGTTTTGACAGTTTGAAGTATCGGGTAAAAGCTGAGTTATCGGAGCTTGCTATACAAAGTAAAAGCGTGCTGTCCTCTGAAACACATTATTATATTATCTGCCCGATGCAGAAAGACATAGGCAATATCCTTGCTGAACTGTCACCCGCTGAAAATAAATTCAGTCAGACATACAACATGATGTTTGATGCGGAGGGCGGGCAGGAAACTGATTTTAATGCCGCTTTACAAAATCAGTTGGGTTCAAGTTATGCCGGGGCAAAATATGAAAATGCGGAAACAAAAAGGCAGAGTGATAATTTTACCTATGGAGGTTTTCTGTTTATCGGTCTGCTGCTCAGCCTGCTGTTTATGATTTTTCTGGCTCTGGTTATTTATTATAAGCAGATCACAGAGGGGTACAGTGACAGATATAATTTTGAAGTCATGCAGAAAGTAGGGCTTGACCGGAATGAAGTGTCAGCCATAGTCCACAAAGAAATCCGGACTATGTTTTTCTTACCGCTGCTTATTGCGGTTATCCATCTGGCTGTTTCACTTTATGCAGTCGCCATGCTGATTGCCGTGTTTGGACTGACAAATGTTCTGGTGCTTCTGCTCTGTGCGGGTACAATATCCTTGTTGTTTGCCTTTATCTATATGGTAATGTATTTTAGTACCGCAAAAACCTATTGCAAAATAGTGATGCGCTGATGGAAAGGAGCAAATATGAGTTTTAATTTTGGAATTATTTTTGCTGTTATCTGCATTATTGGTGGTTTGCTTATGATTATCTTGTATAAGCCGTACTGGTGGCTGATGAAAAAGCAGGAAATGCCTGATCATTACAAATGGTATCTGCGCATACCGGGAATTTTGTTTATTTTGTTTGGCATTGGGATTATCGCCATAAGTATTATTAACAATTTAGCGTTTTGATTGAGGGGGGTGCAGGCATCTGATGAATGGTGTGGAAAAATGAGAAAAACGCTGATTAAAAAGACACGGATAATGTTATGTGTAATAGGCACAATATTTTTTATTCTGCTTATTTGGACGGTATGGGGCAATAAAGCATTGATGGTGAGTACAATTTCAATCTCAAGCAGCCACATTCCTGCCGCATTTTCTGGCTTTCGGATAGCACAGGTATCAGACCTGCATAATAGTGAATTTGGAAAAAACAATACAGAACTGTTAAAACTGCTATCCGAGAGTCGGCCGGATATCATCGCGATAACTGGCGACCTCATAGATGCCAATCACACGGATGTAGGGATAGCGTTAGGCTTTGCGCAGGAATCCGTCAGGATTGCCCCGACCTATTATGCGACGGGAAACCATGAAGCAGCAAGCCCGCAATATGATACTTTGAAAGCCGGGCTTGAAGAAGCGGGGGTTATCGTGCTGGAGGATGAAGCCGTTTCCTTAGAGCGGAATGGGGAAACCATAACACTGCTTGGATTGGGTGATCCGGATTTTACGGTCAAGGGAGGTATGTTTGGTGAAACCTCTGCTATGGTTAGTACGAAATTGAAAAATCTGGATGACGGCGAAGGAGGGTATACCATTTTGCTCTCACATAGGCCAGAACTGTTTGAAACGTATGTAAACTGCGGCATTGATCTGGTCTTTGCAGGCCATGCGCATGGCGGCCAGTTCCGGCTGCCGTTTATCAGTGGGTTGGTTGCCCCCAATCAGGGATTGTTTCCTCAATATGATGCCGGACTATATACAGACGGCAGCACAAGCATGGTGGTCAGCCGTGGCATTGGAAACAGTATTATACCATTCCGCTTCAATAACCGCCCGGAGATTGTTTTGGTGGAACTTAATGCCAGATAATACTACAAAAGACAAACCGCCGCACTATGGACTTCACCCGCCATATGCGGCGGTCTGCCTTTTCCGCAGGCAGGCCGGGCGGCCTGATAATGGAAATCACTTGGAAAGTTGGGAACTTAGAGGTAATATGCTTACACGGCGGTTTGCGTTTCCCCTATATCATGCAAAAACGTCAACGTCTCTTAATAATTAACGGTAATTGACCGATATATAAATTGACAATATATATCGAAAGGAAGGAAGCGGTATGGCAAAGGAAGAGATTACACCGAGTGAATGGCAGATCATGGAAGTCCTGTGGGCGTGCGGGGAGCCTTTGACATCCTCCGAGGTCTACAAGAGGATGCAGGGGAATGTGGATATGTCGATGAGGATGGTGCGGGTGCTGATGAACCGCCTGAACCAGAAGGACATCCTCGGATACACGGTGGATGAGCATGATTCAAGGGTTTACCACTATTATGTGCAGAGGTCAAGGGAGGAATGTGTAAAGGAGAAAAGCAGGAAGTTTGTGGACAGCTATTTTTCCGGCAGCGGGACAAATGCAATGGCGGCGCTTTTGCAGAGCTTCGCACTGACGGATGAGCAGATAAAAGAGCTGGAGGAGATTCTGGAGAAAAGCAAGGAGCGGGGGACAGAATCCACGGATAAAGAGGGTGAACCCCATGCCTGACTGGGGCAGCCTTTTGGATTTCTGTGCGGCATATTATGCCACCCAGCTTGTGCGGTGTGCGGCTTTTTCCTTTTTGCTGCTCGGACTGGTGATGCTGCTCCGGAAGATGCTTTTTTCAAGACGGACATTCATAAGGGGGCTGTTATGGTCATCCTTCCTGCTCATCCCGTTTCTTGGAAAGTTGAAGCTGTTTTATGAGAATAAGGCAGTGGTGAGAATAACAGGCCGGATAACGCATGGAACCATGACCTGCCTGTGGGCTGACCGCATTTATATGGCGGGCATCCTTATAGCTGCTGTCTGTATATTCGGAAAGCGGCTGCGCCTCCGGAAGTCGGTTGCCGGGATGGAAAAGATTTCTCTGGATAATATGCAGGTCAGGATTACAGACATGAATGTGACGCCGTTTACAGTTGGGCTGCTGAAACCAAAGATTGTCATTCCTAAAGTGGTATGGGGGAGTTACAGCCAGGATGAATTAAAAGCTGTTGTACAGCATGAGCGGACGCATATCCGATTGGGGCATTTATGGTTTGGGCTTGCATGGGATATCCTGCGGTGCCTCTTATGGGTGAACCCGTTGCTGACAATCTGCCAGAAACAGTTCCGGGCGGATTTGGAGGATATTTGCGACAGGGTGTGCATACAGAGCAGCGGGAAGCCGGCGCATGAATATGGCATGGTGCTGCTGAAAACCCTGAAACTGCTGCGCTCTGGGACAGAGGGTACGCCGCCCGCCGTCACCTATGCCGGGGAAAAGGAATTTGCAGACATGAAAAGGCGGATGGGCGAGATTGCAGGTTTCCGCCCATACCGGAAAAAACTGTGCATGGGCATGGTAGCCATAGTTTCTCTGATAATTGTGGTTATGCTGCTGGCGGTACATACCCATTCCTATGCACGGTGCAATGAAAGTAAAGATATCATGGTTGGAAATTATGACGGAGAACCCGGAATAGTTTCTTACGATACCGAAAAACTCAGAGAAATAATTTCATATGATGACAGGTATGTTTATGTTGAGCGAGATGCCTTTGAGAATTTTTTAGAAGAAAATGATGCAGACGGAGAAATATGGATTGTTTTTGGCGGATTTTATAAACTGCCGGGTTTAGCTGGTGCAGCGGAAACTTGTATATATGAAAGAGGTTCAAGAGGCAGTATAGTACAGATTCCCTATGAAGGCATACGGGATAGCTGGTATATGGAACTGCTTAAATTGTTATAGGCGTAGCATGGAAACGAAATGGATTTCAAATAAATTTTATATCAAGGAGGACAAAATTATGGCAATGGAGATTACAAGCAATTACAGCAGCTATGCGGCACAGGGCATGGCGGACAACACAAAGAAAAGGGCAGAGAAGACATCGGAACCGGTTAAAACTAACAATACGGAAAGCACATCAGATTATTTAAGCAAATTGCAAAAGCAGGTTCCGTATATGACGCTTGAGGTTGGGAGCGGCCTGTCAATGGCCAGAGATAACAAAGTCAATACACTGGCTGTAAACCCTAAATTGCTGGAGAAGATGCAGAATGACCCGGAGAAGGCAAAGGAATATACACAGCGGTTGAAGGATATTGAAAATGCACAGAAATTTGTAGATGGGTATATGAAAGCCAAGGGATCTAAAACAAAATTTAGCCATTGGTATGTGGATGAAAATGGAAATTACTCACATATCGCCTATTATGAGCATGATAATACCTTCTATAAAAAACTTAGTGAGAAATCGCGGGAGAATATTGAAAAACATATTGAAAAAACAAGAGAAAAAGCGGCAGAAAAACAGAAAGAGTTTCAGGAAAAACTGGAAGAAAAGCGGACTGGACAGGAAGATGGAACAGCAACTCCGAATAAAGCAGAGCAGCTTTTAGAAGAAAAAATGTCTGCTTCCAAAGATGGCACGATTTATCTGAATGACACAGATATGAAAACAATTATCGAAGCTGTCCAGGAAGAGGATGCGGGCAAAACCACTGTGAAAGATCAGCCGCAGGTTGGTGCGAATCTGGATTTGAAGATATAAGAGGAGGCGAGGATATGAATATCAACAGTAACAATATGAAATGGTTTTCGGGATATTCCCTGATGAACAGGCTGTTTTCGCAGAAGAATGGAAATAAAACAAGTACATCTAGCCAGATGGGTGCTGCTATCAGCGGAGGGGTAAAGCATAAGCACAGCAATTTATACTATGATGAGAACGGTATTCCCTGGATGTCAAAAGAGCAGGCGGACAGATGTATATCGGGGAGAAGTGACTGGAAAAAAATTGTGTCTGTGTCAGATGAAGTAAAGGCAGAACTGGCAGAGGTGGTAAAACAGGATTTTATCAGCACCAATGGAAAGAGCATACCGGAAGGAACCAGGAGAAACGATGTCATCAATAAGTATTTAAACACTCTTCCTTCAAAACAGCGCAGTTCTGCTTCGTGGACATTGGACAGAATGGCAGGGGATTATGGAAGCCGTTTGGAGGCATTGGTAAAACAGAACAATCCGGGATGGAAACCGGGGGACGCTTTTGACACCAGTATTTTAGACCAGCTTGATGGGACGCTCGGCGGAGTGGATTTCAGGGCGTAAATTTGGAAATGGAGGATTTGATATGTCAGTAAATATAGAGGGAAATATAAGCCAGGCGGGTGCAGCAAGCGGATGGTATCAGAATAGCAGAGTGGCCAGTCCGCAGGAGAAGGAAAAGGATGCGCTGCAACCGAAGGCGGACAATGCGGTGAAGGTTTCCATTTCGCAGGAAGGCATTGAGAGCTATCGGAAACAGACCCGTGAAAAAGGGACATCGGGCAGAGTTATTGCAAAAGGGAATAAGGAGAGCGTTATAAGGCAGGCAAAACAGACGGCAAGCGCACTGGCCGCAAACGCCTATGGCGGTGAACTGGCCGGAGAATTGGAAAAGCTGAAAGGGCAGAGGACAGGAAGCGCATACGCCATTGCAGACCAGATGGAGGATTCCGTCAGGGCGTATGGCAACCTTTATGATGAAATCGTGCGGGGCTACCAGAACGGCACAAGGGAGCGTTATGTGGAGGATGAAAATTCAGAAACGGGTTTCCGTAAAATGACAATGGAAGAAGAATTAAGTGAGCTTGACCGGGCATTCCAGAAGATAGCGGACAGAGCGGATACCAAAGAAATGATAGAGGGCGAGTTTCAGAGGCTCAGAACTGAGGGAGGGAAGGGGCTTTCCACGAATGTCTCTAAAAAGCCGCAGGAGACAGATGGAGATGCCCCGGAAACAGCCGGAACGAAAATGAAAAGGCTGGCGCAGGAATGGAGGGATGCCTACAAGACTTCCGGTTCCAAGGAAAGCAGCATGGAGAAAGTGTTATCCATGCTGAATGGTATGTTTGGCATTCATAAAGAGGCGTAATTGGATATACACATATAATTTTTACACCCTATTCCGCAGAGGCGCATAAGGCTTTGCCTCTGCGGTCTGCCCGGAGGCGAGGGGGAGTGTATTTAAGGCAATGAACCGCTCGGACTTATTACGAGGGAGAGGGTGCGGTGCTGAATGACAGAGGGGCCGCAATAATAAAAATAATTGGGGATTTGAATCATGAGCATAAACGGAATAGGGGCGGGATATCCCGCATGGCGTGATATGGGAAAGGCACAGAGGAATGGTTCGGGAACGGGCTTCGCGGGCAGGATGGCGGATGCAGATGCGGCAGGGAGCAGTTCTCCCATCAGAAACAGCATGAGGGCGGCGGGGCAGACTTCGGTGCTGGATGCGTACCGTGCATCGGCGGCATCCGGGGTACGCAATGTGAAGCCTGCCTATGAAACATACGAATCCGAGAATTACAGGATTGTGCCGGACAACGAGGCGGGGTGTTTCGATATTTACAATAAACAGGGAGAAAGGATAGACGCTTTTGACTATTCTGACATCAAGGTCAGGCAGGACAGCCAGACAGGAAAGCAGTTCCTGATCTCGGAGCATGGAACCATGAGCTATGATGCTATGGTATTGGACGGCGAGCTGAAAGACGCCCTGCAGGATGTCATGGGCGTGGAAACGCTGGAAACGGAGGAACTGTCCGGTTTCATATTAAAGACCCATTCCGGCACTGGCATACAGTATCTTGTGTGGGATGGCGAGGAAGGCCGTTGGGGAAAAGTCCTTTTGCAGAGCGAGGCAGACAGGGAAAGGTATGAGACCCTTGCGGAGACCTACTTCAATAAATATCCCAACCTGATCCACGATAAGAACGCCGCATACATATGGGCTGATCTGGAGATAAAGGGGCTGGCGCAGCATACGAAGGATGGCATTGTCTCTATGGGCTTTAACGGGATGTCCTATAATGACAATACAGATTATAAGAACAACTGGAGCGTCCTGTTTTCGGAAAATACCTATAAGGCGGTTTTCGTTTGGCTGCAAAACAACAGGGGCAGCATTGAAGAAATGCAGAAGTTCGCCACATGGCAGGATGTGTTTAACAACATTGGCAGCTGGTATGACCGCATATGGTCTGATGAAGAAGAAAAGCAGGGGTATCTGAATAACTGATAAGCCACAGCCTGACAGGACAGGCATCCCCGGTTTTCCGGCAGATCGGGGAAATTGGGGAGAGGGAGTAGCTTCATGTTTTTGGAGAAGGAGGCATTATGAAAAGAGGCAACAAAAAAGATAAAGTGTCTTATTATGTTGGCTGGGGTATAGCTTACGGAACATTTGCTGGAGGAATGTTTAGCATTTTACTTCTTGAGCATTTGTTAATTGTTCTTTTCATGGGAAGTGCTTTCGGAGCGGTGATAGGCGCGATTTTTGGGAAAATGAAAACACAGTATGCAAAAGACTAACAGTAGCATATCCCCAATAAGCCACAGCCTGACAAGGCAGGGCAGGCATCCCCAACGTTCAGGCAGATAGGTGAATCGGGGAGCAGAAAATTTTGTTAATCAAAATGTATGTATGGGAGGTTCATAATGAGAAAACAAGACAAAATACTAAAAATAATTTGGTGGGTGTATATTGCCTTATTGTTGGTCTTTGTCGTTGTTAAGTTCAAAGGTTCATTTTATGAATTAACTGATAGGATTAGTACCTATTCAATGCAAGGTTCAATAAACTATAATCTTATTCCATTCAGGAGTATGTCCACTCAGATCAAGTACATTACCCAGTGGTGGGCATTAAAAAACTTATTGGGAAATATAATTCCATTTATCCCGTTTGGCTTTCTTTTGCCTATTGCATACAAAAAATTCAGTTCAACGATAAGTGTTTTCTTTACTGGCCTAGCTTCGATACTGTTAATAGAGATTTTTCAATTCCTTACTAAACTTGGTACTTTTGATGTTGATGATATTATTCTTAATATGATAGGAATTATTTGTGGGTATTTGATGTTTTTGACCATTAAACGTCTTTTTGTAAGTGAGAAAGGGCTATGAACGATACCGTATTGTAAAAACTGTTATGTATTTTAGGAAAATCGGGGAACAGGCAGAAAATCTATAGTGAACAAACGATAAAAAGGAGACGAGCGGGGATAGATTTTAGTGGTAACACTAAATGGCAGGTGTTAGGTTTCATTGACAGATATTATAGATGCCTTTACATTTTTAAGACAGGAAGAATAACTGTCTTTCAGATTAGAAGGATTGCTTTAACGTAGTGACAGGTTTTCCTGTTTCCGCAGTAATTCAAGCAGGTAACGAGCCATAGGGAGAAGGTCAGCAGCTTCCTGTTCCGTACAGTCTTTTTGCAGGGTGGGTGGCGGGCCCCTATTTTTGTGTTTTTTAGCGTCGCTGATAGAGGGGCGATTGGGGAAAAAATCGTACTATCAGGCAAAAGTATACTTTCACGCAAAAGTCAGGGATTTCCGTGATAGTTTGAAGTTTATCCTGTTTGTATAAAGAGTTTGTAATTTTTTCGTCCAAAAATATTTATAATTGGATGAAAAATAATGGCATTGGACGAAGGGAGATAGCATGAGAACATTTGATTATATTTGCCTTGCAGATAAAATGTGGGATATGGATATACTTAATCTTGTCGCAAAGATACATGAATATAAGGGACGTCAGGACTTATATATCAGGCAGAAGCCTGTTGAACTTGAACGCTTGGCCCGGATTGCAAAAATCCAAAGTACAGAAGCATCCAATAAAATAGAAGGGATTGTTACGACAAGCACCCGGATGAAGCAGTTGTTTGAAGAAAAAACGACACCCCGGAACAGGGAAGAAGATGAGATTATGGGATACAGAGATGTGCTTAACACAATTCACGAAAGTAATGAGTACATTCCAATCAGACCATCATATATATTACAGTTACACAGAGACCTTTTGAAAAGAGCGGGATTTTCTTATGGCGGGAGTTTTAAGAGCGTACAGAACTATATTAATGAAACAAAGCCGGGTGGAACAGTAGTCACAAGGTTTACTCCAATCGCCCCATACGATACACCGGATGCAGTGGAGCGGTTATGTACGGCTTATGAGCAGGCAATTGCGAGTGAGAAGGTGGATTCCCTCATATTGATTCCTGTTTTTATATGTGATTTTTTGTGTATTCATCCTTTTAATGACGGAAATGGAAGAATGAGCCGTTTGCTTACTTTGCTCCTTTTATATAAGAACGGATATGGTGTTGGTAAATATATAAGTATTGAGAGACAAATCGAGAGAACAAAAGACAGGTATTATGATGTCCTTGAAACTTCGGATATAGGGTGGCATGAGGAAAAAAACGATCCGACACCATTTATACGTTATATGCTTACGGTCATTTTGGATTGTTACACCAGATTTGAAGAACGTGTAGGAATTGTAGCGGAAAATGGAGGCAGTACCAGTAGTGCTTATGATATTGTAAAAAAATATACAGAAGAAAAAGTCGGGAAATTTACAGGTGCAGAAGTTGTTGCACACTGTCCAAGCATAGGGAGATCATCAGTTCTGGCGTCATTAAGGAAACTGGTGGATGAAGGAAGTATTATTCGGTATGGGAGCGGCAGAAGCACCTATTATGTGAAGGCTGATAGACAGTAAATTAAATTCGGAAAGGGAATATGCAGAGTGATTCAAGTAGATTTAGTAGATTATAGCAGGCTGACAGACCTTGGAATGCAAATAACAAAATACGTCAATAGAAATTGAAGGATATAACACGTGTATTAATTGATGTATTGGAAATGCTGTTGAATTATGGAGGATATTGTTATATTTTGACAGGATGTCTCCTTCCCCGGCAGATACAGACACGGAAAGCCGACAAAACCCATAAAAACGGTACTTTCGGCACTACATAGCTTTCAAAGTTACATTATTTCCGTGTGTTTTTAAGGGCACTTTTACATTAGCGAGACTGCGTACTTTTGTTCCGGGGTTCTTTTGCCTGATAGTATGAACCCATAAGGGCAGAATAAATATATTTTCCGTAAAAACAGGCCGCACGTTTGAACGGTCTGTTTTTTCATGGACAAAAACCTACCATTCATGGACAAAACGGCACGGAAATGGGTTTTACGGTATGCTATGTCCATAGCAGTTACTTATATACCAATCTGAATGGAGGAAAGTTTATGAGACACTTTTATTTTCGGCTGATTTTTGGCATTGTTTGGCTGGCTGCGGCGGTTGTCAGTGTTGCGAAAGCTAATATTTCCTTTGCCGTCCTGTATGTGGTGCCTGGCATTGTATTCCTGTGGTCTGCCTATTCAATATGGAAAAAGGAGAAGGACAAAGATAATGACCGGAAACATAATGGGTAGTGGGAGACTTCTTGTTCTGAAAGATTTAAATGTCTGGTACATTAAGGGCAAGCCTGTTCTTGAACACTTTTCCGTGGAGCTGGGAAACAATGAGGTTGTCGGGCTGATTGGATTGAACGGGGCGGGCAAGACAACCTTTATCAAAACTCTTTCCGGTCTGCTTGACAGTTTTCAAGCTGAAACCGCTTTGTGGCAGGATAAGCCGCTCATGTTTCGTGACCGGGTATTTAAGAAAGAACGGTATGTTGTCTTTGCCGAAGACCGCTCAATTCAGTTTTTTACGTTCCGCGAGTATGCTTCCTATGTGGCGGCGTCTTACGGCAGGAAGTTATCTGATATTGATGAATTGATACATGGTTTTCACTTTGAAGAATACACTGATGTTTTGCTGAAAGAACTGTCAACGGGCAATCTGAAAAAGGCTTATTTAATTACAGCTTTTGCTCTGCATTGATTATGTTTTTGGTTGCAGGGCTTATCGGTATGTGGTCTATAAGTATATGGGTTTTGCTCTGCATTGTCATAGCTGAAGTTTTAAGCTTATCACTTGTCGTAAGGAGGATATAATACCATGAAAAATACAAAACGCTGTCCTAAATGCAGCTCACAAAATATTGTTCGTGTTCCCGATAACCAAAACCGTCACGCCAGCGGGAACAATATTTATACTTCGACCTTTACATTGATGAAAAAAATCCCGGTTATACGCTATGTCTGCTGTGATTGCGGATATGTGGAAAATTGGGTGGAAGCACAAAGGGAACGTGACGAGATTAAGCGCACATTTGGATAATGAAAGGAGGGCTGCGAAATGGAAAACATTATCCTGCAAACACACGGAATATCCGTGAAATACGGTAATTTCCTGGCTCTTGATGATGTAAGCATTAGTCTCAAAAATAAGCATATATACGGCTTTATCGGTGAGAACGGCGCAGGTAAGACCACACTGATGAAAGTGCTGACAGGGCTGCTTTATCCGACAAACGGTGATTTTTCGCTGTTCGGGAAGAATAAACCGTGTGATATTCTGAAAATGCGCCGACATATCGGCAGTACCATTGAAGCTCCTGCCCTTTATCCGGAATACTCTGCTTACCGTAATCTTGAATTGCAGCGTATCCTTATCGGTAATCCAGACAAGGAAATATGTGATAAGCTGCTTGGAATGGTGGGGCTGACCGAGGTTAAGGATAAGAAAGCAGGAAAATTCTCTATGGGCATGAAGCAAAGACTTAGTATAGCAATGGCTCTTGTCGGTAAGCCGAGGCTGCTTATACTTGACGAGCCGATAAACGGTCTTGATCCTAAAAACATATTCGAATTGCGCAGCTTGCTCAAAAGGCTGAATGAGGAAAATGACGTGACACTGTTCCTGTCAAGTCATATCCTTAACGAACTTTATCTGCTTGCCACTGATTATTATATTATCATAATCTCTCGGAATCCTGAGTGATTATAGCCAGTAATCACCGGCAGAGAACATTGAAAAGTAAATATTATCCAAAAGAAATAAAAATGGACATGGAAAAGAGACATAACTGTCGCTATGCTTTGGGAAATGATATATAATGGTTAAGGGGTTATACCGCTTCTAAAATCAACTTTCGCAGGGTGGATTCAAAGGGTAAATCACAGTCATCCAAATGCTGTAGCATGAGGATGTGATAGAGGCGGCAGTACCACATCTTAGTAGAGCGGTGTCTGCCGCTTTCTAACCTGAAGTCTATTTTCTCACGTTTATTGGAACGTTCTGCCGATGTCCTGGCATTGTATTCCAGTTTCCATTTTTCACTGTCGCGGGGTGGGAAATTAATCAGCCTCGGATTGTCTTTCATGGCAAGATGAACGGTTCTGCCATATTTGGAACCAGAACAGGGGGCATGGCAGGAACAGCCATATTTACGGCTGGCAAGGGGACAGCGGAACTTTAAGCGGGCTTTGGAAGGCTCAGAACCGTCATGGTTCATTTTCCGCCCGGCTTTGCAAACAGGAATTCCGTCTTTGCCAATGGTAAAGTCATCTTTGTATTTTTCTTTGATGCCCCGCTTTTCATTCTGAAACAGGCTTCCAGAAATCCGAGGGAATTATGTTTGGAGGCAGGATTCAGGAGGGGAAAGACGGGGAGGTCACTTTCGGAGCTGGCATCGACCATCATATAAAGGCTGTAGCCATGATAAAAGCAGTCTCTGGAAGAATCCCATCCGATGTCGCAGTCCGGCTGGGAGAAATGGCGGTCACATCCGCAGTCAGCAATGCCATTATCCGCACAGTCACAGACACGGCGCCTGCGTTCCCGTGCGGAAGTGACAAAGGGTGTGCCGTCACCGGCGATGGAAAGGTTGGCAGAACCGAAGTCCCGGAGCCTGTCAAAAAAGTCATAGAAAGTGCCAACGCCGGGGGGATTGCCAAACTCAAAGCCGCTAAGGATTGCATAAAGAGGATTGAGCTTTAACTGAGCAGCCCGGTCGGTGATGGAATCGACCTTAAAATCGATAGACAGTAGATAGGGACGGTGCATACAGGAAGGAGTTCTGGGTTTAGGCCCAAAGACGGAATATTTGTTGCGGAGCAGTTCATCCGTATAAGTCAGGTCAAGAGTCCAGAAGCGTTCAATAATATCCCAGGTGGAAGGTGGAATAGAGGAAGGTTCAGGATAATATATACGGAGATTTTCAATAAGAAAGTTTTGACAGGCGGCATGACCGCCAGAATTAACAGGTAACATAAAACCGCCTCCAATCGAAAAATATGTTTTAAAAATAAGGGCGCAAAGCGCCGCATTTTTCGAAGAATTTGTCAAGTGTTTCAGACAAAAAAGTGGGGATTTTAATAAAAAAGGAATCTGAAAGCCTGATATTTACTGGCTTAAAGATTCCGAGAGATTATTCCAAAGAACAGGAGGAAAAATCCTCCAAAAAACAGGAGGATTAGAAAATGCTTTTACAAAACAACGAATGTTCTAAAGGGAAAGAGCATTCTTATGTTGATGAAAAATGCGTCATGGTGATTGACGAGAACCTGCCCCTTGGCATCATAGCGAACACGGCGGCGATTATGGGCATTACGCTGGGGAAGCAGATGCCGGAGGTCGTAGGAGCAGATGTGTATGACAGGACAGGCAATGGGCATTTGGGGATTATTGAATTTCCAGTGCCAATCTTAAAGGGGAATGTGGAGACAATCAGGTCTATCCGTGAAAGGCTGTATGAGCCGGAGTTTTCGGACTTGACGGTGGTGGATTTCTCAGACCTTGCGCAGGGGTGTAAGACCTATGTTGAGTTTATTGAAAAGATGAAGGAGATTTCAGAAACGGACCTGAATTATTATGGGGTTGCTATCTGCGGGGCGAAAAAGAAGGTAAACAAATTGACGGGAAGTATGGCGCTGCTGAGATAAAGGATATACAAAAGCTAACCGCCGCATATGGCATGCTTCATGTACATGCCCTGAATAAGATGCTGGATTTGGAGCGAGGGTTCCTGCTGGACGAACTTTTCCGTGAAATGGATGGTCATATTTTGGATCAGTATACTTTGAAAGGGATATATGAAAATTAACAGACAACACTGAC
>OFFG01001147.1_pt1 | contig 16835 bp, 11 predicted proteins | sample 1521331 | NCBI WGS metagenome assembly OFFG01 (sample SAMEA3504129, study PRJEB24116) | mouse gut metagenome | biome: mouse gut; feature: mouse-associated habitat; material: faeces | place: Denmark | collected 2011 | reverse complement strand
ATTATATCCAGAGAAAAAATCAAGGGAGAGAATTTTTTCAGAATTATCTTTTACATACCAAACATCTTATCGGTTGTTGTCATTTCCGCTATCTTTTCAGCGATATATGATCCGACCAGCGGGCTTTTAAACAGTATTCTGGGGATTTTCCGGGGAAGCGATAATCCGATCCTTTGGTTAGGCGATCAGAAAATTGTAATTTACAGCCTGGTGATTGCAATGATCTGGCAGGCGATTGGGTATTACATGGTTATGTATATGGCAAGTATGGCAAGCGTTCCGGAGAGCCTTTATGAATCGGCGGACTTGGAAGGCGCGGGCAAAATCCAGCAGTTCTTTTCCATTACGCTGCCGCTTATCTGGACCAACATCAGAACCACGCTGACGTTTTTCATTATCAGTTCCATCAACTTAAGTTTCCAGTTTGTAAAAGTACTTACAAGCGGCGGGCCGGACGGTTCTACGGAAGTATTCTTAAGCTATATGTACAAACAGGCATATACGAACTCTTCTTACGGATACGGTATGGCAATCGGCGTTGTAGTATTTTTGTTCTCATTTGCTTTATCGGCTTTGGTAAACTTCGTTACCAAGAGAGAACCATTGGAATTTTAAGGGGGTGTATGCATGAAGAAGAAAAAAGAACTGAGTTTGAATACGCTGTATCGGATTTTTATTTATGTTGTGCTGATTACACTCGCAATCAGCATTATTGTACCGGTAGGCTGGGTATTTGTGGCGTCCATTAAGGAAAACTCCGAATTTTACGGAAGTCCTTGGACAATGCCGAAAGGATTTTATTTTCAGAACTTTATAGACGCGTTTGAAAAAGCAAACATGGGCGCTTATTTTATGAACTCTGTCATAGTAACGGCGCTTGCGCTCGTGATTTTGCTTGTAGTGGCTCTCCCGGCGGCCTATGTACTGGCAAGGTACCGTTTCTGGGGAAGCAAATTGATCAATACTTTATTTATGGGAGGCCTGTTTATTAACGTAAACTATATTGTAGTCCCGATTTTCCTGATGTTTGTGGATGCGGACACATTGATCCGAAAAATCGGGGGCGACGGATTCTTTTTAAATAACCTGTTTGTTGTGGCGTTGGTATATGCAGCGACAGCCCTGCCGTTTACCATTTACCTGTTGTCCGGTTTCTTTGTGACGATACCAAGGGATTATGAAGAAGCGGCATATGTAGACGGAAGCGGTTATTTCCGGACTATGATCAAGATTATGATGCCGATGGCAATGCCGAGTATCATTACGGTTATCCTGTTTAACTTCCTGTCATTTTGGAATGAATACGTTATATCCATGACTTTGCTGACAAAGGATGCCAAGACGCTTCCGGTAGGCCTTATGAACCTGATGCAGGCGCAGAGGGCTGCGGCAAACTACGGGCAGCTTTATGCGGGTCTTGTAATCGTTATGCTTCCGACCCTGATCCTTTATATTATGGTCCAGAAGAAGCTGACACAGGGTATGAGCCTTGGCGGATTGAAGGGTTAATAAGGAGGGAATGCTATGAAATGGTTAATCAGAATTTTATATTTGGTTGTTTTTGTCGTAAGCATGGCGCTTGTTATCGTCGGCCAGCGTAATATCGGCCCGACAGGCCTTCTGACCATGCTGGTTGGCCTTGCAGGGATTCTCGTTCTTCTTTTCCTGTACAACAGAAAGTATCAATAACCGATGGTAGGACTACCCGCTTCTGTGTATAACAGGAGCGGGTAGCCGCTTTGGAACAGAATTTGGTAATTAGTGTAAACTATATAAGGAGGAATTTAATAATGGAGAAATTGGGCAGTAAAAGGAGCATACATTCTTTTATAGCCGGCTTGCTTGCTTTTGCTATGGTTATGACATCCGTATTATCCGGTTTTCCGGCTATGCAGGCAAAAGCGGCGGAAGCTAAGGTTTGGTATCATGTGGAAACCGGAAGCGGAAATGGTAATTCACATTCTTATTCCGACGCATCCACGAACCCGGCCGCAGTATTGCTGCATTCAACTGGGAAAATGCCGGCGTCAGGCGGGACATTTTCCGTTACCTATGAAAAACAGGGAGAGGCTTCTACGGCAAGGTTAGGCTTCTTTTATACATATCTGAACGACGATAATTTTTTGTATGTAGGATATGATTCCAGCAGTAAATGGTTTTATGAATATAAGGTAAACGGCGAAGGATCTTATGCGTCTATGGCGGGACTTCCGGATCAGGCGGATGCTTCACGTACGACGTTTTCCGTCGCGCTCAGCCGTGAAACCCTGACTGTAAGTGTGAACGACGCGCGGGCAAATATTACAAATCAGGCGTTTATTACGCTGGCGGAGAATGCGGCAGGCAACGGCAGGTTTGGGTTCCGTGCAGGAGCGCCGACGTCCTTTCATTTTACGGATGCCAGGCTGGATAGCCGTGCTTTGGATCATAACTGGAGTTTTCTTGCGGATTGTGCCGGACAGGTATTCGAAGAGGAAGAGCCGGTTCCGGTGTATACGGTTACAGGAAAGGTGCAGGATGCCACAAGTAATGCCCCTATCCAGGACGCCACAGTCCGTATCGGAATAGAAAGCGCAAAAACAGGAAGCAACGGTACATTTTCTTTAGAAGTGGAAAGCGGAACATATGATGTTTCGGTATCGGCAAAAAGCTATACATTATATACGGCGTCCAATGTTTTGGTTAATGCAAATAAAGAATTAGAGCCTATTAAACTGGTTAAACAGTCTGAAGTGGTATTTGATACTTATATTGAAAAGGATGATATTCGGGCAGCGATAAGCAGTACATTCCCGCAGGTTATGCAATATAAAATCAATATAAATGGAACGGAAAAGACTGTTTTGGGCCAAACGACAAAGCTGTCGACAGTCAAGATAAACAATGTTAATATCACTCCTGTAATGGGCGACATCAAGATCAATGCGGATCATGCAATTTATCCGATGTCTTTAAAGGATGAAGGCTCATCCATTGATATGGAAATGACAGTAAAAATTTCTGTTGCCAAGAATGATCTGACGTGGGAAGTTACTGAGATTAAAAAGAATGCCGGATGTGAAAAAATCAGTACGATTGAGATTCCTGAATTAAATCTGGTGACGATTACAGAAGGGCAGGCAAATGCGCAGTTTAAAGGCGCGACTTTATCCGGTAACGTAAATGCTTCCGGTGACGAGGAAATTACATTTTCAAAGGGCTTTGTTGCAAACAACAGAAAAGGATATGCTTATGGATTTCTGTCAGCAGATGGTGTGAGCGCGGGTGTTTGGAGTAATTCGGAAGCTTTGAATGACTGCCGCCTTGTACGTAATAACGGAGCGGATACCATGTCTCTTACAAGCGCGGCATGGTATCACGATTATTCTACAGACAATACGTCCAATGGGGATATGCGCCCTTCTAAGAATTATGACAATACGCCGGTAAGTGAATTGCCGTGCGCGAAGGTTTGCTTTGCGGGAGATGAAAACGAAGATGGATTCGTAGACTGGCAGGATGGCGCGATTGCATACAGGGATATTATGAATAATCCCTATGATTATGAAAGCGTAAAAGATTTGGTAAATTACCGTATTTCAATGAATTTCAGCAGCCAGGCTACGAACCCGTTTTTGAAGACGGCAGATAACATTAAGAAAGTTTACCTGGCAACGGACGGCCTGCCACAGGCGGTTATGATGAAAGGTTTCGGAAGTGAAGGCCACGATTCTGCAAACTCTGAGTACGGCAATATCGGCGAGCGAATCGGCGGGCTGGATGAACTGAAAAAATTAAACGCAATTGCTCATCAGTATAATACGCAGACGGGCATTCATATCAATGCCCAGGAATCGTATCCGGAGGCGCAGAGTTTTAATGACGCTTTAATCAATGGGCCTTGGGCGAACGGATGGGGTTGGCTGGATCAGTCATATACGATTAACCGTCCTTATGATTTGGGAACAGGGCTTCGCTACAAACGTTTGCTTCAGCTTTACGATCAGCTGACCGGTTCGGCTCTTTATGCAAATTCATGGCCGGGTGTTGTAGGCGAAGGGGAAGATGAAACAGTGGCGGACGCAGCTACAATTGCGGCTACTGTTGCAAAAAATAAAGAAACCGTGGATACAAACCTGGATTTCATATATCTGGACGTATGGTACGGCGAGTCCTGGGAAACACGCAAAATAGCGCAGCAGATCAACAGCCTTGGCTGGAGGTTTACGACAGAGTTTGGTACGGAAGGCGAGTATGATTCTACATGGCAGCACTGGGCAACGGAGGGGCGTTACGGCGGTTCCAACTCAAAAGGCGCGAATAGTGATGTAATCCGGTTTATCCGCAACCATCAGAAGGATTCCTTCGTTTTGAATTATCCGACATATGGCGGTGCGGCAGACAATCCGCTGCTGGGAGGATTTGAACTTGGCGGCTTTGAAGGCTGGGGAAATACAAATCACTGGTTTGATCAGTATATGACGATTACATGTGTAAACAACATTCCGACAAAATTCCTTCAGCATTATCAGGTTTATAAATGGGAGAATTACCCGGACGGCCAGTCTCCGACAGGCAACCACGAAAAGGAAATTACGTTAAAAAATGAAAAGGGCGACGTTGTTGTTGTAACAAGAAATGAAGAGCAGAGAAATGATGAGTATATTGAGAGAACTATTTATCTGAACGATTTGAAAGTATTGGATGATGTGGCTTACCTGCTTCCTTGGACAGATCCGGAAACAAAAGAAGAAAAGCTGTACCATTATAATTATGACGGCGGTACGACAACCTGGGATCTGCAGGATAACTGGTATGGCCTGTCAGACGTAACTGTTTATAAGCTGACGGATACCGGCAGGACAGAAGAGCAAACAGTTGACGCATCCAATGGAAGCGTAACGCTGACGGCGGAGCCGGATACATTATATGTTGTTTTGAAAGGAAAAGAAGCTCCGAAAACAGTTGCGGAATGGAGTAATCATGCGCATGTAAAAGATACCGGATTCAACAGCTATCCGGGGCTTGACGGCGGAGACCCATTGGATGAAAGCGTATGGTCAGGCGATACTACGGCAGTTAGCGTAGTGCGTATGGAATCAAGCGGCAATAAATACCTTCAGATGGGAAGCTCTTCGTCCGCTCAGTCCGTATCGACGACGATTTCTGATTTGACGCCAGGCAGGAATTATGTAGCTCAGGTTTATGTGGACAACAAAAGCGATGCGAAAGCCTGGCTTAAGGTAACGGGCGGAAAAGCAGACGTTTCCAATTATACGCTGCGTTCCCTTGGGGAGAACTGGGTACGTTGTGACGCGCACAATGTAGATGCGGTGAATAAGAGCCGTATGCAGAATATGCTGGTTTCCTTTACAGCTAACGCCAGGACGGCGACACTTACGTTAGAACGCGAAGCCGGAGCAGGATATACTTATTTTGACGATATCCGTATTATTGAGAAAACTCTGGAAAATGATTGGGGCAGCGCAAGATTGGAGCAGGATTTTGAAACGGTTACAGCCGGATTTTATCCGTTTGTAATGGGGCCGGCACAGCGCGTGGACGATCAGGTGACACATTTATCCGAGCGCCACGATCCTTATACACAGTCTGGATGGGGCAACATTGTATTGGATGATGTTATTGGCGGAAACTGGTCTTTGAAGCATCATGAAAGCGATGATGTAACTGTAGTAGGAATTATATATCGTACGATTCCCCAAAATATCCGTTTTGAACCGGGAGTAGAGTACCGCGTCAGCTTTGATTACCAGTCAGGCTGTGAAAATTCCTATGCAATTGCGGTTGGAGACGAGAGAGAAACGGTAGACAAAGACGGTAACACGGTCTTAATATATGATACGTTAGACTATCTGGAAAAGACGGCTGCGTCTTCAGCTGGCTCGAAATCCAGGACAGAACATTTCAGCTTCAATATTACGGGAGCTGAAAGCGGCCAGTCCTGGTTTGGTCTTTACTGCAATGGGGCGACAGGGAGAGGACAGTATGGCCAGAGGGATTTTGTTTTAGACAATCTGGTTGTAGAACGTCTTGATATTCGGATGAATGAAACCGTTTCGGAAGTTACTTCAGCCAAAGATCCGGTGCGGCTGTCAGTTGAGTGTGATAACCCTTCTGCTTTGGGAGAAGTAACCTGGCGGTCTGCAAATACAGACGTAGCCCGTGTTATCGCAGATCCGGCCAATGATCAGATGTGCAATGTATATATTGTAGGCGCCGGGGAAGCAATGATATATGCAGAAACCACTTTAGACGGAAGCCCGGTTTCCGTGGGCGGGAAAGTGTCTTCCTTAGGGCTGAATGAAGAAAGCGAAATAGAAGACATAGAAAGCAACATGGATCTTTTCGCATCAGAATACAAAGCGGAATTATTAGAATCTGTAGCACAGACAAAGGACTATATGAACAGCCTGAATAAATCCGATTATACGGAAGAAAGCTGGAAACAATTCGAAAAAATATATGACGATGCAAGAAAGCTGGCTTCTGCAAGCGGGGAAAAACGAGGCGCAGAGTATGCCGCTATGATAAAATCGCTTTTGGAGGCAGCGGAAAAATTAGAGAAGAAGGGTACGGATGTTGTTCCGCCAAGCACGTCAGACGACGCGAAGAAAGCTTTAAAAGCCGCTTTGGACGCAGCGAAGAAGCTGATTGATGCAGGGCAGGGAAATTATACGGATGAAAGCTGGAATGCGTTTAAGGCTGCGTATGATGCTGCATATGCAAATGCAAATATCAGTGACGAGGCCAGGCTGAACAGTTTAAGGGCGGCGTTGATAGCGGCGCAGAACGGCCTGGCGCAAAAACCGCCAGTTGTTCCGGAACCGGTTCCTTCTGTTAAAAAAGGCCAGGTATACACCGACACGAAGAAAAAACTGCAATACAAAGTAACGGACGCAGCTAAGAAAACGGTAACCGTTATAAAGGGCACGAAAAAGAATGCCACTTCCGTTACAATTCCTGCAACTGTGACGATTGACGGCGTGAACTGCAAGGTTACTGAAATCAGCGCAAAGGCGTTCAAAGGATTTAGGAAGTTAAGGAGCGTGACGATCGGCTCTAACGTGACAAAGATTGGAAACAGTAGCTTTGAAGGATGCGCAGCTATGACAAAAGCTACTATCGGCAGCAACGTCAAGACGATTGGCAAGAAAGCATTCTACAACTGTAAGAAGCTTGCGAAAGTTACCATCAAAGGTAAGAAGATTACGAAAATCCAGGCAAACGCTTTCAAAGGAACCAGTTCCAAACTGAAAGTGACGCTTCCGAAAAAACTTACCAAAAAGCAGAAAAATAAACTGAATACCCTGTTGAAAAAAGCAGGCGCATAATTCATTGACAGAAAGGCGCGAAATCTTTATTGAAAAATGAAGGTTTCGCGCCTTTTTTTATAGTTAATTTAAAATAATAAAAAATATCTTGACAAAATACAATGTGATTTGGTAAATTGAATGTACAAAATACAAATTTGTAGTAAAATGTAGGTTTTTGCTTAGAAAGGAGTGCGTATATGAAAGGAAAAAAATGGAAAGCGATACTGGCAGCTGTTATAATATTGGGAATGCTTCCTGCCAATGTTGCGGCGGTATGGGGAGAAAACGTGAATGTACCCGAAAAAGGGGCGGCTTTGAATGACTTCGAAGAAAAATACAGCTATATGGATGTACTTCCGCTTACAGAAGCACAATTATCAGCAGCCGAAAAGACAGAAATCCGAGATAGTTTGGGATTATTGGATCATAAGCCGCAAAAAGCGGCGGAAATCATCAATACATTTGAAAATGACGTATTTGAAGTGGCAGTTCAGGATGCTTTTGACTACTATTTTGCGGATGCAGAGAATGTGGACAGGGACGCCCTGGATTTATTTGTAAGCCGTGTAGACGAGAGAGCCGACGCTGTTCTGGCCGGTTATGAAGACGCTTTAAAGGAGCGTCAGAATGCGCAAAATCTGGATTTTGAAACAGAGCATGTCATTGTTATGTTTGATGAGGGAATGCGTTATGAGGACGTACGGGATATTGCGGGACGGATCGGAGAGGCGGATATCATTGACGGAACGGCCAGAACATTGGAACAGTGCATAGAAGACGGAATTTATCAGGAAGGGCAAAAAATTACAATCCGTCTGGATATTGGAATTTCAGGAACCGTGCAGGATGCGGTAGAAATGCTTCAATCGGTGGAAGGGATAGCTGCGGTAGAGCCAAACGGATTTTACACCATAGATTCTGTAGGCGATACAGACGATCCATATAAAGGAGATCAGAATTATCTGAATCAGATAGATACTTTCGGAGCGTGGGAGGCCATGCTTGCTTCTAATGATAAGTGCAGTTATCGGCAGGTGAAGGTAGCGGTTATTGATTCAGGAGTGGATTTCAATCATGAAGATTTGAAAAATGTTATATCGGAAGACAGCGTTAATATCAAAGAAAAAAATGAAAACGGATATTACAGAAGCTTGTTCCATTCCGAACGGCCTTTTATTGGGGAGCATGGGACGCATGTTGCAGGTATTATAGCCGCTAAAAGCAATAATGGCGTTGGGACGGCAAGCATTACGTCTGTATATGATCCCTCTGGACGGTCAAACGAACAGGTTTGCAGGATTCTGGCGATTAATGCGGCGCATATTAATGCAGATAATGAAGTGCGTTTTACAATTCAGAGTTTGATAGATGCCATAAATTATGCCGTTAACCGAGGTGTAGATGTAATTAATATGAGTCTTGGAGGATATTCTTATTATACGGCATATCAGGAGGCAATTGATAAAGCATACGAAAAAGGCATTGTAGTTGTGGCATCCGCAGGCAACGACAATACTTCCAAAGCCCATTATCCATCCGATTATGAACATGTTTTTTCAGTGGCATCGCTAGATGTTAACGCCACAGAAAGAAGGAGTAGTTCAAATTTCGGAAAAGGGATAGATCTCGCGGCTCCGGGAAGCTATATTGTAAGTACGAAAGCAGGTACAAAAGATGAGGTAGTAAGTATGTCAGGAACATCCATGGCGTCTCCTGTGGTGGCCGCGACGGCAGCATTTATGCGCGCTGTAAATCCGGATTTATTGGTAGATGATATTGAGTATTATTTGGAAAAGACCGCGGATGATTTGTATACGGAAGGCTGGGATGAATATACCGGGTTTGGCAGGGTAAATGTAAATCACGCAGTGCAGACAGCCAGATTGGAACGGTTTCGTAAATTAGAGGGCAAAAATAGCGTAACATATAAATTCCATGGGAGCGCGATAGATTTGCTTATCGACAGAATCCCTTTGGCAGAGTATTACAGAGTTGAAAAGGCTGAAAACGCAAATGGGCCGTACCAGCTCGTAGCAGATCATGTGGATTTTGATGAATTGGAGAATGGAAAGGTATTTTACAGAGAACATATCTATTTGACGGATACAAATATAAGAACGTATTATTATAAAGTGACAGCTGTTATGAAATCTTATGATTATATGACTGATAAAGAACGATTATTTACAAGAGATTTTTCTCCGTCCCCTTTACAGGTAAATTGTACTTTGCCGTCAGTGTCAATCAGAGTATCTAGTGAAATAAATAATTCAATTGAATTAGATACAAGTTTTTATTCTTCGTTTTATATTTTTAGGGCAGATACCCCTGAAGGGCCTTTTACACAAATAGGAAGAACAAATTCTTTTGATAAGACATTTACTGTATCTGGGGAAAAAGGAAAGACATATTATTTTCAGGCTTTAGGCTGGAGAGATAAATTCGGTTCCGTAGTGTTTGCTGAGAAACCATCCAATACAATCGCTATCACAATTAAATAAGCAGTTTAGAAGAAAACATTAAAAACTGTTTTCAAACCGGGAAATATATGATATAATACAGGCGCTGTACAAATTTTAGAAAAGGAAGTAGAGATTATGACAGAAGGCGGGTTATTGATATTCCTGGGAATTATCGTTTTATTTGTTGTCATTGTCGCCGTAGTGACAGTGGTTTCTGCAGTCACCAGCGCAGTTGCGGCGGTCGTGCAGAAAAATACAGAGGAAGAAGAATAAGCAATTAAAGCAAAAGTAATGAGAAAGAGGAGTACATATATACGGTTTACAGAGAGAGCGGCTCATCGGCTGAAAGGCGGCTTATGCACGGTATATGGAAGGTAGCTTTTGAACTGGCAGGCTGAACACAGGGTCTTTCGTAAGCCTGCACGGGTCATCCCGTTACAGATGAATGAGATGCGGCGCGAGGATATAGAGCCGCAAGCAAGGTGGTACCGCGCACAAATTCGCCCTTGGAAGCTATGCAAGCCATAGTTTCCAGGGGTTTTTTTAAAGGAGAATGAAAAATGAGCAAAGAACTGGCAAAAACGTACGATCCACAGGGAATTGAAGAAAGACTCTATCAGAAGTGGGAAAAAAACGGCTATTTCCGCGCGAAAGCGGACAAAAGCAAAAAACCTTTTACGATTGTGATGCCGCCGCCGAATATCACGGGGCAGCTTCATATGGGGCATGCGCTTGACAATACGATGCAGGATATTTTGATCCGGTACAAACGGATGCAGGGTTACAATGCCCTTTGGCAGCCCGGAACGGATCATGCGGCAATTGCGACGGAGGTTAAGGTCATTGAAGCGTTAAAGGAACAGGGTATTGACAAAGAAGACCTCGGAAGGGACGGTTTTCTTGAAAAATGCTGGGAATGGCGCAAAGAATATGGCGGCAAAATATTAAAGCAGCTTAAGAAAATGGGATCTTCCGCAGACTGGGAGAGGGAACGCTTTACGATGGACGAAGGTTGCTCGGACGCCGTTTTGGAGGTGTTTGTCAAACTCTATGAGGAAGGCTTTATTTACAAAGGTTCCCGTATTGTCAACTGGTGTCCGGTCTGCCAGACTTCGATATCCGATGCGGAGGTGGAACACGAGGAACAAGACGGCTTTTTCTGGCATATCAACTATCCGGTTGCAGGAGAAGAAGGCCGGTTTGTGGAAATAGCCACCACCAGGCCGGAGACGATGTTCGGCGACACTGCCGTAGCGGTAAACCCGGAGGATGAAAGATACAAAGATATCATAGGCAAGACGTTAAAGCTGCCGCTTACGGATCGCGAAATCCCGGTAATTGCAGACGCATACGTGGATAAAGAATTTGGGACAGGCTGCGTAAAGATTACGCCCGCACACGATCCGAACGATTTTGAAGTCGGCAAACGCCACGGGCTAAAAGAAGTCGTAGTGATTAACGACGACGCCACGATGAATGAAGGAGCGGGGAAATTTGCGGGAATGGAGCGTTATGCGTGCAGGAAGGCCCTGGTCAAAGAACTCGAAGAAATGGGGCTTCTTGTTAAAGTAGAGCCGCATGCGCACAATGTAGGCACACACGACCGCTGCGGCACGACGGTAGAGCCGATGGTGAAACAGCAGTGGTTTGTGAAAATGGACGAATTGATAAAGCCTGCGGTAGAAGGCGTGAAAAACGGCGAAATCCGGCTGCTTCCAAAACGCATGGAAAAGACGTATTTTAACTGGACGGACAATATCCGCGACTGGTGTATTTCCAGGCAGTTGTGGTGGGGACACCGGATTCCGGCGTATTACTGTGAAGAATGCGGAGAAATGGAAGTTTCAAAAACCGCGCCTGCACAATGTAAAAAATGCGGCTGTACGCATTTTAAGCAGGATGAAGATACGCTTGACACCTGGTTTTCATCTGCCCTGTGGCCGTTTTCTACGCTGGGCTGGCCGGCCAAAACAGAGGATTTGGACTATTTTTATCCCAATGACGTTCTGGTAACCGGATATGATATTATCTTCTTCTGGGTTATCCGGATGATTTTTTCCGGTTATGCGCAGATGGATAAAGCGCCGTTTCATACCGTGCTGTTCCATGGGCTTGTGAGGGATTCCCAGGGGCGTAAGATGAGCAAATCTCTTGGGAACGGCATCGATCCGCTGGAAGTGATTGACAAATACGGAGCGGACGCGCTGCGTTTAACGCTTGTGACCGGGAACGCGCCGGGGAACGACATGCGTTTTTACTGGGAACGCGTGGAAGCCTCCCGGAATTTTGCCAATAAGGTATGGAACGCTTCCCGGTTTATAATGATGAACATCGGGGATGAAGAACCTGCGGTTCCGGCAAAAGAAGACCTTCTGACAGAAGATAAGTGGATTTTGTCAAGGGCAAACGGCCTGGCAAAAGAAATGACCGAAAATATGGATAAATTTGAACTTGGGATTGCAGTACAGAAGGTATATGATTTTATCTGGGACGAGTTTTGCGACTGGTATATCGAGATGACAAAGCGCCGCACCTACAACCGGGATCAGGATCCGGTTTCGGCCAACGCCGCGCTTTGGACGTTAAAAGAAGTGCTTTCGCAGGCGCTTAAGATGCTGCATCCGTTTATGCCTTTTATTACGGAAGAAATTTACTGCACGCTTTGCCCGGGGGAAGAGACGGTAATGCTTGCCGCATGGCCCGTTTATACGGATGAGCGCAGCTTTGCCGCGGAAGAGGAAATGGTAAATCGCTGCAAAGAACTGGTAAAAAGCATCCGAAACTGCCGTTCGCAGATGAATGTGCCGCCTTCGAAAAAAGCGTCGGTTTATATCGTATCCGAACATGCGCCGGTGCGCCGGATTTTTGAGGACGAAAAAGAGATGTACGCGGGGCTGATGGGCGCAAGGGAAGTGAACGTGCAGGCAGACGCGTCCGGTATTGCCCAAGACGCGGTATCCGTTGTAATTCCGGATGCGGTTGTTTACATTCCGTTAGAGGAACTTGTTGACCTGGAAAAGGAAAAAGAACGCCTGGAAAAAGAAAAAGCCCGTCTTGCAGGGGAGCTCGCGCGTTCTAGGGGCATGCTTAGCAACGAACGTTTCTTAAGCAAAGCGCCGGAAGAGAAGGTACGGCAGGAACGCGGCAAACTGGCAAAATACGAGCAGATGATGGAACAGGTGACGGCGCAGTTAAATAGCCTGTCAGGCGCAGGAAAGTAAATTTGTTGCGGATTTATGTTGTTTTTTGCGGTGAGATCATAAAAACTTAATATTTTTTCGCTTGCATATTGGAACCACTATATTATAATGGTATAAGTATCCTCTTGGAAATGGATACCGGTTATGATATAGTGGTTTTTTGTGCGGACGGCAGCGGGCGGATATGCGCCCGGAAGTCCACGGAGGTGTATATATGATTGATTTTGAAGAAGAACTTAAGAAATTCCAGCCAAGCCTGGAGGTAGAAGAAGCAGAAGATGCAATTTATAACAGGGATATGACCGATATGACGGATATACTTTTAGAGATGATGAAGGAAAAGCATAATTAAGATACAGATACGTGAGGTGAGATATGGAATGTTATAATTGTGGGGCTGCCCTGACGTTGGACTCCTACTGCAGGCAGTGCGGCGCAGACATCCGTGTTTACGGAAAGATACTGCGCGCGTCGAACAGTTTTTATAATGAAGGGTTGGATCGTGCAAATGTACGCAACCTTTCCGGAGCAATCGAAAGCCTGAAAAAAAGCTTACAGCTGAACAAAATGAATATAGACGCCAGGAATCTTCTGGGACTGGTTTATTTTGAAATGGGAGATACCGTGTCCGCTTTAAGCGAATGGGTGATCAGCAAACATTTCATGAACCGGGGCAATGCGGCCGTCCAGTACTTAAATGAAATACAAAATAACCCTTCCAGGCTTGACGCCATTAACCAGACGATCAAAAAATATAACCAGGCGCTGATTTACTGCAGGCAGGACAGCAGGGATCTGGCTATCATTCAGTTAAAAAAAGTGCTTTCTTTAAACCCGAAGCTGGTCAAGGGCCATCAGCTTTTGGCATTGCTGTATATAGAAGAGGGCAAATACGATCAGGCCAATAAAGCGCTGCGCATTGCCTCAAAAATAGATGAAAACAATACCACGACCCTCCGTTACCAGAAAGAAATCAAGAATAAGCTAAAAGAGTCTTCCTCAAGGAAGTCGAAAAAAGAGGACTTGATTTCCTACCAGAGCGGCAATGATACCGTAATTATGCCGGCGCAGTTTAAAGACAATTCTGCATGGCAGACGATTTTAAATATTGTGATCGGCGTTGCGCTCGGAATCGGCATCGCTATGTTTTTGCTGCTGCCCAATATGCAGCAGCAGTCAAAAAGTGAAGAGAATGAGGCAATCAAAGCGGCAAACGATACCATATTTTCAAAGGATCAGTCTATTTCGTCTTTGGAAGGTCAGGTAGAAGATCTGACAAACCAAGTAAAAGAAGCAAAGGAAGCCGCCCAGGCGGTGGAATCCCGCTTTGCTTCTTATGAAGCTTTGATTGGCGCTTATTCGGCTTATACGACGGACGACATGGACGCGGCAGGCGAAGCGCTCGGCAGGGCCAAATCAGAGGACTTCAGCGAAGGCGTAGCGGCGGCCTACAATGATATAAGCGCAAAAATCAACGAAAAATATCTTGCCACGCTTTATCAGGAAGGTTACAATGCATATTCCAAAGGGGATTACCAGACGGCTGCAGAAAAGCTTTTGAAAGTAGCCGAAACAGACGAAGCTTATCAGGACGGGAATGCGATTTATTATCTTGCGCAGGCTTACCGGAGGCAGAACAATATGGAAGCCGCGCTGGTATATTATCAGAAAGTGCTGGATAAATATCCGGGCACACAGCGGGCGCGTACGGCGCAAAGTTATATCAACGCCAACGGGCAGGCTGAAACCGGGCAGCAGCCAAGCCGGCAGGGAGAACAGCAGCCGGACGGCCAGCCAGGGCAGCAGCAGGAAGAGCAGGAGGAAGGCCAGGAAGGGCAGCAGCAGGACGGACAGCCGGAACAGTAGCCGGGGCGCGCGGAATTTACAAAAGACGTTAAATCCATCGGACAATGGATATTAACGTCTTTTTTATTGAAAACAAACCAGAAAGGAAGGACAAGCATGGAGTGTAAGTATCAGTTAAAGGATGGGTGTATGAGGATTTCCATGCCCAGGGAAGTAGACCATCATTGTGCGGAGCAGCTCCGCAGGGAGGCGGATCTTTTGATTGGGGCCTATCATATACGGAGGCTGGTGTTTGATTTTAAGGCAACGGAGTTTATGGACAGTTCCGGAATCGGAGTGGTAATCGGCAGGTGTAAAAATATGGGATACAGCGGCGGAGTAGTTTTTGCAGAGCATTTGAATGAGAGAATCCAAAAAATTTTTGTGGTTTCCGGTCTACATAAAATGATTCAGGTTTCATCGGCATCGGCGGACAGATTAAATTGAGAAAAAGCGGAGGAAAATAGGAATGAAAAACGAGATGCGGGTTGAATTTGATGCGAAATCGGTCAATGAAGGATTTGCAAGGGTGACTGTGGCAGCGTTTTTGACACAGTTAGATCCGACATTAGATGAAATCGCCGATGTAAAAACGGCAGTTTCAGAAGCTGTGACAAACGCAATTATTCATGGATATGAAAATAGTGAGGGAAAAGTGGGTTTAACGTGTGTGCTGGAAGACGACATGGCGGTGATTACGGTGGAAGATAAGGGAGTTGGAATGGAAGATATTCAAAAAGCGATGGAGCCGTTTTATACGACAAAGCCAGAATTGGAACGATCTGGTATGGGGTTTGCTTTTATGGAAGTATTTATGGATGAGATGCAGGTGGAATCGAAACCAGGGACAGGGACAAAAGTAACAATGAAAAAGAAAATTGGAGCAAAGGAAGACGAAAATCAGGATGGATGCAGTAAAAGCTCTCATTAAACAGGCGCACGAGGGAGATAAAGGAGCAAGGGAAAAACTGATTTCTGACAATCTGGGGCTGGTATGGAGCATTGTCCGTAGATTCGAGCATCGTGGGCATGACAAGGAGGAATTGTTTCAAATCGGCTGTATCGGACTGATGAAAGCAATTGATAAATTTGAAATTGCTTATGAGGTAAAATTTTCTACTTATGCCGTACCTATGGTCATGGGGGAGATTAAACGTTTTTTGAGGGACAGCAGTATGGTAAAAGTGTCGCGTTCACTCAAAGAAAATGGCTGGAAAGTAAAAAAAGCGTCGGATATGCTCTTGCAAAAATTGGGCAGGAATGCGTCCTTACAGGAAATATCACAGGAAATCGGGCTTAGCGTAGAAGATATTGTAGAAGCAATGGAGGCAAATGGAGAAGTGGCTTCTATTTATCAGCCTGTCTATCAGTCGGATGACAGCGAACTATATTTGGTGGATCAGATGTGTGAAAGCGGCATACCAAAGACGGACGAGCTGGTGAATCATTTGTTGTTAGAGCAGCTTTTGAGTGAATTGACGGACAAAGAAAAGCAGTTAATTGAACTGCGGTATTATAAAGACATGACGCAGGTACAGGTGGCGAAACGCCTTGGAATAAGTCAGGTACAAGTGTCGCGGATGGAGAGAAAGATTTTGATGAGGATGCGGCGGGCAGGCGAGCGTTAAAGATAATTAATCATAAAATTAAATAATATCGTTGCATTTTAAGATAAAAATAATTATAATCTTGTCTTTTATAGTTATCAGATTAGACAATCGCTGTATCTCTTGTAATATACAAAGATCTCAACCTTCAAAAAGGAAAGTTGAACCGATACTGCCGTGATGAATTCCATATGACTTAAGAATATAGAATTTTCAAATAAAAGGAAAAGGATATTCAAAATTACTTTTTCTTGCAATTCTTTTTACGGTATGTTACTATTTTTTCGGACGGTATCCAAAGGAACTGTACCAGTGCATAACAAGTAAAAGATTTTATTCTTATTGCAGATGGCTGCACCGTTTGGGCGGCACATGAAATATAAGGATTTTTATGATATGTCTGGACAG
>OFFG01001146.1_pt1 | contig 16835 bp, 5 predicted proteins | sample 1521331 | NCBI WGS metagenome assembly OFFG01 (sample SAMEA3504129, study PRJEB24116) | mouse gut metagenome | biome: mouse gut; feature: mouse-associated habitat; material: faeces | place: Denmark | collected 2011 | reverse complement strand
GGCCGGGCCTCGCTCTCCCCTGCCAGCGCCGCCGGCGTTCCCAGGGATACCGTTAGAAGCATCGCCAGAAGGAACGCGCCGATCTGTTTCCATGCCGTTCTCATTTTCACTACCTCCTCAAAATGTCTGTCCGCTTTCATCCCGGCGTCTGCGGCCTTCACCTCCTTCTGCTCCCGGTGTCAAGCTGATGATTGGGCTTATTTTAGCAATTTCCGGTAAAAAATGCAAGTCCATTTTTTGCCTTTGTTGGCAGATTTGCCAATAAAAGTGTACAAAAAGACGGGGCATTGCCGCGCGGACAGCTTTGGTCCGGAGCGCAGAGCCTCCGGGGGACCGGACCGCCCCGGAGCGGGCTTGGGCGGGCTGCCGGGGAGATGGAGTTGAAAATGATTTTCCAGGGAGAAATTATCTGAAAGAAATTTTATTTTTTTTCAAAAAGTGGTTGAAAATATTTTTCAGACCATGTATAATGCAGACATACTGCTATAGAAGCCCTGGTCCTTTGCATCATGGAGAGTCACCGACAGGCTCATGGTTTCAAGTGGGATGTCAAAGAGAAAGGGATGATCTGTTGTGAAAAAAAACCGCACCCGTTTTTTGAGCTTTCTTCTGTCCCTGGTCATGATCGTCACCCTTGTCCCCACTACGGCCGCGGCGCAGCCGTACACGGGCACAGAGTATGACGTATCAAGCGGGGAGCCGGATGGCATCCTGCCATCCGAACCAACGGAGGATATCGCGCCGTCCGAAACCCCGGAGGACAGCGCGCCGTCCGGAACGCCGGAGGACAACTGGCAGACTGTGCCTCCGGAGAGCAGTACGCAGCCTGAAATCCCGGAGGACAACAGTCAGCCCGCTCCTCCGGAGAACAACGCGCCGTCCGGAACCCCGGAAGAGGGAATTCCTTCCGCGCCACCGTCCGGAATTCCGGAAGACGGCGCACAGCCCGGAATCCCGGAAAACGCGGGCGGCGACCCATGGGCGGCAGGGAATTACAGCCTGACTGTGCCTCCCGCAATTTCCGGTTATCGTCTGGTGAGCAGCGCCGGGGAACTCATGGAGGGAGGCCAGTACCTGATTGTCGGTCAGGGCCAGCGGGGAACGTATGCGCTGTATCCCTATGTGAGTGGAATCAGCCCTGGCAGTTTGGCAACTGGTGAAGGTAATTACGGTAGTCATCTTGCCATACTGAGCTTTGACGGCAGCGGTTATGTTTCGAGTGTCACAGCTCCAGGGGCTAGCCAAGGTATCGGCGATCTGGCCCAGCTGCATATGACAATTACCCCATCCGGCAACGGGACATATGCATTTGCTTCCGCTGCCAATCCTTCTGTCTGTCTGAGGCTGATTGGCGCTGATTGGTTTAAGGAGAACGATGCCGGACAGATTGCGGTTTCTTTCAGAGAAGACGGAAGCGTCACCATCAAGAACAGCGCTTCTGACGGACGCTATTTGGCGTTATCTGAATCCAAGGGTGACTATGCGTTCAAAACTTATGGCACTGATTTCTGGGGGCCTACAAATTCTATAGGCGCACCTATTTACATCTATGCTGCGGAGGAGCCTGTGGAGGAGTTCCCTGTGGAGCTTGGAACCAACCTCCCGCAGATGTTCACTGATGACGGCAACGTCCATAACTCCTGGGTCTTCACCGGCGGGCGCGTCGCGCAGGGCCAGTACCAGGATATCGGCGGGGCCCGCTCCTACGCCGGGCACTTTGAAGAGTATATCCGTTATACCTGCAAGAGCGGCGCCTACGATGCCGTCTCCAAAGAGCTCCAGCGCCATGTCGTCAACGTGGCCTACGCGGGACAGACCCTGGCGGATATCGTTGGGAGCTTCAGCGAGCGTATTGCCAGGCTGAACCCCCGGGCGGTGTCCTATCTGATGGACAGCGGTGAGAGCGGAAATTATGGCTTTGAAGGCAATTTGATGTCCCTCATTGAACAGTCTCTCGCGCTCCGCGGCGGCAGCGGCATGATCGTCATCCAGACGCTCACTGACGCGGATAAAAACGCGGTGGATCGTGTGCTGGATGAACTTACCGATGAGCAGAAGCCCAACGTCATGTCTGTGCTGTATTCGGCCGGGGTGACATATGGAACTTTTGATGGGGCCATTGACGCCAGGGGGCATCTGGAAATGGCCCGGCAGTTGGCGGAAGCCGTTATCGGTACAAGCTTTGACGGTAATTGGCCGTATGGTCAGTATGGAGCAATTTCCACTGATTTCCCCAACAAGGCGGCCGTGAACGCGGCGCACGAGGAATATGAGGAGAATTCCGTTCCGACGGATGTCAGTCAGTTGGTCGAAAGGTCCACCGATCAGGCGCTGACGTGGCTCTTTATGGGCGATTCCATTACCCATGGTTCGGTCTGGACCAACGGCTATGACAGCCTCGCGCAGCTCTTCGAGAAGTTCCTGAAGGACGATTTGGGCCGCGGACAGGATATCGTCATCAACACAGGCAGCTCCGGAGCGACCACGGGCACCACTTTGGCGGATTTGGAACGCCGTCTGGAGCCATACAGCCCTGACGTCGTGGTGCTCATGCTGGGTACAAATGACGCCAAAAGCGGCGTTCAGGAAACTGCTTTCAAGAATAATCTCCGCGGGATTTTGAGTGCGGTCGTTAACAAGGGCGCGATTCCCGTTCTGCGCACTCCGCCTCCCCGGACATCCAATGTGAACGAGGCTGCGCCTTATGCAGGGTGGATCCGCGAGGTGGCGGCAGAGTATGAGAATGTGATTCTGGTGGATCAGTACGCGGAGTGGACCGCGCTGACGAACTGGACATCGGTATTTTCCGCGAATGAACTCCACCCGGACGAGGCGGGACATGTCTGGATGGCCCACCAGCTTATTTATGAGCTGGGCCTCTGGGACAGCGGATCCAACATCTGTTCGCTGGAATATGAGGTGAAGATGAAAGCTGATCTTCCGGATGGGTATGCCGCGCCTCCCAGCGGCCAGCCAACCGAGCCTTTCTCACAGCCGCAGGACACGCTCAGCGGCACGAGCAGCACAGGCGGTCCTATGGACGGAAACCAGACCAGGAGCTATTTCCGTATTCCCTCCCTGGTCACTCTGCCCAACGGATGGATTGTGGCCGCGTCTGACATACGTTGGACCAACACAGAAGATTCTCCCAATAACCTGGATACCATCGTTTCCGTCTCCAAGGACGGCGGCGCAACCTGGAGCTGGGAGGCCGTCAACTACTTTGCCGACTTCGCGCCCAGTCAGGGGCCGACGTACTACGGCACGTACAACGGCAGCAGCGCGTGGCCTGCGATAAAAGACAGCGCGTCCTTTATCGATCCTTCCATGGTGGTGGACGGCAGCGGGACGCTGTGGATGCTGGTGGACTTGCAGCCGACCAACGTCAACCTGAATCAGAACGCCCAGAAGGCGGGAAGCGGTTTTGACGATAACGGCTATCTGATGGTGGGGCATATCCCGGAGAGTGAATACGCCGGTATCGTCAAGGGCGGAAATGGGCTGGACGCCGCGTCTTCCAAAGTGCTGGCGGAGACATACTATGAGTACCGGGTGGATATCAATGGTATCTATGGTCAGAATACCAGAACTGCCCAGAAGGACGGTAAGGAAGTCACCCTCCGCCCCATTTTCCACAGAGACAACGTGAATGCGCTGACCGGTTACTATGTGGACGCATTCTTCGACCTCTGGTACGACTATGGAGCGGCTAACGGCGGCCTGAAGCCTGTATGGTGCAAGCAAAAGCAGATTGCACAGGAAACGCCCCGGGGAGATCAGTACGTACAGGCCAACCTGTTTTACATCCAGTCCGACTGGAAGGCGTTTTCTGTCACCTACCTCATGCTCCGCAGCGCGAGGGTTGAGGGAGACGGGCTGGTCTGGAGCGATCCCATACTGATCAACCATAACATCAAGGGGGACGAGGAGCGATTCCTAGGCGTGTGTCCCGGCCGCGGCGTCACCGTTACGCTGGGAGACGGCAGGGAGCGCATCATTTTCCCGGTGTATGAAAACGCTACCGGCGTTGAGCGGGCCAGTACCGTCTATTCCGATGACGGCGGAAAGACCTGGACGCGCGGCAGCAGAGTACCGCAATTGGAGGATACCGGCAAGGCCAGCGAATCCCAGATCGTCAAGCTGCCTGACGGGACGCTGAGAATGTACTCCCGCAATAACATGACATGGATCAGCTATGCCGAAAGCACCGATAACGGCGTAAGCTGGGGGACTTCCAGCTTTGATTTGGACCTGCCCTATTGCGGAGAATGCATGGTTTCCTTCATCAATCTGGAAGGTTCACTCATCGCGCCGGACGGCAGGCGGTATGACAACCTGATTCTGGCTTCCTATCCCAAGGAGGCATACCGGAGCAGCGGCGTGATCCGTATCGGCTCCATTGGTGGAGATAACGTTGTTACCTGGCTGAATGACGATACCATCCGCTACACGAATCGATTCAACTATTCCTGCCTGACCCAGCTGCGGGAGTACAATGATTCGACTGATGGCCAAAACCGGGCCACCGACAGCTTTGCCGTACTCTATGAGAAGGACGACAATGACGGGAGCAAGGGCATCATGGCCATGAAGTTCTACAAGCTGACCACGGAGGATCTGCTGGGCGATGGGTGGAGCTTCGTCCACGAGGGCGAGGAGGTAGTACCCTTCGTCGTGGAGTTGGATGCGGAAGGTCTGGTAGAGGTAAGAGGCCATAAGCTGCTGGATATGGTCAAGGGTGGAAGCAAAGCCATTCAGGTCCAGACCAGTGCGGTTTACGCACGAAACGGCGGCGCCAGCGTGAACTGGAGCTCCTCCAACGAGGCGGTGGCTACAGTTGACAGCAGTGGTACGGTCAGTGCGCATGAAGCGGGCACCGCTGTCCTTACCATGACTGCCAGCAACGGAACGCTGACGCGCAAGACTACCGTGGAGGTCGTGGTGCAGGAGACGGAGGGCCAGATCAGCACGCTGCCTGGAAAATACGGCATTGACAGCATCACGAAACGGACAGTATCTGCCTCTACGGTTTACCGGCTGGCGACGGACGGGGTTCTGGGAGAAGGCGGCGAATACGTCGTATATTCCGAGAACGGTGCGAGACTTCTGTTTGATGGCAGTAGCACGAGCACGACAAACCAAAACATGATAAGCGGATACGCCCTGAGCAGCGACGGGACGGAAATAACCGGGAAGAAAGACGGGAGTCCGATTGAGCAGCAGCTGGTATGGAAGCTCGTTCCCGTGAGCGGAGGGTATGCGCTCCAGGGTACGGTCAGCAGTAAGCACGTCACCATGACTGCCGCCGGCAACCAGCTTGCGCTGAGTAACACTCCCGTTTCTTTCGAGATCAGCCATCAGAGCAGCGGCGTTTACCATGTCAAGTGCAATGGCAAGTATCTGGCATTCTCCGGCAGCGGTTGGGCGATGCAGGATGCTCCGGGCAACCTCCGGTTGTTCCGCAAAACCTTACAGCCGGAAGGGATGATCTATACTACCCATGCCGACGGTCTCAGAGCCCTGCTTCAGGACATGGGGATAGCGGAGGAGATCTACGAGAGCACACTGGCATGGGAAAAGGACTACGAGACGCAGTCTGCGGCTGAAGAGGCTCAGGCCAAGATCGACGAAGCGGCAAAGGAGCTTTACGCCATGCTGCTCGCCGGAGAAACCATTGACGCGCCTGAGAGCAGACCTGCCGTACAGCAAAACGACCTGTACCAGGTACAGGTCCTGTGCCAAGGGCACAGGAATAATGCTGAAGGCTGCGAGAACCACTGGTGGAGCACTCCCGTGAATGGGCAGTGGGTCAATGATTTCACCGTAGGCAGCATTGAGAGAAACACCGCGTATCAGCCGGATACATATTCCTGGCGCTGCCCGGTGACGCCCGGACACAGTCTGAGTTACTATCTGGACATGCTCAACGCAAAGGTGTCCGGCCACACGCTTGTGACCGAGGAGCTGCCCGTGGCGTACTTCTACTATAACAACGGCACAGCGGAATGGGAATTCATCAAGAACCCGCAGGCAAACCCCAATTGCACCGTTGGCAACAACAATGTCTATTCTCTGACCATTGAGGCGGCCTGCAACCCGGCGGAGGAGCGGGAGTGGCTCACCTCCATGGAGGAGACCGGTTACGACCGGTTCACCCAGGAGCCCGTCCAGCTGACCGGGGAGAGCGGACGCAAATACCTGATTCTGGCCCAGAGCGGCAAGTCTGGCGATACCGGAGTCTACGCGCTGTATCTCAATCCGGCCAACAAGAGCGCCAATAACGCTGTGGCCGACGCGGGCGCAGGGTCCTGCGCGGTCCGTCTTGCCAGGAAGGGCAGCGATATCGTGGGATATGTCCCCGGAACGGAGGAAGAAATCCCGTTGGAGAAGCTGCTCATGACCGTGACCAGCGAGGGGGGCAAGTTCTATATCAGCGACGGCACCCACCACCTGAATTTGGAGAGTAAGATTGCCGGAGATCGAAGCCCGCTGACCGTTACCGCCCGGGTCAATACCGGCGGCGCATATCAGATTCTGGGCAGCGGCACTTCCATTCGGAGCCTGACCCTCTTTGTCTTGGGACAGAACAGCGATAACGGGAATTGGCATACGGATTTCTGGGGGCCCACTGCTGATTGCGGAGCGTTTTCTGCAAGTGGCTCCAGCTACATCTACTTCTACCATCCCCACGTGGCTGACGGGAGAGCGGTGACGGCGTTCACCAGCGACGGGACGGAGATTCCCCCCGCTGACGGCGTTCTCACCATTCCCGGCGGCGGGTATATCAAGCTGGACGGCGTGCTCTCCTTCACCGTACCCGGCGCGATAAAGAGCGTCACTATTCCGGTGGATTACGCGTCCACCTTGCAGCTGGAGGCCAACGGCGGCTTCTCTTCGCCGCGCTGCACCATCACCACCAGCTGCCCGGCCTCTAAACTTATCTCCGAAAGCCGTTTTCCAATCCACGTATTCCCCTCTTCCAGCAAAAGCTCCGAAAGCTCCACATCCTTCGCAACGCGGTTCGCACGCGCGCTGAGCACCATCTTATCCCCCTCCAAAAGGACCGTACCGCCGTCCGGCGTAACCATCTCGCCGGTATCCCTGCGGCGCACCTGCACCAAAAGCGTTTCCGGCGGAAGCAAAATATCCTTAACCATGCTCCCCGCCCACGGATGGTTCTTTTTCACCCGAAACTCAATAAACTGCACCGGGACTTCCTCCGTATAATCGGAAAACGTCTTTAATACGTCCTCTTTGTCATCTATCATATCCAGCTTTTTTGCCGCAATCGGCAGGAGCGTCCCCTGGATCAATATAGAGAACAACACAATAAAAAACACAATATGAAACACGTCATGACTGATTTTTGCAGGGCTTGTAACCGCCATAATCGCAAATACAATCGACGCCGCCCCGCGCAAACCTGCCGCAGACACAAAAATCCGCTGGTTTCGCCTGCTTTGAAACGGATTCATCATAATCCAGACCGCAAACGGCCGCGCGGCAAACGTAACAAACAAAGCAACGGCAAGCCCGATTCCCATCACCTCCGGAAGCTGCGACGGAAAGGACAAAAGCCCCAGCAGAAAAAACAGCAGCATCTGCATTAAGCCCGTTATGCCGTCAAAGAAATGCACCAGGGCTTTTTTTGTTTTTAATTTGCAGTTGCCGAGCAAAATCCCGAATACATAAGCCGACAAATACCCGTTGCCTCCCACAGCCGCCGGAACCGCATAAGAAAACAAAACCATCCCGAATACAAAAACAGTATCAAACCCTTCCGTCGTAAAACGGATATGCTTTAGGGCGTATTTCGTAACATACGCGGCCGCGGCCCCGCAGGATAACCCGAACACCACCTGCGCCGCCATAGACCACAAAATCCCGCCAATCCGGATTCCGCCCCCTTCCATTACGGTAAGCACAATCATCGTAAGCATATAAGAGCAGGGATCGTTGCTGCCGCTTTCCACTTCAAGCAAAGAGGCCGTTCGGTATTTTAAATTCAGCCGTTTGGAACGCAGAATGGAAAACACCGAAGCCGCATCGGTAGAACTGATCAGCGAACCAATCAAAAAGCTTTCCGCCGGTTCTATCCCAAGCACGCCGCAGCAAAACAACCCGGTTACCCCCGCCGTCAGCACAACGCCTGCAGTAGAAAGCAGTACCGCACGCCCCATAACCGGTTTTGCAGCGCTCCACTTGGTTCCGAAGCCGCCGTAAAACATAATAAAAATCAGCGCCGTGGAGCAAATCTGCCCTGCCGCGTCAAAATTGTCAAATGCAATCCGTATCACCCCGTCCGATCCGAAAAACATCCCCAGCAAAATAAACGCCAGCAGCGTCGGGACGCCGAACCTGTTTGAAATACGGTTGCAGATCACACACGCCATAATAACGGCCGCAGCCAGAAGTATCATTAAATTCATGTACCACCATCCTTTTTTACCCTCAAAACGCATTGCAGCAGATACCGTTTACGGTACTTGATGCCGGCATACCGCATTACCTTCCGGTAACAAACGGGATTCCCCGCCCCGCCTAAAACGCCTACAACCGGAAGCCCCTGTACAAACTTCAGCAGCAGCATATCCGCCGCAAATGCATCCGCCGTTTTCATAAGCTGCTTGTCAAACTGTTCCTTTGACGGCTCCCAAAGCATATCCCGCTCCTGCTCAACCGCCAGTTCTTCCTCTAACCGTACAAACTCCTCTCCTTTTGCCATTGCCGCTTCCATCATCTTTAAAATCGAATACTTTTCCCTGGGAACCGTATAGTCCACACCGTAATTTAACGCCGTCTGGTAAATTCCCTTTAAAAGCATTCCCACAAACAGCACAATGTCACAAAGCCCAATCCCGAATATGCCAAGGCCAATCCCTTCCGCCGCGGTAACGGCCATATTTGCAAAATCTGTTTTTAACGCTTCCTTTTGCAGACTGCGGATTTCCTTTCTGCCCCCTTTTCGCCGGACGGCATAATCATGTATTTCATAATCCGCAGCCATGGCGTCTTTATCAAACGTTTTTTCGATAACGCCGGTTCCCTTTTCAAACACAATGGCAAACGCTTTCCCAAAAGCTGTTTTTAACCCGGCATACGCCTTCTGCGGTATTTTATTTTCCAATTCTGTTTTCCATGATGCTTTTTTGCTGCGGAGCGCCTCTTTTCTGATCCGTTCCTCTGCTTTTTCAACTATTGCAAGTTCCCGCTCCAATGAACTTATCTTTTTAAACTTCAAAATTGCCCCCTTTGACACGTTTTTCCTTTTGGTTTATTTCCGTTTAAAAAAGGCACAGGCAAAACCTGCCCGTGCCTTTTTTCATGTATGGATTATGCCTTATACTCTACCCACCGCATTTCCATCGGCGCCAAATCCAGTGTTTCAAACAGTTCCCCGTTAATATAAAGATCAGTCTTTTTGGCGTCCATCGCATTGTTGATAACTGCAATTTTGCCTGTATTTTCAAATACTGCAAGCTCTGTATCCACATTTGTAACGTAGAACTTTTTCATTTCCGCTTCTTCGCCTGCCGCGTAATAGATAGCGCGAAGCAAAATCCTGCAGTTCTGCGGCGAATAGGGAAGCCCTGTAAAATATACGCTGTGCCCTTTGCCATATGAATTTACAACAAGCTGGCTGTACCTGCCGTCCATGCTCAAAATCTGGTAATTCTCGCCTTGTGCATAAATGCGGCTTACGCCCTCGCCAAAATCAATATCCCCTTCAATATCTTCCAGGATAAAATGGTTGGGATCGCATACATTATACTTGTCCGTACTGAGAGAATAGGTCATTTCACGGTCTGCGCCAAGCACATCGCTAAGCTGGAAGTAACGTCCCTGGCTCTGGCATGCCGTAGGCTCGCCAACGCCGATAAACCCGCCGCCGTTGTCAACAAATCTGCGGATTGCCGTTACGACTTCTTCGTCCAGCCAGTTTTCGCCCCCGCTGAACGCTGTGTACGCGTCGCCGGAATTGATAATAACCTTAATGTCTTCCGGAATCCCCTTCTTAATATCGTCAAATCCAATAAATTCCACATCAAACGGCATCCCGCTCAGGCATTCCAGAACACCCGTATACGAATAAATCTCCCTGTGCCAGATGGAATGGTGTACCTGGTTCGACATCCAGCCGCGCAGCGGGCCCCAGCAGCTGAGCACCGCAACTTTAAACGGAGCCACATAAGCGCTTGTCCCGTTCATATTTTCATGGATATGACGGAACTCGCTTACAACATACTGGATTGCATCGATAAACCCGTCCCATTCGGCGGCAAGTTTTAAATATCCGCCATAGCCAATCCTGTCTAACGGGGAACGTAAAATAGCGCGCCTTACCTTCAGCCAGTTCACCTTTGCCTCTTTTATCGGATCTCCGCCTTCACAAAATACATCCGGGAAGAAATACGGCAGAAGCCTTCCTTCCGTATATTTTACGCCTTTAATATCGGAAACCATACGCATCGTCACGCCGTCCCCTACGGAACCTACGACGGCGTCCAGCCCGATATTTGCAAAATATTTGCCAAACGGTTCCGTGCCAATCCAGTGATCCCCGACAAACATCATAGCTTCTTTGCCGTATGAATGTACTATATCTACGATTTCTTTGGCCAGCTTGCTGACTTCAATCTGCTGGAACTCAATATAATCGCGAAATTCCTTGCTCGGCACGCGGAAAATAGAATTGTGGTATCCTTCGTCCACAATAAACTCCGGCCTGAATTTGTAGCCCGCCCATTTTTCAAACTGCTCCAGAATATACGGGCTTACGCTTGCGCTGTAACCAAACCAGTCCACATATTTTTCACGCTTCTGATCGTCGAAAGTCAAAGTAAACTGATGGAAGAACGTCGTAAATCTTACAACATTGATATCCGGATTGTCTTCACACCATTTCTTTAATTTTTCTTTTACATGCCGCTGCGTCTTAGGCAGGCGTACGTCAAATGTAATCTGATGTGGAGCGTCTTTCCAGTCGTTTGTTATAAAATTAAACATATGAACCGGATCCCAAATCAAAAACGCCAGAAAGCTGACCGTATACTGGTGATAGGGAATGGTCCGTATCTCCACTTCCCCGGCCGCTTCATCATACTCCCACTGATCCGCCGGCACTACTTCGCCCGTCGTACGGTCAATAACCTCCCACCAGCGCTTCGGATCGTGAATGGTATTGACTTTAAGCTGCTCCGTATGGAATCCTTTCATCAGTTTAATCCTTGTCGTTTCACCCCTGGCAGTAACGCGGTCGCTGATTAAATATTCCTGCTGCACTTCATCCGGATTGGCCTCGGCCCACTCATTGTCCTTTCGGGTCGTGTAATAAGTGGCATAAATTTTGGCGTCCTGGGATAAAAGGGCATCCGGCATGTTTGTCCCGTCGCAGTCCCGCAGTGCATCCGCTCCCAATAATTCTTTTAAACGTATTGTTTCATCGACCATATCCACATCGGTCGGCAATGTCAATCTTCCTGTTTGTTCCATATCTTCCTCCTGTTTTGTTAAAATATATATTACAATAGTATATCCAATTTTTGTCACGGTTTCAAGTACTTTAGAGCGCGTTTGAAAAACACTTTTCCGTTAACCCGCATCCGTGCAGACATCCATAAAAACAGCGGAGAACCCATGTACGCCATTTCGTCTCCGCTGCAAATCTTAAGCCTATTTCTTTACTGTCGCCGTTTTCGGAAGGCCCGCTTTTTTGAAATAATTCTTATATTTTTTCATCTTTGCCGACGGAACCGTTACCTTTGCCTTTGCGTCAATTTTTGAAAATGCATTCTTGCCAATAGAGGTAATTTTAGACGCTTTCTTCATATTAACGGTCTTTAACTTCCTGCACTGTTTAAATGCATCCTTACCGATCTTCGTCACTTTACTTCCAATGGTGACTTTCGTCAGCTTACTCATGCCTTTAAACGCCCCATTTTTAATCTGTACAACATTCCAGTTTATATTGCCGTATTTCACGGTAGCCGGAATGACAATGGACGAAGCGTTTTTCTTAACAGGCCCTGTTACGGTAACCGTCTTCTTTGCGGCGTTCAGCACTTCGAATTTAAGAGTTTTGCTCTTAAAATTCTTTATGGAAGGCTGAGGCGCCGGAACCGGATTACTCGGAGCCGGATTAACAGGATCTGGATTTACCGGATCTGGATTTACCGGACCCGGATCCGGATTCTCCAGCGCGTCGTCCAGTTCTTCCTGTTTATCTTTCGCTGCCTGTTCAAAAGAAGCTTGTTCTTTCTTTTTGTCTTCCGCCGCCTGTATCTGCTGGCCTGCTTCTTCCAGCTTGTTTATGGCTTCCTGATCTTTCTTATCCGCTTCCTGGACAGAACCTTCCGCCCGCAGTTTCTTAGCTTCCGCTTTTGCAAGCTTTGCCCCGCAGGACGCGCTGGCCGCTTTCTTCTCTGCAACCACAACTTCCGCTGCGGAACGGCTTGCATATAAATTCTGAAGTTCCACTTCTGCACGCAGCTTCTCTATTTTATTTGCCGCCGCGTTTACTTTGGCTTCCGCTGCGGAAACCTGTTCTGCAATGCCGCCCAGTATATCCTCTGCTTCTTTTAATTCTGCATCAGCCCGGCTTACCAGACGCTGCGCATTCTTAATGTTTGATTCTAATACGTCGCCCGGATCGGACAGCGTAATAATTTCATATAGCATCGGCGGAACATCTGTCCATTCAATCTTAATATCGTACACATTCTCAAGATCCGCCGTATAGAACGCGGAGTAACTTTCGTCTAAAGTTCCTATCGGCTCCCATGTATCCGTCCCGGTACGTATGGAAACTTTGGCATTGCTGATATTTGCCCCGCTTTGCAGTATATTGATTCTGCCGATATTCTTCTCATCGGAAAGATGATAAATCAAAGAGCCGTTTGTTACACCTTCCGGATAAAATGCGGTTGTCAAATCGCTGTCGTTTAAATTCTGCGGTACAATGCTCTTCTGCAAATCAAAATTTGTTTCAAACGTCGGATCGTTGATTGGCGGAATATACTCGCCGTCATTCAATTCCACTTCATACAGTTCCACCCAGCGTCCGCCATTTGCCCCTGAAAAATACAGGCGCAGATATCTTGCCTTTACAGGCGTAATATCTTTTGCTTCACGGTACGCATAAGCCACTTCTACCGCTCCCTCGCCCGGAGTCCATCCATTCTGCTCGGGGCTTGTGCTAAATGTGCCTTCGCCTGCGTCCCCGTCAATTACCAGAATATCCTGCCATCCGTTGTCGTTGTCAGCGGTAAGGGAAGCCTGGAATTTTGCATTACGCGGCTAATCATATGTACCGACTTTCGTCCATACCTTAATCGAACGGATATCCACTTCCTGACCCAAATCATAAATGATATATGAGCCTGCTGTAGGGGCAGACGTATATTTTGCTGCCGAATTAAGATCTCCGTCCACCCAGTTTCTCGTGGTTTTTATGCTTCTTGCATCCTCGGTGGGTGATCCATTCTGGATATTACTGCTTAAGAAATCAATCGGCAAAAACTCTTTAGAGGAAACAACAAACGAATCAAGCCGGAAACTTACCGACTGCGTTCCTTTATTGACAAGCCGGATATAACGGGCAGCGCCCTTCTTTTCCTGCGTCCACTCTTTCGCATTCATAGATTTTTCCAATATCAGATTTTCTGTGCCTGCGCCTGTCACTGTAATATCCGTAATATCATGGATCCTGTCCAGTTTCAACCCTACATATTCGCCCTGATTTAATACTGCGTCTTCTCTGGGCGCCAATTCAAACGAATCAACTCCTAAGTCTGCTTCCCATCCCTCGTCTTCCGTATTTGTATATACGGGGCCGTTTTTGGCACTTGGGGAATATACCGAAAACTCACTGAATATAACCCATTTATGCACCTGAACATCATTTACAAGCTTAATATACCGTGCCGAAGCGCCGCCCAGATCCACTTCATATGTGTCTACTCCGCTCTGCGCGCCCGTATGCGAATCCAAGGACGTCCAGCTGTCCCCATCCTCCGAATATTCTAAATGGTAACCTGTCCATTTGTCGCCCTTGCCAGAAGTTCCAACCAATGCGCGCACATTGCCTACGGGCTTGGCGGAGCCCAGATCAAGCTGGATATAATCTCCTACCAAAGATATATCCTTATAATTCGTAGCGTCAGTAGTCGGATCAAACCATACAAACGTAGCGTCATTACCATCTATCAGGTTTCCTTCAGGACCCTGATGAACCTTCCAGCCTTCCGTATAAGAAAGTGTAGCGTCATATTTCGTTGGCTGTTCTTCATCACCGTCTCCCGGATTTACAATTTCTTTTACCACATCGGAGACGTATTCTATCACTGCTTCAGTAAACGGTTTGATATGCTTCCTGCCGCCCTGCGCATACTGTGTAGTGCCTACATAGTTAAATCCATATGTTTTTGAACGGTCATAACTTGCCTGAGCCGTTGAAAATCCCTCATATACCGTCGATTTATCTTCTGTCAGAATAGCCTCTAAAGCGTCCATCAGGCTAAGATCCGCCCGAACCACGTCGCGCAGGCTGTTCGCATAGAGCGTAAGCTGCGACGCCATACGCCTGTTTGTCCCTTCTTCCAGATAATATGTAATCGCATCGTCAATCGTTTTAAAAATCTGCCGCATTTCTTTTACGTCGTTTACCGCAAGACTTCCTGCTTGCATCTTGTTTTTAAATGCGGTAAGCGCGTCTTTAATCTCTACGGATTCATCAAATTCCCCCTGCCTGTCTGCCTGCACCGGACTTTGCGTAATCATGTGTTTTGCAATTTCCCGCAGGGAATCCGAAGATTTGGTCTGGATTGCCGACATGTGATCGATATATTTAAACGCATCGTCCCACGCCTGATCGCCTTCGGCCGTATCTTTCCAGATTTTCCATGTGAAGTCTGCCGCAGTAAAAATACCTACCTTAGACGGCTCTGAATCCTGCATCGGATTTAAAATAATTCCATGATATTTGGTTCCGTCCAGGTTCGTACGCAAAATTTCATTGTGCCCGCCCATAACGAGGCTGTCTTTCGTATTATCATTACACGGCCAGTTCACCCAGAGATAGGGATAACGGCCCGGCTCTTTTCTCTCTGCCACTTTATTATAAAACCTGTCGGCAAACGCAGTCGTAACGTCGCCCCATATTTTTCCGCCGGTCATGACAATACGGACATTGTCCCCTACTCCTGCATGGATTGTCTGTATTTTCTGGACATCGTCGCCATTGCCGCTCATATTATCGGCATAAGCCATCCAGCCCGGGCAGAATAAAAGCTGCGTCTTGAGATCCGGATATTTTGTCTCTTTTAAACTTACCAGCCAGGCCGTTACGTCGTTTAAAAGATTTACAAGCGTATCCCCTGTCCATCTGCCGTTTGCGCTGGCATCATCTTCAAGAATTGCAATCTGCCTTACGCCGGCTTCGATTACCTGCGCAAATTTTGCTTTCAGCACTTCCAAATCACGGTCATAATTTGCCGCCGTCAAAGGATTGTTCATAAACGGATGCAAAGCGTATACAAAAAAGCACTTGCTTTCGTTACCTGCTTTTGCCAGTTCCGTAACCTTCTTTAATCCTTCTTCGTCGTACAGCGTGCGCCACTCTGAGTTATGCATGGGATCGTCCTTGGGCGCATACACATACTGGTTCATCTTGATTTCGCCGCCGAATTTCATCAAATCTATACGGTCCTCATGCGACCAGGGATTTCCATAATATCCCTCGATAAATCCGCGGGATTCTATCTCGGCATAATCTTTTAACATCAGTTCTTTTACCGACTTGCTCTTCAATTGTTCAAAAATACGCTGCAGCGTCGTCACGCCGCGGTATGCCGCGTCCGTATCCCGGCCAAGAACAACAATTTCCCCTTTTTCAATCCACAGCGTATAAGCGTCGAACCTGCCGTAGATATTCGCGTCGACGCCATGGGACTTCCCATACTTATCCGCTTCGTCATCGGAGCCATAAACGCCAACCTTAAGCTGGGTGTTGCTTCTTCCGGCGCTTACCTGCTCAAGCCCCAAAACGTTCAGCGTATCTCCCACACGCGTTTTGGTATAGGAATCAATCTCTTCCCCAAAATTCACCGTCACCTTCTCCGTTAGGGCCATGCTTGCGCTGCCATACTCGATATTCTGCGGCGTAGGATAAATTTCATACTCGCCCTCTGCTTCCTGCACACCTGCATAAACCGGCAGGCAAAACGCAATCATCACTGCCAATACTGTAAGAACGCGTACTCCCGCGCCCATTTTCCGTTTTGTTTCTCCCATGTCCTTCCTCCTTTTCTTTTTCAAAATGCCCTTTTTGTCTTCCTGAGAGCATTTTTACGATACTTTATTTAAAGTAAAATACATTAATACAATTGAAAGAGGTGATATAGGTTGAAAAGAAAATTAGCAATAGTCATAGGAATATTAGTTTTTATAATATTAAGTTGTTTAACATATCGTTATGTATTTATAAAAGATTTTACTTACTATACTAAAATTGATAATAGTAAGCTAGAAAATGTTAATTCAAATGGTGGAGTATTTGACAAGCATGGTGGAATGAAATATGAATATAATCTAAAAATGTATGATAAAAATGGTAAATCTAAAGAAATAAGATTAGGAACTAATCGTGAATTAAAAGAAGGAGCATTTCTAAAGGTTTATTATTATTTTCTTAGAGGAGTTCATAAATGGGAAGAAGTGCAATATGATGATTTACCTATTAAAGTAAAAGATTATTATCAGGAATAAAACATGAAAAATATTTTATTAGTTGATGATGAGGAAGATATTCGTTTTCTATTTTCATCAGTTTTAAAGGA
>OFFG01001130.1_pt1 | contig 17130 bp, 20 predicted proteins | sample 1521331 | NCBI WGS metagenome assembly OFFG01 (sample SAMEA3504129, study PRJEB24116) | mouse gut metagenome | biome: mouse gut; feature: mouse-associated habitat; material: faeces | place: Denmark | collected 2011 | reverse complement strand
GGGAACGGAAGGACAATGATGTGATCGCCTACCACCTGCGGCAGTCCTTCAAGCCGGGGGAGATTACACCGGAACTGGCGAACAAGATCGGCTATGACCTCGCTATGTCGCTGACCAAACATTCGACACTGTTGCGTTTCTTCAAATCCTCGTTATAATAGCTGTCCTGATACAAAGACAGAACAATATCTGCTTCTGACACAAAAGATTCCGATTCTCTCAGGTCCGATAGTATGGGCCGCTTGTTTTCCCGTTCCTCGGTGACGCGGCTGAGTTGGCTGAGACAGAGTACCGGAACCGTTAACTCCTTCACCATAATTTTCAGCATACGGGATATTTCGGCTGCCAACTGCCAGCGGTTTTCACCGCCTCTGCTCCAGGTCATCAGCTGTACATAGTCGATGACTACCAAGCCCAGATTGTCCAGTTGGCAGCACTTGGCATGTATATCTGCCACAGAAAGCGCAGGATTGTCATCAATGTAGATGGTTCCGGCACACGTGCGTTTGTTCTCAGCTGGTGGCGCAAGTGCGAGAAGCCGAGCGGCCACCTGCTCCCGGGACATCTCCAGCGAAAACACCGCCGCAGTCTTTTTCTCCGCCACGATTCGCGCCATATTTAGCGCAAAAAACGTCTTGCCCATCCCGGGCCGTGCGGCCAGCAGAATCAGGCCAGGCATATTCAAACCGGAAATTTTCTTGAAAATGTCCTCAGTTTCCATAGCGTTCCTCCATAATTGATAAAGCATGTAGAGTCATGCACTCCCTTACCGTTTTTCAACTGTGGTGACTTTAATCTATAAACCGGTCCGTTCCTGGCCGACGCTTACCACCACCACAGCAGTAAAACGGAAAAACATGTGCGCCAAGTTCCATTACGCTTTTGGGGAGGAAATCTCTCAAACTTCCGGTCAACCCTGTCCTATCAAATGCACAAGTGCCAATTTTTTTCACTCCATCTCGAATTGTGAGAGAAGCCAGATTTTCACATCCCTCGAATGCGCCTCCTCCAACTTCCTCTACACTGGAGGGGATTGTCACCTCGGTCAGCCCAGTACAGGAACAAAAAGCATTGACGCCAATTTCTTTTACGCCCTCTGGAATGATAATGCCAGTCAAATCTCTGCACTCACAGAAAGCATGTGGTCCGATTCTTACCACGCTTTCTGGAATGTGGTATTCTCCCGAGGCTGCAGGACAGCATACCAGTTCCTTACCATCATCTCTAAATAACGCGCCCCCTTGAGCGGAAAACACATTGTTTCCAGGCATGACATGAATGCTGGTTAAGTTGGTACACCCTATAAACGGATTCTCAGAAATATCCATTACAAGGTCTGGGATGACAATATTCTTCAAACTGGTGCAATGCTCGAAAGTACCCCCTTCAATTTTTGTAACATTCCAAGGAATCTGAAATTCGGTCAAGTCTGCACAGTTAAGAAAAGCAAAGATACCAATTTCCTGAATTGTTTCGACTGGCAGACTGACACGCTTCAAATTGATACAACCCAAAAACGCTGACACCCCAATTTTTGCTACCCCGTCAGGGATATAAATGCCAGTCAACCCCGTGCTCTGAATGAAAGCATCCGGTCCAATTTCCTTGATACCTTCCGGGAGAACAACGTCTCCGCCGCCGCCTTTGTATTTGGTCAGGCAACCATTTTTGATTTGAAAATCGTCTTGCCTTTGCCCGTAAACGCTCCTTCCCGCAAGATGTGATTTTCGTATTTCCTCCCACTTGGTTCTTGGCATCCGAAGTTGCCGGGGCATGGGATCATTCGGGGGGCTAATAATACCCAGCGTCTCCATTTTATCGATCAGACGCATGGTGCGTTTATAGCCCAAATTAAAGTGGCACTGGAGCATGGCCACTGTGATATAACCTTCCTCAAACGCCGTTTCAACTGCGGCATCAAATAGTTCTTCCTCCGTGTATTCCGGCTTGGATATGTCTGGGGAAGGACCGAAGACCGCCTTTTCCAAAAAGGCCGGAACCGTATCCATACCTAGTGTCGTGGGAAGTCCCACTCTCCGCCGGCGGGAAATGATCTCCAATAGCACACGCTCTGTCGCCTGCTTTCCGTCTATTTCTTGAACTTCGGAGAGCATAAAAGTGGGAGCACTCGACCAATGCTCCATTAGCCTGTCTGCCTCTCTCGTCCGAATACTCTTCGTTAGTTCCGCCACAAAATTGCAGGTGCTTTGAAAATCTCCCATCTCACGTTCCCGCTCCAGCCGGGTGCCACCCACCAGCAGGGTTAGGCAGTCAATGGTAATACGCCGCATAAAAGTTCCTCCATATTTTTGGTTTCCCACTGATCTGTTCCAAGCATAACACATTCCCCTGTACCAAAACAAGTACAGGGGAGTGATTGCTATTTGTGTTGGGGAATGGTAGAATAGGCTATCAAGAAAACGGAGGACAGTTTTATGGTCAACCTTCACATCTTTCATAGCGTCTCCGCACGGGAGTTACTGGAAGAAGTCGATATTCCCTTGGAGGCCAGCGGCCTGGGCGTATATTTTCACGTCTATCAGGATGCAGACCGGCCCTTTTATATCGGTATTTCTGACGATATGGCGGGCAGGAATCGGGATCACCTGGAAAATTACCAAAAAAAGAACTATTGGATGGTCAAGAATCCCCACCGATTGACTGATCTTCGCTGTTTCGTGGATGATAAGTTCTATTCCACTTACGACTTTTACGCGCCTGGAAGAGATGCGGTGTGCAAGGAGTGGAGTCAAACTGTGGATCGGCTGCTCGACCATATGACCATCCTGTTTGGCAAAGTTACGTTGCTGAAGGACGGAACCCCAGTGGAGCAGTCCGCAGAAGCGGCCCGCCGTACGGTGGAACAGGTGGAGCGGCAGCTACAGGACAACATGGTTCTGCGGCTGGGCCTTGACCCCAGCTGGATTGGACGGACCGGAAGCAACCGGGGCGGGGGACTGGATGATGTGGCACACCGGCTTTCCCTGACGTATGCGGATAGTGTCTCTGTGCAGCTGGACGAGAGGATTTTGCTGTGAGCCTTATGCCTTTCCGGGTCTATCAGATTCTTTCAGAATACACCGACTGCGACCACGCCCTGACCATGGGGGATCTGCTTCGTCTCCTGCGGACAGAGTACGGCCTTCGGTGCGACCGGCGGGCGGTGTATGCCGCCCTGGACAAATTGCGGGCTGTAGGCTGTCACATCCCGGAGTATCAGGACGATGGCGAGGGCTACCGGCTCTTGTCCCGGATCCTGGAACCATCGGAGGTCCGGCTGTTGTCGGATGCCGTGTCCGCTTTTCCGGGTATTTCCCAGCGCCAGTGTGAACAGCTGTTGGAGAAGTTGGGACATGGCTTGAGCCGCTGGCAGCGGGAGCATTGCCGCCCGCTTGTTGTTGGACCGCCTTGGCGGAGCAGGAACGGAGAAATTTTTCTGGCCGCTGAGGTACTGGAGGAAGCAGTTGCCCTCCGCTGTCAGGTCCGGTTTCAATACATGGAATATGGTATGGACAAACAGCTCCACCCCCGCCGGGAGCGGCCCTATCAGGTATCGCCCTACGGACTTTGTTTCGTCAACGGGAATTACTATTTATTGTGCCGCTATCTAGGGTTTGAACAAATCAGTCATTATCGGGTAGACCGGATTCAGGCCCCAGTCCTGCTGGAGGATCAGCCGGTTGAACCTCTGCCAGCCGGGTCGAGTTTGGAGCGTTATGCCCGGGAGCGGGTGTATCCCTTTCCCGGTGAGCCTATTCGGTCAGTGCTGCGTTGTGAGGGTGATTTACTCAGCGATGTACTGGACCGCTTTGGTATGGAAACCCAGCTCCGGGACAACGGGGATGGGACGATTGACGCAGTGGTCTTCACCGGGGCTGACGGACTGAAATTCTGGGCGTTGCAATATGTATCGGGCTGTCAGGTTCTGGAGCCGTACTGGTTGCGGCGGGAGATTGGCGAAACCTTGCGGACAGGGTGGGAGAACTATCAAAAAACAGAACCACATCCAGCATTGGAAAATAAACATGAGCAGAATTTCCGGTTTTGAATGTAGAATTTTAAGTTAAGTCTCACATTCCCCCTTGACAACAACTTTAGAAAGGGTTGCATCATGAGAAAAAAAGGGATATAATCTATACAAAACATGCGTGCGGAGGTGCCTGTGAGGACTTTATTTCATGGCAGCCGTGTGATCGTGGAGTACCCGGAAATCCGCGTCCAGCGATACCAGAAGGATTTTTTCTGGGGATTCTACTGCACGGATATAGAGAGGCAGGCTGTCCGGTGGGCCACAAAATTTGGTGCGGCGGGGATTGTCAATGTATATTCCTTTGACGATCAGGCGGCGCTCTCTATAAAACAGTTCTCTGAAATGACCGAGGAATGGCTGGACTTTGTCGCGGCCTGCCGCAGCGGGATTCCTCACAGCTATGATGTGGTGGAGGGGCCCATGGCGGACGATACCATATTCAACTATGTACAGAGCTTTTTAGACGGAGAGATCAGCCGGGTGGCCTTCTGGGAGCTGGCACGGTTCAAGCGCCCGACACACCAGATCAGCTTTCACACAGCCGCAGCCCTGGCCGCGCTGACGTTTGAGAGGAGCTATGTGACCGATGTGTAAGCGAAACAATTCCGCCCTGTTTTTCACCTGCTCCCTCATTGAGCAGATTGGCAGGACGCTCCACGCAAGGCGCGGCGCTGTTGCCGCCGCTCTGGGAGAGAAGGGCGTCCGGGCGGTATATGATTATGCGGACGTTCTGCACTGTGATCCTATCGAGAAGGCCGCGTATGATACGATTGCCGAATTTGATCTGCCGGGCGGCAGCTTTGACAATGTGGCGTCGGCTCGCTATACCGTTCCGGATGTGTGGACGATGGGGAAGGTGTACGCCCGGCTCATTGAGGACGTGTCTGGGGAGGAAAACGTTGTGGAGACACTGCTGGAGGTCTATACGTCATGGATTGACGGGATGCTCTCCGATTACAACACCTCTTTCTACTATGAGCCCAGAGACTACATTGCGGCCTGCTGGCAGCAGGGCGGCGTTTTAGACTGACTTTTATGCTGGAAGGGACAGCGGCGGCTCCATGCCACCGCTGTCCCTCTTTTTTCTGAAGAAGGCCCGCCCTACATGGGTGGGCCTTCTTCCTGTGTGACGCTTCGTGTAAGAGGATCAATTACGATCAAGGCGCGGCCCATTTTCCGGGCATAGCGCAGGGTTGCCGCCGTACCGCCCCGCCACTCTCCGTTATAGACTGCCAGGAGCCGTCCGGCCTGATCCACCAAGCGGCGGTTCCGCTCCAGCATACAATTTTTGCGGTACTCCCGGCTCACATACTCTACAGAATCCGCCTGGGCCAAAATGGAACGGTACAGCTCCTGGGAGGCAGGCGCCCATTTGTCCGCCTGCCCCTCATGGGGGAGGACGCAGTGGAGCCTCAAGGCGGGATTTTCCTTGCGGAGGAATAAGACAACCCGGGAACACCAGATATCAACGCCCTCCGCCATGCCGCTGTACATGTCTGTAACCCCAGCCGCTGCCAACGCTCTGATTTGCTCCAGCAGCGCCATTTTCAGTGATACGCAGCGGGGATCGGCCTCGTTGTATTTCCAGGGGAGCTTATAAGGGCGATGGCCTGTAAAGGCGCAGCTTTTTTCTATCATATTTGCCATAGCAGCCCCTCTCCTTAAAATAACCATTCCGTTTCATATTGTTCCAACAGTTCGGACAGCTTGTTCAAGCCTTCAAGCTGCCAGACCGATTTGAAATCCAGCCGTGCCACCGCGTCACGGAAGGCCGTAATAACCTCATTCCACATGACGGGGTCCTGCCTTAATTCCTCAAGATAAGTCTCCCAGGAGAAGTCCCTCCCGGAGCGCAGCTGCCGCCTGTACTGAAGGAACTCTGCCCGGAAGAACAGGATGCTTACAAGGGCAAAGCCGATATCAGGAGGGACCAGCTGCGCAAAATGAAGCCAGTCCCCTTCCAGGCCGGTTTCATCACTGTCGCGGAAAAATTCCGCGCTTTTGGCCTGAAAGTCGAAAGAGGCTCTTGCCGAAAAATTGGACACCGTTTTGCACATCACACCCACAGATATCTCCCGCACAGACTTATACCGCCGCATCATCAGAACAAATTCATCCCATGATATATCTGAGAACCCGTCATTTTCTTTACAAAGCTCATAGAGATCATGCTGTACGCGGTAGGTCAGATAATATATATAGGCGTCCATTTTAGCAGCGTCCAGTGCCACAAAGCGGTCTGCTGCCATGATTTCCTCAACAGAGGATTTATGAACTAACTTGTCCATATTTTTCGTCTTTTGAATACGGGACTGCATTTTTTCAATAAACGCAGGATAGGATTCGCAGATCAGCTTAACGGCGGCGGCAGCATCCGGCGGAGTATGCCGGCTCCAGCCTGTATGCACTGCCCAGGCGTCTCTGTAGCCCTGCCTCCAGCCGTCCGCCACAAACCGGCGGATGCTCTTTTTCATACTGTTCGGCCGAATGCCTTGATCCTCTGCAACCGCTGAGATAAGACGGCGATAGTCCACAGCCTCCGCAGGAAATCCGTCCTCCGCATATCGCTGTAATATCCTGGACAAGTAACTGGCTCCCTTGAGACCGGATTTACCAAATTGACAGGGGTAGAGCATAATCAGTATATACCGCTCTGTAGTAGTCGTAAAAATCCCCCCAGCTGCTTATCAAAAGTCTTTATGGGACTGCCGGCGCAGGGCTTTCCTCTCTGAGTATAGCATAACTTGGAATATACTGCAATATAATACCCGCATACAGCGTTCAAAAGCAACTTAAAAGGGAGTATCATAATATCAATATATGATTGGGATTGGTGTATTGATATGATGCGGACCTCACGCCATACAAACGAAGAAAACGATTTTCTTAGAAATATAGGCTTTCGAGTTCAATTCTTTCGGAAAATGAGAGGGCTCAGCCAGGAGGAATTAGCTGAGCGCTGTGGACTGAGTTACTCTACCATCAGTCATATTGAGTCTACCTCAAGCTACCCTTTTTCTATGGTAGCCCTGTATCGCATAGCAAGAGCCCTTGATATTGAACCATATCAGCTTCTAAAATTTGATTAGTTTCCTGTATTTCTGAGGGTCCGGACTTGTCCAGTCCGGACCTTTTTGCAAAGATATGCGGGAAGATATTTGCAAATCAGCCTCATGGCGGCAGCAGCGCGGCGGATGGCCCTTTTCATGTAAAGATGCTTATGTTTTATATGATACGCTCACTATGCCCGTATTCAGGCATAGTGAGCGTATTTTATTGCTATCATAGAGACGTGCATCCAACTGAGTGAGAATTGGGTCACAAATCTTTGATAGCAGGGCGAAGCGGCTATGAGCGATAAATACTCAGAAATCCTCATCAACAGAATATTGTCGTTGTGCCAAAAACGGAGGATAACAATTTATCAATTAGCACGCATGAGCGGCGTCAGCCACTCAACGATTGATAATATTATAAACAGGAAGACATATAATCCAAGAATAAAGACGCTCCACAAGATTGCGCTTGCGTTTAGCCTGACCGTTGCAGAATTGCTTGATTTTGACGAATTAAACAACTATTCTTTTGATGAAAGTCTGTCTGACGAGGATTCCGTATAACCAGTGTGTCATAAGAAATCAGCCTTTGACCAATATAGCGGACAATATTTTTGCTCATTATATCATAAACTAACTATGTTTGCAACCAATACTGGTCAAAAAATATACGGAGCGGATATATGGAACAAAAAATCAGGCGTGACAGGAATCTTGGCGATAATCTGAGAAGGCTTCGAGAGGCCCGCCACATATCTCAAGAAAAGCTATGCGCAGAGCTGCAACGTCGTGCATGTGATATAGGCAGATCTACCTATGCCAAATATGAAGCTGGGCAGCTCAATATCCGAGCGAGCGTTTTGATAGAGTTAAGAAAGATTTACGATTGTACCTACGATGACTTTTTCCTGGGCCTGGACCGTGGCGATCCGGCAGAATAGTTTAATAGCGGCCTGAACAGCAGTATCGCAGCAGTGGCGCGGTGCTGCTTTTATGTTCCCAGAGTTTTATAAGCTTTTGCTAAGTATAATCCTCGTTTAATAGAAACGCCTTATTTAGTAATACCAAATTTATTATATTTGGTATTGCTAAATTTGTAAACCCCTTTTTTTCATATACTAAAGAAAAAAGGGGGGCGTGCATGAAAACAAGAAAACTGGCATTAGGGGATCGGAACATGGTTGGGGCCCGTGTAACTAAAGCCCGGCTGCGGCTTGGAATGAAACAAGTTGATCTGTTGGCAAAATTGCAGATTTCTGGCATTGAAATAAGCATCCCGGCACTTTCTCTCTTAGAAGGCCAAAAACGCCCCGTTTCTGATTTTGAGCTGTGCGCGTTGGCGGACGCCCTCCATGTTTCTGTGGAGTGGCTGCTGGGGCGAGAGGATCATAAATGATCTATTCCATAAAACCATTGCACGGATAATTTCCTCGGCATACTGTGCCGGGGAAATTTTATTGGGAAATGGCCCACATATGACATTATAGTAGGATAATAAAGGATTAGAGCAGATGCACCCCAATTTCTGGTGTGTGTTTCCTTGCTTTTACCATATCTTATCATATGATACCCAAGCGTGTCAATGTAATACGATATAAAATAAGATTATATGTGTCGTATTAAGTATACTCTCCTGCGTTACAATAGTAAGGCAAGTGAGGTGATGGTAATATGGCCGATGAGCAGGTTTACGATTTCGGCGTCAGACTTCGCCAGCTTCGGGAGGAGCGGGGGCTCTCTCAAAAAGGTCTGGCGCAAAAACTCGGGGTAAGCAAGCAAACCGTGTATCGCTATGAGAATAACACACAGCTCCCGTCTCTGGAGAGAACAAGGCAAATCGCGGTCATATTGCGGACCTCAATGGATTATCTGGCAGGCTTGGATAATGTCTATACAATTAAATTCCCCGGTTTGTCAAACGAGCAGCGTAATGCGCTAAATCTTTTCTTACGCGTTTTTGTTGAGGGACAGGCCCTTGGTAAATAACGAGCAGCACCGTGTATATGGCAAGGTGTTGCTCGTTATTTATCAGCACCAGAGCAGAAATTTCTTGCCACGCCCGCCTTTCTGGTGTATACTATAGAAGGAAAGTATTCTATGCGCTCGCTACATAGCAAAAGTTGCAGCATCGGAGGCAGCTGTTATGGATCGTTTTTGTTCGTTAGTTCGGCATGATAAGGAGAACATTGATCTGCCCTGACCGTTCTTACCAGAAATCAAAATCGTTCAAGTAAGCGTATGAGCCCGGCAAATGCCGTAGGCTTGTGCGCTTTTTGTTATTTCCAATCCTATTTTACAGAAAGGTGGTTGCAGCTGATGAGCTGGCAGGAGGAATTGAGAAAAGGGATCAGAACAGCAGAACAGCTTGCGCCTGTCCTGGGCTGGACGCCGGATGAGACAGCGCGGTGTGCGGAGATCATCAAGCGGTATCCGATGATGATTACGCCCTACTATCTGTCCCTGGTGGACCCGTCGGACCCGGAGGACCCCATCGGGCGCATGTGCATCCCGTCCCTCACGGAGTTTGACCCGGGCGGGTCCTTCGATACCAGCGGCGAGGCGTCCAATACCAAGCTGGAGGGATTGCAGCACAAATACGCGCAGACGGTCCTGCTGCTGTCCACCAACCAGTGCGCCATGTACTGCCGCCACTGCTTCCGTAAGAGGATGGTGGGCCTGTCCGACGCGGAGCTGAACCACCGGGCAGATGAGGCGGTGGCCTATGTCAGGGAGCACAAGGAGATCAGCAACATCCTGATATCCGGCGGGGACTCCCTGATGAACCCCAACCACATCATTGACCGCTATCTCCGGGAACTGACGGCCATCGGGCATCTGGACTTCATCCGGTTTGGTTCCCGGGTGCCCGTCACCCTTCCGGAGCGGATTTACGGAGACCAGGAATTTCTGGATATGCTGGCAAAGTACGCCCAGAGGAAGGCCATCTATCTGGTCACCCAGTTCAACCACCCCAGGGAGATCACAGAGCAGTCCATCCGGGCGGTGCGGGCGGTGATTGAGCGGGGCGTCCAGGTGCGCAACCAGACGGTGCTGCTGCGGGGGGTGAACGACGACAGCGCGGCGCTGGGCAGTCTGCTCTCCGGCCTGACCCGCATAGGCGCGGCGCCCTACTACATTTTCCAGTGCAGGCCGGTTACCGGGGTGAAGGGCCGGTTCCAGGTGCCCTTGCAGGAGGGGGTCCGCATCGTGGACAGCGCCAAGGCCCTGCAAAACGGCTTTGGCAAGTCGGTGCGCTACGCCATGAGCCACCCCCGGGGGAAGATCGAGATTTTTTGCCAGCTCCCCAATGGAGAGACGGTTTTCAAATTCCATCAGAGCAGGGATGACAGGGATATCTCCCGGGCCTTTACCCGGCGGCTGTCTCCCGCAGACACCTGGCTGGACGGGGAGCTGAATGGAATATGAGCCTGCCTCCCGCGCCCAATAGTTGGAAGCATTCCAACTATACGCCGCCCCCCTCCGGATGGTAGAATAGTGGCGTATTCTAGGGCGGAGTAAGTTAGGGCGGAGTAAGTTAGGGAGGAATGGCAAAAGGGAGGGGCGAAGTCTGCCCTTCCCGCCGCACCGCAGAGACCTGGAATAGAATAAGAGGACAAGAAAGACCGCGATTGCCTGAATCAGGGCCATTGCGGTCTTTTTTTGCCCGAAAATCAGAAAGGAGTACAGAACGATGAGTGAACTCGTCAACACGTTCCCGTTCCCCGGAATGGGTGCAGATGGAGGGCTGGACATTGGCGCAATCTTTGGGGAAATCAGCGCCGGCGGGGATACGAACCCCTTTGACCCGCCGCCGGCGGCAAGTCCGCTGGAGACTGCTTCCAATACCAGCGAAGAGCCCGCTGCCAGAACGCAGCCCCAGCCCAGCCAGGCAGCAGACATCGTGCAGGAGCCCACACCGGCTCCTGCTGCTCCCGCGGATGAGCCAGAACCGGCGCCTGCTCCTGTGGCCCAAGCCCCTGAACCGGAGCCCGTGCAGGAAGCTGAGGCGGACTCCAATCCCATCGCCGCCGCTTTTACCCAGCAGGCGGAGAAGAATACCCAGCAGGGGCTTCTGGAAAAGCCGCCCGTATTCTGCTACAAAAACGTCAAGGAGCCCATTGAGGACGCGGACATGTCCTTTGAAGAGCTGCGAATCCGGAAGTCGGATGATTTTACAGAGCTGGAGGAGGGAAAATCCGTCTCCTGGTCTGTGGAGTATTGCGGCATCCGCAAGGAGATCCGGGACCCCAAGGGGACTACCATCCGCGCTATGAAGGAGTCTATTGAGCGGTCCCGGGAGTTTCTGGACGCCCTGAAAAAGGCGAAAGGAAAGGCGTCGGGCTGCTGCGTCAGGCCCAAGGTGACAATGAAATCAAAGGGCGTCGCCTCCTACAAGGGGACCTTCCAGACCGTGGAAGAGGCCCGCGCCTCCGACAAGGTGATCTGCCTCATCCCCTCTGGAGACGGGAGGCTGTATGAGCTGCGAAAGACGGAGCAGGGTGAATTTATCGCCCCAAAAAACAGAGTGGGAACGTATCAGCAGGTGCGGGCCGGGTTTATCCCGGCCCTGCCGCTGATCCCACTGTCCCTGATGGGTCAGATCATCGCCTTTTTCCGGGACTTTATGACGGACGGTGAAGAGTACGAGGCTCTGGCCCTGGTCTACTGGGATAAGGATGAGCGGCGGTATTTCGTCTATGTCCCCCGCCAGACTGTGGAGAAGGAGGGAATTGAGGCGGATCTGCGGGACTGCCCGTATGACGATAACCCCAGGTATATCCGCTATGCCGACATTCACAGCCACAACAGCATGGACGCCTTTTTCTCATCCACAGACGACATGGATGAACGCGGCACTGGGCTCTATCTGGTGATCGGGCATCTGGAGAAGTTCTTTCCTGATGTGGAGGCCCGCATCTCCTGCGGCGGCTCCTTCTGCGCCATTGATCCCGGCGAGGTGATCGAGGGACTGGCGGGGCCAGCGCCCTACCCCGCGCAATGGAGAGAGAATGTGACGCCCAAAAAGCCGGCCGCCAAACCTCGCAGGGGCTTTCGAGGCAGATTGGGGGCGCCGCTATGAGGTGTTCGACAACCGCGCCTGTGAAAATCGTCATGCTGGGGGCTGGCGGCACAGGGGGCCATATTGCGCCCCACCTGTACCGGCTGCTGTACACGCTGGACAGGCCCTCCCGGTTCGTCATCTGCGACGGCGATATTGTGGCGGAAAAGAACCTGATCCGGCAGAACATTTCTCCCGCTGATCTGGGGGAGAACAAGGCAAAGGTCCTGGCGGAGCGGTATGCGTCCGTGTTTGGGATGGAGGCCGCATACGTGCCCTCTTTTGTGGAGGACCTGGACACGCTGATGAAGCTGATAACGCCCCGGGGCTGGGAGCTGGAGGAGCACAGCTGCCGGCGGACGATGGAGATGGTTCTCCTGCTGGGGGCGGTGGACAACAACAGGTCCCGGCAGCTCTGGTCTGCACCTGCGCCTCCGCGTCTGCCCGCTGCGCCATGAGCTCCGCTGTTCTTTCTTCGCTCAGATACTTTTTGAGCCCTTTTTTCTGGCTGTATGTCAGGTGATCCAGGTCCCCGGTCAGAATCAGCCGCTCCAGAGCGCGGACGCGCTGTGCAATCCGGGCCTGTTTCCTGGCCCGCTTCTGCTCCTTTTCCAGCTTTTCCGCGTCGGCCTGATGCACCACCTCGATCCCAGCGGCGGTGTCCGCCAGGTCCTGCATGATATCCCGGGTGTTCTGCCGCTGTGCGCGGAAGTTTATCAGCTCATACCGCAGGGACTTGTCAAAATACAGCTCGCGGTGGTGGTTCACCATGAAGCTGCTGATAACGTGATGCTTCGCGTACCGCACGATTGCCTCGCAGAGCGTCAGGGGGGCAGTTCTGTCAAGCACTTTGATCCCTTTGCGAACGGTGGTCACTTCCTTGTCCGGGAACAGCCAGTCGCCCTTGATGATATGGGTTTCTTTTACATCGAAAAAGACATTGCCTCGCCGGGTATCCAGCTCTTTATCCAGAACCGGGCAATAGCGGCAGGCGCGGCCACAGCTATCGGCACATTCAATCGGATTATATCCGGCGTGCCATTTTTTTGCCGTCCGGTCATAGCGGCAGTGCTGCTTACAGACGCGGCCCTTGTGCGTTGCCTGAAAGATTTTCCAGAGTTCTTCAGACTCGGCCCATACCCTGTCATGCGCTTCATCCAGGCTGCCCTCGTAGGTGTAGGGCCGCTTCGTCTGATGACAGGCGCATTGCCTGACGCTCCCGCTGCTGCTGTCGTAGAAATTACCCCACAGCATGGGATGCCGCATAGGACAGAAATCAAGGTCAAACCGGGGACAGCAGACCACCGGGTTATCATTTTCCGGCTGCCAGTGGATTCCCTGGAAGGCCATATCGCCATTTCTAAAACGGCTGCCTTTCACCAGCAAACCGCATGGCGTCTCAAATGTCAGCGCAGTAAGAGCTTCCGAAGTATATGTCCAGCCGCCATAGAACCAAAAGTATTCCTTCGTTCCTGGCGGCGTGTCCTCCGGCCTCCATCCCTCCGACAGCAGCCGCTTCGTCAATTCGTTCAGCTCGGCCATGGCTATATCCCCTTGCAGGGCCGCATTCCGAAAAAGTCCTCCAGAATGTCCCGCAGCTCCGCCTGGGTTTTGCCATATTCCTCACACAGGCACGCCTCGCATACCTGGTACGTCAGATATCCCAGCGCGCGGCTGGCCCGGTCATCCCAGCTGGTGAGCTCCCTGCCGCAAAGCGGACAGGGGACCCCCAGCCTACGCAGCCTTGCCATGACAGCCGGCGCCGAACCGGGGCGCGTTCTCTTCCGGCGTACCGGGGAGGATTTTCAGGGTGTAGCCGGAGTCGCGCAGCAGTTTGAACACCGCCACAAGGCGGGCCAGCTCATCATCCTTGGTTTCCTCGCTCTCTCCGGCAGGGGCATCCTGCGGCTCCGCCGCGGGCACAGCATCCACGGGCTTGCCCCGCGCGGCGGGGACCGTCAGATGTGTCCACAGGGAGCGCAGCGCCGACGCCAGCAGCAGCCGGAACAGGCTCCGCTTTTTGGGCGTCAGATAGATGATCTCATCCGCCTTTGCCTCGCAGATTTCACTGGCCGCCACGGTCAGCCTGCCGGTCTCCACGTAGGATGCGGCCAGGTAACAGGATACGGCGGCGCTCTCCGAAGCAATGAGCTGGGGCGTCTGCACACGCTTGGCCAGCAGGCGGCGGCAGGTTACGGAGGCGGTCTCCAGATCATCCACGCGGATATCGTCCGCCGAGACGGACCCGGCGTAGATGACGCCATCACCGCTGATGGATTTTGCCTTGATATCGCCCAGAACCTTCAGGCATCCCTTCACCACAATGCGGCCGGTTATCAGGTTCTCATAGCAGACGGTTTCTCCGCTGGGAATATAGATGGTTTTCATGATGTGCTCTCCTTTGTACTTTTTTTGTATGCGTTTTTCTGATTTTTACGCAGCTGCCGGGGCCTTCAACCGCACCGGCAGGATCATGGCGCGGTCATTGCGCCCATCCGCCTCTAAAATAATGGGGGAGATGGAGCTGTTGAGCTTCATCCTTACGCGGGGCTCTGTCTTGAATTGCCGAAGGGCCTCTATCAAATGGGAGCGGTACAGGCCGATCTCTATATGGCTGACCCCCTCCACCTGGATTTCTGTACTGCACCGGCAGCCATTGGCCTCCACCAGAAGCCTCCCACCGCAGAAACGGAGGGCGCGCACTTTACTGGCAGGCACAATTTTCTCCAGGTAATCCAGTTCCTCCAGAAATTTTTTGGGCGACATGCAGATTTCAGCCTCAAAGCAAGCGGGAATGGCGTCGTGCAGCTGGAACGGCACAGCCAGCTCGCGTCGGAGCCGGAGGCATAGGGCGCCGCCTGTTATCTCCAGGAGGCGTTTTCCCAGCCGGACCGTCACATCCTGCTCTCCGAACGCTTTCAGATACGCCAGCGGCGCGGCGGAAACCAGGAAGTCCTCCGGAAAACTCACCGCCTCATCCGTGTCCCAGGCCAGCCGGCAGCCATCCAGAGAAAATATGTGGCTGCCGCAGAACTGGACGCTGGTGCGCTGTGTGCTGACATTCTCCATAGGATAGCTCACACGTCCAGTCCGGGCCGAGAGATAGGCCGCATTGACTGTGAACGTGTGGTCCGCCTCCACCTCTGGCCGCTCCGGATAGTCCTTTGAGAAAAGGGCGTCAAACTCGCCGGTCCGAGCCCCGCAGCACATGCGCAGGCGGAGCTGCCGCCCTCGCCGGTTTCTGCCAGTTCAAGCGACATTTCTCCGCTGGAACGGCGGCAGGCTTTGGCAATTCTCTTTGCCCGCGTGAGTACAAAGGCGAAGTCATCTCCCTGGGCGGGGATTTCCACTGTCAGCCAGGTGGACAGATCGGTGGCTGTCAGGTTGCAGCGTCCGCCAGAAAAACGGACATAAACGCCCTCCAACGCAGGAATGGACGATTGAGGCAGCAGCTGGCTCAGCCGGTTCAGGGCCCCGGAAAATTCTCTTGCGTCTGTGATTGCTCTCATGCCGCGTTCCTCCTATGCTTGTCCAATATTGTCTGCATCCGCACGGTTTTTGTGGAGAAATTCATCTCCCGTACCAGATTTTCTCCATGAGTCAGAATGTTATAGACCATGTTCACCACCGCTGTTGCCGCCGTGATATTGGCCGCTATGCTCTGGGGGTCTGCCTGGGCAGCCTCGGCGCAGGACAGCTCTGTGGGGAACTTGTCTGGGGCTTTCAGCATCTCTGGGTACACCTTTCCCACAGGCCGGAAAATGGTCCGGCCTTTTGCGCGCACACCGCAGACCACCTGTCCGGAAAATTCCCCGTTGCCGCTGTCAATATAGATGAGATTGTCAGACTGGTAAAACGCCTCGTGGCAAGATGACCGAGGAATTTTACGCGGCGGTAAAGAAGGATATCTCCACATATCAGGAAAAGCTGGATTACTTCATCAAGTCCGGCTGCCAGAGCCCGGCGGTCATAGACCGCTGGACACTGAAGGTCCGGGGCCTGAAGGAGAAGAAACGGCACTATGAGCAGGTGCTCCGCCGGGAGCTGGACGGGCTGGAGCCGGAGCAGTTTTCCGCCCCCCATCTGGGTAAGGCCTACGGCCTGCTGCGCCGGCGGTGGCGGGAGGGGAAGGGCGTCACCCTGGCGGCGCTGGAGGGGCAGCTGGCCCCGGAGGAGCTGGACGGGCTGACCGCCGCGGCCCAGCAGCCCCAGGCCCGGAATACCGCCCGGGAGGCGTTGGAGGATTGTAAGCAGACCATCCTTGCGGAGAGCCGCAGGGGGAATATACATAGCGCGGAGGACCTGAACGGGTTACAACAGGCGCTGAAACAGAAAAAAGCCTATGGAGGATGAGCGACCAATGAGTGAAAAGAAAAAGACCGTGAAAAAGGCGGACGCCGTGCCCCACACCCAGGCCAGCCCGGAGAAGCTGGAGGCGGCCAAGGCGGAGCTGGCCAAGATGATCGAGGGGGTTCAGAACGGCGAGAAGCTGCTGGAGCTCATCGACACCGGCTATAAAAAGGGCAAGCTGTCCTCCGGCGAAATGATGGAGACGCTGGACTCCATCAGCCTGGAGAGCGACCAGATGGACAAGGTGTACGACGTGCTGGAGAACCTGGGCATCGACACCGCCGGGGACGATTTCCCCCCCGAGCTGGAGGATGACATCCTCCCCCCGGTGGCGGAGCTGGAGGAGATTCCCGAGGAGGAGATTGTCGACCCCAACACCCTGGTGGACTCCTTCGCCATCGACGACCCGGTGCGGATGTACCTCAAGGAGATTGGCAAGGTGGATCTGCTCACCCCCGAGCGGGAGGTGGAGCTGGCCCAGGCCATGGGGGCGGGGGCGGCGGCCAAGGAGCAGCTGGCCGAGCTGGAAAAGTCCGGCGGGGAGATTCCCGAGGAGACGCTGAAGGAGCTGAAAAAGGCCATCAAGGGGGGCGAGCGGGCCAAGCAGCAGCTGGCGGAGGCCAACCTGCGGCTGG
>OFFG01001112.1_pt1 | contig 17505 bp, 12 predicted proteins | sample 1521331 | NCBI WGS metagenome assembly OFFG01 (sample SAMEA3504129, study PRJEB24116) | mouse gut metagenome | biome: mouse gut; feature: mouse-associated habitat; material: faeces | place: Denmark | collected 2011 | reverse complement strand
CCGCCGTACTTTGACCGCCGGAAACAGCAGAGGTTGCGATTAAAGGAGACGAATAGCTCGCATCATAACGTAATTCAGTTAAACCTGAGGTATTGTAAACAGCACCATCGGATTTATGTAACTGTCCTTGACGCGGAACATTCACAATCGCCGTAATGCCTGTGAAATCGAAATTAGATGCAGCATTGACTATGGCTATTTTAGACACAACCCGGCTCAATAACAAAGAACTGCCATCTGTATTCTCTATTCTTGTCGAATTATTTATCTCATCAACCTCTAACAGGTAACTCATAGGAATTGTCTCGCCTTCGCCACTATAAGGAACAACCGACTGTGCAGGAATAGCCAACGGCTCAGTTAATAAGTTGGAACATGCCTCTGACAAAGTCGTTACACCAACTTTCAGATTAGCTGTAAAACTCTCAATTTCAAATTCATATCCCGAATCGGCATCTCCATAATAAAATTCACTCTGCGGATTCGCCAATATTAATAAATGATACTTCGTACCAGAAGGTTGCCTAGTAAGCAAAACATATCTCTTCCCTATAAGTTCAAAAGCCTGGACAGCTTCTACAAAAGTCGCTGAAGCTTCGTCATTTCCTTTAAACACTAGTATCCAAGGAGTAATACCTACCGTGTTTTCATCATTCAAACCTTTGGTAACAGGAAGCTTATATGAATCTGCACGGGTAAAAATCTCAATTCTTACTTTATCATCTACTATTTCTTCTGGATCTTCCGATATCAAAACCTCATGTTCACAACTGGTCACAAATAGCAGAATAGCTAAAAGAAACAGATAGTTTATATGTATTATAATTTTCCTCATTTTATTACCTTCAAAAAACATAGTCGTCAACGATTTGGGGAAAGAGTTTCATCCCTGACACAACGGGCTGATTCTGCAAAAGTCGGTAGTTGGTAATAGAGCCCCGGATTAGGCCACTTCCCCAAACTAATACTCCACACACTCTGAGGTGTATTCGCAGAATAAGGACCGATAGACGATGACTGGTAATAACCTGTCGAACCTGAAAATTCAACCTGTCCGGAAACAGAAGCCCGTCTCCCCGCTGAAGGGAAGAAAACCGAAGCATTCTCATTATCTTTATTATAAACTAAAATACCACGATAAGCAACCTGTGCATTATCAACAGATACCCCAAAAGAATACTCACTTTTTTTTATAACCGGCGGTCAAAATAGCCGTCTGCATAAAAACCGAAAGCAAAAGTGATGTGCCTTTTCGCTTCTTCCGTATCATTCGGATCCTGCCAAAAATTAGGTTCTCGATCTATTTTAATACCATTTTTTTCCGATGAACCGTCCCATCCTCCTATATTTTCCAATCGCGCAGCATCACCGGCCAATGGATTTTTGAAAAGCGACTGCCTCCATTCAGAATAAGCAATATCCTCCCCGTGGTCTACTGCGATTGTATCCTTTTGTTTTTCAAACACATCAACATATGCAGTACCGACCTTCACCCCATTCACATACTTAACCATATTAGGATACAGACCATTCCAGGAAATCCGGTCAGTATATCCATCACTGGGGCGATGATACCCCTCCGGACAAATCTCAAAAATATCTTTATAACCATAGTCATATATCGGATCAGCTGTTCCTGTTGCAGTATTCCATACTGGTAAAAATAGTCTACTGTTGGTCGTTAAAAACTGTAACGTCTTGTTCCAGTAAGACGCAATCACCGGATTAACCGGATGATAAGCCTGGCGAAAATACGGTTCCAAATGCGTACTGTCAGGAAGCCCCCACTGAAAGAAGGCACCAGCCTGACTGGGATATTTAACAAAAACTCCATTTTTATGACCAACCTGATAATTAGCAGCCTCACCACCATTTTTAAATTCAGGAGCGGTCAAGTTAAACGGTGAAAACATTCTGGCCGCATTGCGCGGCTGGCCTTGCAACTGCCCCGAGGTTATCGCATCCTCAGTGCCTGGCCTTAAAATATAATCCGGATCTTCTCCCTGCCGAATAAAGACGGAATCTTTATACGTCCAATATCCACCTCCCCAGATACCTCCATACCGTTCCACCAAAACCAGGGCATATCTCGGCTTGTCTCCGCTATGCGTCGAATTAAGGCCGATACGGAAATAAATACGTCCTCTACCTTCTACCATACGCCCACTTTCTCCCTTATATTCATTTGGAGTAACCGGATATTTCTCCGGGTTTCCGGGACTGTATGTTCCTATGCCCGGATCGAAGCTGGGAGTTGTACTTAGTACAACAAAATCTCCGTCGATAACGGTTGCTTTCCATGTTGTAAGTCCGTCATATTCCGGCAAGTCATTATTCCTTTCCTGCTGTCCGGTAACAACCCTTTCTCCGGTTTCATTTTTCCGGTAAAAAGCTCCGACATACCTTGTTCCTTCTGTAAAAGCATGACGTCCGCCATACTGACTGGTTTTCACTTCTATCTCTTTTTGCAATTTTCCTCCGTATTCATCTTCAGCCGACAAAATGATCCGGTATATATTTTGCCCGGCGGCATTCTGCTCATCAAGCAGGATATCCATATAACCGGAACCTGATTCGGAAACTTTATCATAAGTATAAGAAAACCGGGAAGTTGCATAAGTAACTGTCGTTCCATTATCCGTTACATCTATATCTTTCAACACCAAATCATTAAAAATACTTTCTGTTTCTGCCGTAACTGTACTCGCTCCTATAAAGACTTCAGGCAACACCTTCACTTCAGGCATATTCGACCAAAATGAAATCCGTGCCCCATTAAAATCGGTTATACTGACTTGTGTATGTGAAACATTCAGCTTTTTATTGCCGGATATAATCCAGTTTCCATCATATTCACTCCAATCCGAAGCTTTTACATTTACATGCAAAGCATCCCGGATAATACCCGTCAAATCAAGCTTACTATTCATCGGAAGACTATAATCTACCGGATTCGAATTTATCTCCAACTCACAGGAAGGATTATAATTAGTCCCCATATTAACAGTAAAAACGACAGCTTCCGATTTCTCTGATTTATCCACAGGCTCACTTGAAGGTAAAATAATCCGATTTATATTCTTTGCCCAGGTTATTCCCACAGCAGAAGGAGTTCCGTCTGAAAAATAACTTCCATTTTCACTTAATGTAAATTTACGTATGATACTCCTTCCGATACTTCCGCTATAATTAGCTGTCAAAGGGACTAAATCAGGTATATTGCTGAATACAACACCGGTAAAAACGGCTTCAAAATCATCTTCGGCTTCCAATACGACATCGACTCGTACTCCCAATCTGTTCAATGCCAGCTTCAAAAAAGATTGTTGCGTTCCATCACTCAATTCAATACCTCCTCCTTTTGGCAAAACAGTAACCTTCTTGATTTCCTGTATCATAGGAATGTCAAGATCAGAAGAAAAAGCACTTGCAGGATAAGCTATTTTATTTAAATCTCCATATTTTAAAACTCCGTTTAACTGATTAAGGACAGATGTACTAGTAGCCTCATTGGCGAGAAATACAAAATCATAAGTTCCCTGTTTTATTGAGTGCTTTATTATGTTATTGGTCCACTGCTCTTTCGTGTACAGAACATTTGACAGACAAATACCGGTTGCAGGATCAAATTCTATAATACGAAGGGTACTCACAATATGATCTTCGGCAGTCCCGTCATGTGTCACATTCAGAGGACCGATACCAGTAATTGACAAGAACTCCCCATTATTGTTTTCGCCGACAAAACTTTCATCCGCGCAAGCGAAAAAGGTAACCAGCAATAAACAATAAATTAATACTCTATATATTTTATATTCGCTTACAATCATTAATAACATTACTTTCTAAATCAGCATATACAAACTATCCCAAGTCATAACATTTCGTGCTTATCCGACTTTCGGTAGTATCCCAAAATCTTGCTACCAAATCAGCAAAACTCAAGCATCCATTATTATCTCAAAGAAAAAGAATCCTAATAGCACTCTTCCCTTCAATTACAAAGATCGTTGTTATCAAATTACTATTCTATTGTTGTTTCTGATATTATGCGTTAACACTCCCCTTTACGACTCATTTCAAGAGTAAATCCAAATACGATTCCACTTTTTTGAAAATAATGATGATTATTTTCACTTCATTTTCAAAAAATGAAAAAATAAGCATACATACTGCACGATTTGTAAATATTACCAACAAATATGTAAACTCGGTTCCCTCTCTTTTGGAGGATATAGCAAAGGATAGACAAACTGCTAATTCAAAATATCCATACGCAGGTTTTTAGAAAATAATCATGTACCTTTGCAGGCAAAATAAAATCCGAATATATAGAAGTAAGAATATGGTTATTGAACAGCAGATTACCGGTGCGATCATTGCCGGCATAAAAGAACTGTACGGAGCAGAAGTTCCTGCCGCCCAGATACAGTTACAGAAGACAAAAAAAGAGTTTAAAGGACATCTTACCCTGGTTGTATTCCCATTCCTCCGTGCGTCGAAGAAATCACCGGAACAAACAGCACAGGAAATCGGCGAATATTTGCAGAAAAACGAACCGGCCGTATCTGAGTTCAATGTAATCAAAGGATTTCTGAACCTGACTGTTGCCGGCCCGTGCTGGATCGACTTGCTGAACACGATCAATGAGCAACCTTCATACGGAATAGTTCCCGTTACGGAACAATCTCCGCTGGTGATGATCGAATATTCTTCACCTAATACAAACAAACCGTTACACCTGGGTCACGTACGTAACAACCTGTTGGGCTATAGCTTGTCTGAGATCTTGAAAGCCAATGGTAACAAAGTGGTTAAGACCAATATCGTAAACGACCGCGGTATCCATATCTGTAAGTCTATGCTTGCCTGGCAGAAATGGGGCGAGGGCGTTACTCCCGAATCATCCGGAAAGAAAGGTGACCACCTGATCGGTGATTTTTATGTATTGTTTGACAAACATTACAAACAGGAGTTAAAAGAACTGGAAGAAAAAGGCCTTACCAAAGAAGAAGCAGAAGCGCAGTCGACCTTGATGGCCGAAGCCCGCGAAATGCTCCGCAAATGGGAAGCCGGCGACGCAGAAGTCCGTGCCTTGTGGGAAAAGATGAACAGTTGGGTATATGCAGGTTTTGATGAAACCTATAAGATGATGGGCGTAGACTTCGACAAGATCTATTACGAATCACAAACTTATCTGGAAGGGAAAGGAAAAGTGATGGAAGGTCTTGAAAAAGGTATCTTTTACCGCCGCGAAGACGGTTCCGTATGGGCTGATCTGACCAAGGACGGACTGGATGAGAAACTGCTGCTCCGTGCCGATGGAACTTCCGTATATATGACACAGGATATCGGTACCGCGAAGTTGCGCTTCGACGATTATCCCATCAATAAAATGATCTATGTAGTCGGAAACGAACAGAACTATCATTTCCAGGTTCTTTCCATCTTACTGGATAAACTGGGCTTTGAATTCGGAAAAGGTCTGGTACACTTCTCTTACGGAATGGTAGAACTTCCGGAAGGTAAGATGAAGAGCCGTGAAGGTACGGTTGTCGATGCAGACGACCTGATGGAAGAAATGATCGGTACTGCTCATGAAATTTCGCAGGAACTGGGTAAACTGGATGAAATGACTCCGGAAGAAGCTGCCAATATTTCCCGCATTGTCGGATTAGGTTCTCTGAAATACTTCATCTTAAAAGTCGATCCGCGCAAAAATATGACCTTCAACCCGAAAGAGTCTATTGATTTTAACGGAAATACAGGACCATTCATACAATATACATATGCACGTATCCGTTCTGTTTTACGAAAAGCTGCTGAACAAGGCATCGTATTACCGAAACAATTGCCGGCCAATACTCCCATCTCTGAAAAAGAAGAAGGGTTAGTCCAGATGATTGCCGATTACGCTGTAACAGTTAAAGAAGCAGGGAAAGAATACAGCCCGGCTTATATTGCCAATTACATTTACGACCTGGTAAAAGAATACAACCAGTTCTACCACGACTTCTCTATCCTCCGTGAAGAGAATCCGGAAATCAAACAATTCCGTCTGGTATTATCTGAAAATGTCGCCAAAGTCGTAAAATCAGGCATGTCGTTACTGGGCATCGAGGTTCCGGAAAGAATGTAACAACCAAGTATAATACGAAAAACCTCCTGCTGAATGATCACCAGGAGGTTTTTTATTTTGTTATCCCAAAGGATATTTACTTTTACGCTTTTTTCTTGGTTGTCCGCTTCTTCGGTGTAGCAGGCTTCTCCGCTGCTTCGGTTATGATCTTCATACATTCTTCATAAGTCAGTTTTTCCGGCTGGGTAACCGTCTTCGGTATCCGGTAATTGGCTTTCTTATACGTAATGTAAGGGCCATAACGTCCATTCAGGATCTCCAATTCTGGATCCTCGTCAAACTTCTTCAAATAACGCTGTTCATCTTTTTTCCGTTTTTCATCAATCAGTTCGATCGCTTCTTCCGCGGTGATGGAAAGCGGATTCAGATCTTTCGGGATAGAGATAAACTTGCCGTCATGACGGATGAACGGTCCGAACCGGCCTACGGCTGCAACCATATCTTTTCCTTCATATTCACCGATGGTACGGGGAAGATCGAATAACTTCAGTGCCTCTTCCAGTGTAATCGTTTCAATAGACTGTCCCTTCATCAATGTAGCGAACTGAGGTTTCGGTGCTTCCTTATCATCCGGATGGGCCTGTCCGATCTGCACGACCGGACCATAACGACCGATCTTTACAAATACAGGATTTCCAGTCTTCGGGTCCACACCTAACTGGCGTTCTCCCACTTTATGTTCAGTCTTTATGGCAGCCGTTTCTTCTACGATCGGATGAAATAGCTTATAAAACTTATCAATCGCTTCCGTCCAGACCATTTCTCCTTCAGCAACAGCATCGAATTCTTTTTCCACACTGGCTGTAAAGTTATAATCCAACACATCCGGGAAATAAGCCATCAAGAAGTCGTTCACGACAGTACCGATATCGGTCGGCATCAACTTATTACGGTCGGCACCTACGATCTCTTTCTTGTCAGCTTCCTTTATCTTATCTTTAGCAAGTGTGATCACTCTATAAATACGTTCTACCCCTTCCTTATCTCCTTTAATCACATACTCACGATTCTGTATCGTCTGAATAGTCGGAGCATAGGTAGAAGGACGTCCGATACCTAATTCTTCCAGGCGGCGAACCAGGCTGGCTTCCGTATAACGCGGAGGACGTTGCGTAAAACGTTCCGTAGCCACAATATCGTTCAGTGTCAACACTTCATGCAGCTCAACCGGCGGCAATAAACCGTTTTCCTGTTCCTTTTCGTTTTCGTCATCGTAACTTTCACGATATACCTGAAGGAAACCGTCGAAAGTGATTACTTCACCAACAGCCACGAATTTTTCTTTCTTATTATTGATGCAAACAGAGATTGTCGTACGTTCCAGTTCAGCATCAGCCATCTGTGACGCGATCGTCCGTTTACGGATCAATTCATATAATTTCTTTTCCTGCGCCGATCCGCTGATTTCCGTATTACTTATATAAGTAGGACGGATCGCTTCGTGCGCTTCCTGTGCACCTTTACTCTTTGTATGATACTGGCGGAATTTATAATATTTCTCCCCATAAATATCCAGAATAGCTTCCTTAGCCGTACCCAATGCCAGGTCACTCAGGTTGACCGAGTCGGTACGCATATAAGTGATCAATCCCGATTCATACAAACGCTGTGCAATCATCATGGTTTGAGAAACGGAATAACCCAGTTTGCGGGCGGCTTCCTGTTGCAAAGTAGACGTAGTAAAAGGAGGTGCTGGTGATTTCTTTACCGGTTTCTTAGTGATCTCGTCAATAGAGAAAGAGGCAGCTTTGCAGGATTCCAAAAACTCCATCACCTCTTTTTTATCCTTCAGGCGCTTACTCAACTCCGCTTTCAGGATCGTTGTTCCGTCAGGAAGTATGAAATTGGCAATGACACGGTAAGCGGCTTCCGACACAAATTCGTTGATCTCGCGTTCACGTTCCACGATCAGGCGGACAGCAACCGACTGCACACGTCCGGCAGACAAAGCCGGTTTTACCTTTCTCCATAAGATAGGAGACAGTTCAAAACCCACAATACGGTCTAATACACGACGTGCCTGCTGGGCATTTACCAGGTCGATATTAATATCGCGCGGCGTTTCAATCGCATGCAAAATAGCATTCTTGGTAATTTCATGGAAAACAATACGTTTTGTATTTTCCGGTTTTAATCCCAAAACTTCGTACAGATGCCAGGATATAGCTTCTCCCTCGCGGTCCTCATCGGATGCGAGCCATACCTGTTCGGCAGACTTCGCCTCGGATTTCAATTCGGAAACCAACTTCTTCTTATCTGCCGGGATCACGTACTGCGGAGCATAATCGTGTTCTACGTCTATACTAAATTCTTTTGTCTTCAAATCGCGGATGTGCCCGTAACTCGACATAACCTTGAAATCTTTTCCGAGGAATTTCTCAATGGTTTTTGCCTTGGCGGGTGACTCCACTATTACCAGATTCTTTTGCATAATCACTTTTCACTTTTTAGAAATCGAGTGCAAACATACACAAATAATTAACGTAACCGTACATCAGTAACAAAAAAACAGTTTTTTAAACCGTGATTATTATGTATGTAACCTCTTCAGAATTATCTTTGTCCGTAAAATATCACATTATTTTAATATGGAAACTATCAGACAACTTATCAACGATAATAAAACAGACGAAGCACTCCATTTGTTGGACGAGTACATCAAAAAAAATGATTCAGACGATGAAGCGTATTATCTGCGCGGAAACGTATACCGCAAGATGGGTGATATTCGCCAGGCACTCAACAACTACCTCATGGCTATCGAATTAAACCCCGACAGCCCGGCACAAACCGCCTATAATGCCCAGATCAAAATATTAGATTTTTATAACAAAGATATGTATAATCACTAAGAGGCAATTTATAAGTGCAAAGTAATGCATATCACAACTGTATTCCTTTTGTTTCACAGAAACCGGTCGGTGCTATTATTTCTACATCTGAATCTTTTTCCGTAGTTCCTTTAACAATGTAACATCGGCATCCCGTATCTTTCCTTCCCGGTTTGGCGGGCAATTCAGGATCAGGATATTGTCGTTCTTTGTGCACTGGTGGTACAGACCGGCTAACTCTTCTACCGTCTTATACTTTTTATCAGTAGTATTGTAGAACCAACGTTCGCTTATACAGATAGTAGATTCCCATGGCATATAATATAATTTGCCGTCATGCGAGAATAACTTCGGATCATTATCGGCGGGCAGGTACGGATCACCCAAACGGAAGTCACTCGGGAAATAACGGATCGGATAACCTTCTTTCTGATTTTCCGGTAATACGGGATGAGCATCCGGATTTTCGGGCAGGCCGATTGTCCAGTTTATACCGATCTGGCATTCCGGTTCCCTTGATTTGATTGTCTGATATATCTCTCTTGCAGGCCAGCGCTCATGTTCTTTCTCCCATCCCCCGTCAAACCAGAACTCGACGATATGAGTATATGGCTGTACGATATCGATCAGCTCATTCAGTTGTTTAATCATATATTCGTTGTAGGCTGCATCCAGAGTTTTATCCTTTACATCTGCATTCACCTTACGGTCCCACAATGAATAATACAAGCCCAGGCCTATATCATATTTTTTGCAAGCCTTGGCTACCTCTTCTATCACGTTCGTTTTATTCCCCGAATTAGCCACATCATATTCGGTATAATTGCTATCCCAAAGACAGAAGCCTTCATGATGTTTGGCTACCAATATGACATATTTCATGCCGGCATCTTTGGCTGTTTTGATCCATTGATCGGCATCGATAGCTGTAGGGCGATAAGAAGAAGCCGGCTTTGAGCCATCCGTCCATTCCTGATCATGGAATGTATTAATACCAAAATGAATAAACATCCCATACTTCCGGGCAATCTGTTTCTGTTGTGCCGGACTGGGCTGGTTAGACGGGACAGGTAAAATTTGATCCTGCCCATAGCCTAATTGTAAGGACAAGGCTAAAAATAAAATCGTTACAAAAGAATATTTCATGGCAATAGTATTTATTACCACAAAAATAATAGATCTTTTACATATAATAATAGCCGGATTTCGACCTAAAGTTTGCAAAATCCGGCATAAATTAGTTAGAAGCGCCAGCCAACATTGAACTGGAGGACACCGTTACGACACTTTTCACCTTTTACTTCGCTCACGCCTGACATAGACGCCAATTTATCTGCATCAAGTATATTTGCCAAACCGATATTATAGCTCAACGAAAACAATAACCCCATAGAGGATTGGTAACCCGCTCCTATCACAAGAGCAAAGTCAACGGATTTAAAAGCATCACTCAGATCACTTGTCGAAACAGACGTACCCGAACTGGAAATTTTCACTTTTGAAGAAACTTTGAATCCCAACTGAGGTCCGGCAAATAAATTGAAACCCTCGTAAACATAACCTTTGAAAAGGATAGGGATATTCAGATAATCATTCTTAACCTTCAGATCTGCTAACTGATCGTTCTTCGCCCCTTGCATCGAATAAAACAATCCCGGCTCGATAGCAAAATGGTCGGTCATCATAACTTCACCGGCCACCCCGATATTTAATCCTGGCTTCATACTGCCTTCAAAATTTGTCATATTAGCAAAATTCAAACCGATCTTCGGGATAAAATGAAATTCTTGTGCACTCACCTGAAATGTCACGAAAAGAAGTAATAAACATGCAATCTTTTTCATACTACAAATTGTTTTAGATATTAAACACAAATTCTATCTCAATAAACATAAACGATTCTACTCCTGCAATGTCTGTTTTCACTCATAAACACAGACCAAAGATAAATACTAAAATTAAATTACAAACATTTTCACTTATTATATTACCGGATCTTCAATAATCCGCTCGGGGAATAACTCCTTCAAGCTTATTTCCAGAAGTTTAGTTCTTTCTTCATTCAACGTAAATACTCTATCCTTTATCACAAACAAATCGAATGGAATATATAATTCCGCTATTTTCTTTCTATTGAAATCAATCAGATATTGAGTTCTTCCCCGGCTGATAATAGAATAACCATCCCAGTTCAGGTCCGAAAAAAACAAACTTTCAGGCTGATAAGTGCGAATAACCTCCATCTGCTCATCGATCTCTAAAATCTCATACCGATCATTATAAACGAAGCATGATGCAGAATCGGACGGTGTGATCCGGTTAAAAGAAATACTATCTGCATTTTCCATATAAAATGAATTATACACAAACCCCTGTAATTTTCCGTTGTTTTTCTCATCCCAGGACGAAACTTCTATTTCCGAACTATCGGATAACTGACAAAAGGAGATTCCATCATCAAACAATAAATATAATGTATTCCGCTCCCCTTTCAGACAAGCGTCTTCAATCCTGTCTTTTTTCTTTGTCAGTTGATTCAGATATATATTTTTCCCGGTATTTTTATCGAAGCAGGCAATGAAAGGCCTTCCGATATTGACTTCCATCATCTTTTTTTCATATACAGAAGGTAAATCCCGCAAGTTAGTACGATAGCCTGATCCATAATTGATCATGTACAACCTCTCACCATAATCAAACAGTTGCGAGTGGGATGTCAGATCTTCCGGAAGGGGATATCCCCATTTCATTTTCAGCTGGTTATCCAGACATAGTAATTGTGTGCGATTGGCAAAATAAAACAAGGTATCATCTCTCAACACATTCGAAGTCAGTTCCACGACCGCATTAACTCCAGCACCAATCGGGACTGCACTAAAGCCGGTTAAAACGCCGGTCAGTACACCCAAAGCACCCAATGCCACCGCTCCCGTATAATTCGTTGTTCCGGTTATCATCGGATAACTCTCTCCCGATCCATTATTAATATTAACCAGGTGCATCCCGTCAGAAACGATCAGCCTTGTCGAATCATCAACCAGTCCGTGATAATTCCAGCCATATGTATGGGGAACTTCCCGAGTCCACAAAAGTTCTCCGGAATTCATCTCATAACATTCCAGTTTTTTCGAAGCCCCGTTTTTGTAAGCCCACAATTTATTGTCCTCACGATCCAATATATAAGGTAGGATTTTTTTATTCCATTTCGATACCCCTGTCTGCAAATCCAACAAAGAACTTTTCACTCCTTTCGAATTGAATAAAACACCTTCGGGAAGCAATGCAAACCGATCTGTCATATAATTCATCTTTCTTTTCCACAACTCCTTTCCTGCTGGAAAATCAATAACAACCAGTTCACCTTTGTTCTTATAAGATTGTTCATTTTTGGTCAGATACCCTATTTTCACCATAAAAAAAGTACCGGTTGTATCCATCTTATAATCCCGTATCCTTCCGTCAAATTCAAAACTACGGGCCTTCAGCTCCTTTCCTTCCGTTGTTAATCCCACCACAACCTGATTCTGAGCAGAAATTGGCAGAGCAAGAATCAACAAACAAACGAATAAATACAACATCCTTTTCATGATACACTCCTAAGTTTAATTAATAAATACCAGTCGGTTCTCCGAACAAAACAATTATATAAACGCATTTATTCCAAAACTATTGCTAATCAAAGGAGAATTAACACATACAAAAACAAAAAAACCGGAAAGAATTCCCTTCCGGTTTTTGTTTTTCTTAGCAAAATAAAACTCAACAATTACTTCAGCAAGCTGCAAGGACAAAGATTATCTTTTTCGATATCTTTAAAATAGTTGTATGTACCTACTTTTATTTCAGCACAAGCTGCTTCGTCAGCTACGATGATACCTTTCGGATGCATCTGCAAAGCAGTAATTGTCCACATCTGATTGATCGAGCCTTCAACAGCCTGTTGCAAAGCGCGAGCCTTGTTGTGACCGTTTACCATGATCAGCACTTCTTTCGCATCCAATACCGTACCGACACCTACTGTTACAGAAGTCTTCGGAACCTTGTTTACATCGTTGTCGAAGAAACGTGAGTTAGCGATGATCGTGTCTGTAGTCAGTGACTTAACACGTGTACGTGAAGCCAATGAAGAACCCGGTTCGTTGAATGCGATATGGCCGTCAGGACCGATACCACCCAGGAACAGGTCTACACCGCCTACAGCTTTCATTTTGGCTTCATAAGCAGCACATTCAGCTTCCAGATCAGAAGCGTTACCGTTCAGGATATTTACATTCTCCGGCTTGATGTCTACATGGCTGAAGAAGTTATTCCACATGAATGAATGATAGCTTTCAGGATGATCTTTCGGCAATCCTACATATTCATCCATATTGAAAGTGATGATATTCTGGAAGGAGATGACACCTTGCTTGTTCAGTTCAATCAGGTTCTTGTACATACCCAGCGGAGATGATCCGGTAGGAAGGCCCAGAACAAATGGCTTTTCAGCTGTCGGATTCGCTTTCTTAATCTTCGCAGCTACATAGTTGGCAGCCCACTTCGAGAGTTGCTCGTAATCTGGTTCAATAATTAGTCTCATAACAAGTGTTTTTAATTGAAAATTGAAAATTGAAAATTGAAAATTACAGGAACTTCCAATATCAACAGACAATCTTCTGTGTTTATTAATTAGATCTTTCGTTAATAATATTCTCTACATGACGAAAACCGATCCTTTCAAATTTTCAATTCTCAATTCTCAATTTTCAATTTGTTAGCCATAGCTTCTCCCAAAGCCCAGCATTCTTCATACTTATCGGCTTTCAGACCTTGTTTTTGCTCCACAGGAGTACCAACAGTTTCCCATTTCATCTTTTCTCCGAAAGCGGTTAGGCGTTTTACAGCCGCACCAGCCCAGGTGAACGAACCAAAATAGCCATACAGGCGGTTTTTCACTTCGCGCATCTCGATCTTGCTCAGGATGGCTTCCACTTCCGGAAACAGACTGTTTGAATAGGTCGGACTGCCGATAATGACGCCTTTGTATTTGAATACATCTTTCAGAACATACGAAGCCGGACTCTTGCTGACATTATGCAACACAATGTTCTTTACACCGTTTGCCGACAAAGAAGAAGCGATCGCTTCCGCCATCTGCTCCGTATTTCCATACATGCTGCCATAAATAACGACAACACCATCCTCCCCTTCATAACGGCTCAAACGGTCATATATTTCAATTGCCTTATGAGCATATTTGCGCCATACCGGACCATGTGTCGAACAGATCGTGTTGATCTCCAGGGCCGACAGTTTCTGCAATGCACGCTGTACCGGATTACCGTATTTGCCGACGATATTGGAATAATAACGGATCATTTCTTCCCAGTAATGATCCACATTCATTTCCTCATCGATCACACCGCCATCCAACGTTCCGTACGTTCCGAAAGCATCGGCAGAGAACAGCAACTTATCCGTTGAATCGTAAGTCACCATTACTTCCGGCCAGTGCACCATCGGAGCCATATAGAAAGAAAGCTGGTGGCGGCCGATATTCAGCGTATCTCCTTCTTTCACTTCGTAAAGTCCGGTCGTTATATTGTGATAGCCGTCCAGCATACCGAATGTCTGCTTGTTACCGATGATCTGCACGTCAGGATATTGCTGGCGCAACAGGCGGATACTGCCGGCATGGTCGGGTTCCATATGGTTCACGACCAGATAATCGAGCGTCCGTCCATCCAGTGCATCCGCTATTTTTTTCAAAAAGATATCAGAATAGCAAACGTCTACTGTATCGATCAATACAGTCTTTTCGTCTACGATCAAATACGAATTATAAGAAACGCCGTACGGAAGCGGCCACATATTTTCGAAGAGGGCCTTCTGACGGTCGTTTACTCCTACATAATATACCTTATCTGCTATTTCTTTTAATTTGTACATTTTATACTTTTTACTTTTTTATTTTTAGCTCTTCATAGTTATTCGGCTTCCTTGTGAGGGCCCTCCAGACAAACCAGCAACCTGCCAGCACGAACGGAATACTGAGCCACTGGCCCATATTCAGGACCATGTTATCTTCAAACGCTTCCTGATTATTTTTCAGGAATTCGATAAAGATACGCGAGCCGAATATACAAATCATAAAGACCCCGAAAATAAGCCCTTCCCGCTTCCACTCCTTTTTGATAAAGTAAAGCCACATGCATATACCGAATGTAACCAGGTAGCATAATGCCTCGTACAGCTGTGTCGGATGGCTGGGAACGGTAAATATCGGCTCTGCCCCCATTTTCCAGGCATGCAGGTTCTCGATGAAACGGAAACCCCACGGAAGATCGGTCGGATGACCGTATATCTCATGGTTCATCAGGTTTCCCAAACGGATCATAGCTGCCACCAGTCCGGTCGGAACAACCAGTTTATCGAATGTCCAAAGCATGCTTTTATGCGTGATACGCCTGGAATAAAAATAGATCGCGATGACGATACCCAGCGTACCGCCATGGCTCGCCAGTCCGCCTTCCCAGACCTTGAAAATCTCTATTGGATTAGCCAGGTAATATCCGGGATCATAAAAGAGGCAATGTCCCAGACGGGCGCCGACCACAGTACCCACCATGGTATAAATCAGCAGGGAATCGATCCATGCAGGAGGAAGTTTTTCATTTTTCCACATACGGCTTACAATGGAATAACCGATCCAGAAACCGATAGCAAAAGCAAGTCCGTACCAGCGAATTTCGCGTGAACCTATGGAAAAGATGGCGGGGTCAGCCGTCCAGGTAATAAAATCGAGCATAATTTATGTATTAAACAAGTCGTTTAATCAAGTCTTCTCTATCGCCGCAGATCATATCGATCACCGGCAATTCGATCATAGTGTAAGCACCCGGCTGCTGTTTGAAGCTTGCACGGGCAACGGCTACCAGGATCTGGGCAGTAAGAGCCGGGTTGTTGATCTTCATGTCGAATTCAACTAACTGGTTCTGGGTCTTGCCTGATACACCTTTGCGGACCAGGTTCACACCGTGTCCCATATCCAGCAGGTTGTCGACACATTCCACCTGCATTACGTGTGTTTCGTCGTGTGCGAAATAATCGTCAGCCTTGATTGCGGCAGCTACCTGCTTGAAATCGTAACCGTCTTTTACTTCGATATAAACCATACGGCGGTGAACGCCTGTTCCCATCGGAATTGTCATGGACAAAGCAGCCTTGACACCTTCGATCGCTTTCACGGCAACCGTATGTCCCATACTCATCCCCGGGCCGAAGTTTGTATAAGTGATACCTTTCGGCACCATTGCTTCCAGCAGGGCGCGAACAACAGAGTCGCTTCCCGGATCCCATCCGGCAGAAATAACGGCAACCGTATTATGTGCTTTGGCTACAGCATCCAGCGAACGGCGCAGGTCTACGATACCTCCGTGGATATCGAAGCTATCTACCGTATTGATACCTAATGAAAGAATTTCTTTTGCGTACGTTTCAACGCTGCGGGTAGGAGTTGCAAGAACGGCAACGTCTACTTTATCTAACTTGGTGATACTGTCTGTCACAGTATAAGCTTTCAGTTCGTCCGGTACGTCATTCGGATTACGACGTACAACACCTGCCACTTCAAAATCCGGAGCGGCTTCCAGGGCCTCTAACACATACTTTCCAATGTTGCCATAACCAACGATGGCGGCTCTAATTTTCTTCATACTTTAGTTTTTACTTTTCAACCAACCGCAAAGTTAATTATAATTGCGAAAACAGGCAATTGTTTAGAAACTTTTGCTGCTTTTGGGGCGGTTTGGCAGACATAAACCATGTATGCTGCCTGATGGCACTTTTGGTGAGGAGCCTCTTTGGGCTCCGGTGTGTTTTAGTATATTTCTTTGGCAATACGGCGCACTGAGTCGGTTGCCATAAGCGTATAGAAGTGGATGGATGGAACTCCGTGGGCTATGAGATCACGGCATTGGGCGATGCTCCATTCTATTCCTGTCTCTTTGGCTTGCTCGTCGGTTGAGCATCGGGCAAGCTCTATGGCGAAAGGTTCTGGGATGTCGGTGCGGAACACTCTCGGGAGCACATTCAGCTGATTTCTGAGCACTATGGGCTTTATGCCTGGAATTATGGGTACGGTGATGCCTTCTGCACGGCATCGAGTCACGAAGTCGTAGTATTTTTGATTGTCGAAGAACATCTGGGTCACCAGATAGGATGCTCCCTGCTCTACTTTCATGCGAGCATACCGTATGTCGCTTTCCATGTTTGGTGCGGACTCGTGTTTCTCGGGGTAGCATGCCATGCCGTAGCTGAATGGCGTGGCATTTGCCTCGAATGTCTCACCATCGGCATATATCCCGCGGTTGAAGTCATTGACCTGCTGTTCAGGGTGCGGGCCGTGCCCGGGGTGCACAATGCTGTGGCGTTTTCTCCCTGTTTCGGCTTGTACGTCACGCAGGCGAAAATGGCGGGAGTGGAACTGCGCCGCGCGCCGCTGAAAGATGACTTTGATTTTGACTTTGCCGCCATGCTGAAGCTGGTGGACGAAAA
>OFFG01001109.1_pt1 | contig 17540 bp, 20 predicted proteins | sample 1521331 | NCBI WGS metagenome assembly OFFG01 (sample SAMEA3504129, study PRJEB24116) | mouse gut metagenome | biome: mouse gut; feature: mouse-associated habitat; material: faeces | place: Denmark | collected 2011 | reverse complement strand
GCGACGCCGCCCGCACCATGGGCATCCACAGCCACACCTACGATTTGCACAGCGGATTTGACCTGCTCCACAGTGACATCCCTGAGCGGCCACAGTTTATCTTCTGGCATCCGCCATACTGGGATATCATCAAGTATTCGGATGTCATGTACCGGGCAGCAGATGTACAACAGCGGTACGGCTATGACCCTCGCCGCTTTGATCTTTCCCGGATTCCAACCTGGGAAGGCTTTGTCCAGGCTATGAATTACTGCATGATGAAGCAGTTCTGTGCGCTGGAGAAGGGCGGCCGCATGGCTGTGCTGGTGGGCGACGTCAAGAAGAAGGGACGCCTTTTGAGTATGCTCTTTGAACTGACCAAGCCAGGTACACTAGAGAATGTCGTTATCAAGACCCAGCACAACTGCGTCTCCGACCGCCGCAGCTATAGCGGCAAGTTTATTCCCATTGTACATGAATATGTTCTGCTTTTGCGGAAGGATATGCCGCTTACCTATCCATTGCTGATGACCTACCGGCTGCAGGGCGATATCCGGGATATGCCCGGTGCCACATGGAGGGATATTATAGCTGACGCTATGGAGTCCTTCCATACCCCTGTTGCCTTGGAGCAGATCTATGAGGCGGTGGGCAGCTATAAGCGTGCCCAGCAGCAACAGCACTGGAAGGACAAAGTGCGTCAGACTCTGCAGTATCATCCCAATGTCTTTTGCCGTTCTGGAAGGGGCGTTTGGGCACTGAAAAAATATGCTTAGTATTGCGGTTACAGAATGAATGCTACAGAGTTAGAGCAGATTATGGTTGTTTTATTTGCGTACTGAGCCAAAACTGTAGTTTCAGCATTGACGGAACGCTTTGCGGATGGTATAATCGTATCATACAGTATCAGTGCCGCAAGAAAAGTGCGCATAGTTTTCCGTGTAACGAAGTGCCATTTGCATGTTTGCAAATGGCACTTTTTTGTTTTCCGCGCCAACTTCATACTGGCAAATGCAGCGTCCCGAGAAGAGACGCTGTTTTTGTATATTTAGGGCAGTCTGCCACAATCAAACAGAAAAGGAGAAATTGAAAATGGTAAAACAATGCTTAGACAGCTATTCCATCCAGTTCAACCAGTTCCCGGACCTGCTGGCTTACCACGAAGAGCAGTGCAAGGCCAGTCTGTGGGAACGCAGCGAGGTCAAAAGCCTTCGTGTGGCCGCACTGGACACGAAGTCTCCGCTCTATGGGGACAAATCTGGCTTCGACCCCTCTGTCAGCCAAGAGGCCATCGCCGACACGGCAGCAAACCTAGGCTTGGCCATCCGAGTGGGCGGCCGGTACTTCCCCCTACGAGACACTGCCTACAAGAGCCTGCTGGATCGGGCCAAGATCAACGGCACCGCCCTGCCCAAGCTCGCGCGGACAAAGTTGGCTGAAGTGCTTAACTCCTGTCTGGAACTGCACAAAGACAGCGCCCTGTTGCTGATTCGAGGTGAGAAGGTGTCGGCAGCCCATTCCGGGGACAGCCGGGACTACTCCATCCTGGAGATCGACCAGCTGCTGGATGGGCTGCAGAAGAAAATGGACGAGCGGTTTCCGGGTAACGAGTTCGAGTCCGGCTATTCCGACCATGCCATCACCAGCGCATCCTGGAAGTTGCCTGACCAAAAAGAAACCCTTCTCAGCACCTATGAGAAAATGCTGGAGGCGGAAGGGAAAAAAGCTTTGGCGGCCAAACTGATGCCTGGCATCCGCTTTTCCACCTCAGATACTGGCGTAGCCTCAGCCAAAGTCTCGGCACTTCTCATGGGTCTTCAGTACCCCATCCACATCGGCGGTATGGTAGCCGTCGAGCATCGTCGGCAGTCCAAGGTTCCCGACTTTGTGGACGATCTGGATATGCTGTTCGCCCAGTTTGGTGACTCTGTCGCCCAGCTGAGTAAGCTGCTCACCATTCACTTGGACTACCCGATCAACGCCATGACCGCTGTGTGCAAAAAACTGGCTATGCCTAAGAAGGCCGCGATTGCGGCCATCGCCATGTTTGAAACAGTCAATGGTGACAACCCGGCCTCCGCCCATGACGTGTTCATTGCCATGCAGGAGATTCCGTTCAACCTGAAAGTCAGCGGTGCACCTGAGAGCAAGCTGCTGTCGCTCCAGGAGAACATGGCTCGGGCGCTCACCTTGCGCTGGAGCGACTATGACCTGGCGAAGAAGGTGAGCTGGTAATGGCCGCGCCAATTATTTTGTGCGACTGTGCGGGAATGGATGAAAAGCGCTGGTTGGAGTGCCGGGAACATGGTCCCAAGGGGGATATTGAGTACACTGTTGGCGGCAGTGATGTGGCCACAATCTTTGGCCTGTCACCGTGGACCACTCCACTGGAATTGTGGATGGTCAAAAAGGGCCGTATGAAGCCAAAAGATAAGCCCAACCCTTTGCAGTTGCAGATGGGCCACATGCTTGAGCCGATTGCAGCCCATTTTTATGCTGAGAGGACGGGAGACACTGTCATTGATGATACCAATATGTATCAACATGCAGACTTTCCATATGCCTTGGCGGATATTGACCGGCGAATCATCCGCAAAGCCGATGGCAAGCCCGGTGTTCTGGAGTGCAAGAGCTGCACTTACCACAAGGCTGGCGACTGGGCCGATGGCGCCTACCCGCTCTATTATGAGTTTCAGCTACGTTACTATCTGGCTGTAATGGACTTAGATTTTGGCGCTTTCTCTGCCCTCTGGGGCAACAATCCGGATAATGACCTAGCCACACCAGATCTGATTCGGGATAAAGCCAAGGAGGACATGATCTTTGAGCGGCTGGATCAATGGATTTGGAGCCTGCGGCATGATAAGCCGCCCGCTATGACAGAGGTGGATCCCGCACTTGCTTTGAAGGCATTGGCAAATATTTGTGGTCCAAGCCAGAAGGGCTTGCCGACCATCGAGTTCCCCATGAAATATGAGAAATCTCTGCGTGGAATTGTTGCACTCCAGGATGAAAATACTGCATTAAAGCAGAAATTGAAAGAAAACGAGGCGAAAATTGACGCACACAGCGTTCGAATTGCGGAATTGATGAAAGCCCATGAGCATGGTGTGTTATCTACCACCACAGATACCTTGTTGGTGGACTTTGTAACAAGGGTCACGCGCCGTGTAGATTCCGGCTACCTCAAAAAAGAGCACCCCAGTATCTATCAGGCTGCTCTTAAATCCTCTGAGAGCCGGAAGCTCAAGGTTTTTGTTCAGCCCACATAGGAAACATATACCTACGGGGAGCGCCGCAACTGCGGCCTCCCTGTGCTTATTTTACAGGAGGTGACAGCGTGGTGTCGAGCAAAAAAGGGCCCTCCAGCCGGCATCTTTTCTCTAAACGTGTGGATAAGCGATCCCGAGCGGAGATGACAGCCTACCTATCAGGCCATTTTCGGTATGACACAATGCGCAGTTGGAACCGAAGCACTTCTTACGCCTGCAACATGAAGCTCTACAATCTTGGCCTAGATCGGGAGATGACAGACAAACTCTGGGATTTAATCCAAGTGTCTGAGTTCTATTACCAGCTCAATGATCTGATTGAGGGTTTCAACCGCCGACACAACTATCTGTGGCAGGCCGGCTGGAACGGCCGCAGTGGTGGTTATCTGGTTCTATACGAAGGCGGAAGCGAACCCAGCGAATATCGTTCCTACTGTACCTATTGCGGACAAAAAAATTATACTTCCATAGCAAAAACCGGGACTCGGTGCGGGGTATGTAATAAAGGGACTCGTGTGGATTTCATTAAACCGCCCATAAAAATTTTTTCTTATCCAGGTCGAAGCGTTGACATGGATGAAGATTTTGAGGATTGGTCCATCTACGAACTCCAGCAACGGACAGAACTGGTGCAGGAGTTTGACCGGCTCGCAGATGACATAGTAGTGGAGGCCTTGTATATCGCCCAGAACCATTCGCTGGAGGAGCGGACCGTCTATATCCCCACTACCGAACTGGTACTGGTGTAGGAGGGTGAGATGAAGTGTAAATTTTTCAGACTGATCTACCCCAAGAGTGTTGAGAATGCCCAGAAGGGCAGCTACACCGTGGCGCTCTATGCGCCCTGTGAGACTGTACTGGATGGACAGGGAAATAAGCTGAACAGCATCACGGTAGTGGGCTACTACCTGCCCATCATGGAGCGGATGAAGGTGGACATGGTTGGCAGATGGAGAAAGGACGCCAAATATGGGCTTCAGTTTATGATGGAGTCCTACGAGGAGATTATTGAACCCGGCAAGAATGGGATCGTTACCTATCTCTCCTCCGGCCTGATCCGTGGTATTAGCAAGAGGCTGGCCGAGCGTATTTACAATACCTTTGGGGACGATACCCTGACAGTTTTGGACAATGACCCGGACCGCATCCGTGAGGTGCCCGGCATCAGTAGTAAGCACTGTGAACAGCTTCGAGACTCATACTTGGAGACTCGAAGCGCCCGGCGGATCATCACCATGCTGGCACCATTGGACGTCAACGCTGGGCAAGCCGTTCGTATGCAAAAGGAGTTGGGTATCAGGGCGGAGGAGTTGCTGAAAGAGCGTCCCTATGAGGTGTTTGAACAAGGGCTGCTGTCATTTGAGGTGGCAGACCGGTTGGCGGAACGTCAGGGTATTCCCAGGACAGCCCCTGAGCGTGTCGCTGCTGGACTGCTCCATACACTGGAAGTTGCTGAGCAAAAGGGACATCTGTGCCTGCACAAAGAGCACTTTGTCCGGCAGGCGGTGGAACTGCTGCGCACGCCGGGTCTGAACCGCATAGCTGTTGCCAACGAGGCTTTTGAGATGCTGAAGGCGGATCGGCTGGCTCTGTATCAGAGCCACGTTTACCGGCCCATCATGGTCGAAGCCGAGAATGGCACCGCCCAATGCGTTCGAGAGATGCTCCAACGGGGCAGCCTGCCCTATATTGGGGACCTGGATGACGAGATTGATCAGCAGCAGGAGGAACTGGGGTTTGTTTTGGCAGCGGAACAGCGGCAGGCGGTTAAGACCGCCCTAGCATCACCTCTCTGTATTATCTCCGGCGGCCCTGGTACCGGCAAAACATCTATCCAGCGCGTGTTTCTAAACATCTACCGCAAAGCGTTTCCAGATGCGGACATCATCTGCTGTGCGCCAACGGGCCGTGCGGCGCGGAGGCTGGAGCAGAGCACCGGACTGCCCGCCTGCACCGTCCATAAGGCGCTGAACCTGACCGCCGGTGAGACCAACACCCTGACCATGCCAGAACTGGTGAACGCCGATCTGGTACTGGTAGACGAGGTGAGTATGCTGGATATGGCCATGACCTGGTATCTATTCCATGCACTGCCGCCGATGTGCCGGCTGGTGCTGGTAGGGGACGCCGACCAGCTTCCATCCGTAGGGCCGGGCGCGGTACTCAGTGAAATGCTGCGCTGCGGCAGGATCCCGATGGTCATGTTGGACAAGGTGTTTCGCCAGAGTGAGGGTAGCATGATCGCCGAAAACGCCCAGCGTATCCGCCACGGCAATGCAAGTCTCCAGTTTGATGGGGACTTCCAATTCTGGAGTTCCGCCGATATTCAGCAGTCCGCCCAATGGCTGGAGCGGCTGTATATGCAGGAGGTGGCACAATATGGCGTGGACAATGTGGCGTTGCTTACCCCGTTCCGGGCCAAGACTGAGACCGGCGTACGAAGTATGAATGAACGGTTGCGTGCCCTGGTCAATCCGCCTGGCCTGAACAAGCCTGAACTTGCTTTGGCCCAGCGCATCTTCCGTCTAGGGGATAAGGTCATGCAGACCAAGAATCGGGATGAGGTCAGCAACGGCGACATCGGCTATATCCGCAAAATTGAGCGGGACGGCGATAGCTTCCTGGTAGAAGTGGACTTCCATGATGACCGCATTGTATCCTATGAGGATAAGGAGAGTTTGAGCCACCTTGACCTTGCCTATGCTACCACGATCCATAAATCCCAGGGCGGCCAGTACGACTCTGTACTGCTCAGCATCCAGAATTGCCATGGACGTATGCTCAAGCGCCCTCTGGTCTATACCGGGCTTACTCGCGCCAAGCGCAGAGCGCAGATTGTTGGCGACTGGCAAGCGGTTATCCAGGCTATCCAGACGACGGATACAGAGAGACGCAACACCATGCTGGCTTCCCGTATTACCGAAACAGCAAAATCGTGAAGGGAGAAGAAAATATGGCAACTGTTCTTGAAAACCTCTATAACCTCCGCAGCGAGATGGATCAGCGCATTGCCAAGGGCGGCGTTCCGGCTGACGTTATCTGGCGGCACGGTGAGATTGTGTATCGGATCGGTGTGCTGGAAACCTGCCAGATGTTCTGCAGGACGGCTCCGGTCACCATGGAGACCCAGTTTTTGCTGGGACACTATAAGATGCTGGATGCCTACGTGCAGTGCCTCGCCTTGGAGCGCCGCTACGGTCCCAACAGAGGGCCTGATACCCAGAAGGAGCGGGACGCTGCCCAGAATAACCTAGGGAGGGTGATCGAAGATTACCGCAAGCGGTTTTCCAGTTTTTCACCGTCCGCCCCGGATAGCTACAGTCACGAGATCGGCAAGGTGATCCAGACGCTGCTTCCCGCTTGGCTTCAGTTCCGAAATACATTTGTGCCCATTAAAAAGAAGGAGGTGCCTGCGTCATGACTATGGAAAATACCCAAGCGAAGCAGATGGCTATGGAGGCCCTGCAGAAAATTAACGCCGTGGAAGGGTTCGACCCCTCTGCACTGGCGGTGGAGTATACCGATCTGAACAGCCCCAACGGCGGCGAAAAGAGACTGCGGCTTCCGGTCATGGTCCAGATTGGCTGGTTCCGGCTGAAGTACCCCGAGGGGCGTATCGCAGTTTCTGTCACAGCGGGGAAGGACTGCTTTGTTGCTACGGCTCGGATCTATCCCCATTATTCCGCACCGGTGGAACAGTTCCTGGCCGAGGCCACAGCCTCCAGAGGCTATCTGCTGGATAAGCCCACCGTATCTCCCCGGGAGTGGGCGCAGACTGCCGCAGTGGGCATTGCCCTGCGCAACGCTGGATTTGGGCTCCAGTTTGGAGCCGCTGGTGACTCCTTTGACGCACCGGTCGTAGATGAGCTGGGCAGTATCATGTGGAGTGGTGACCCCGCAGACGCCTCTGCTGGGAGCGTACCGTCTCCGGTGTCCGACGCGCCTGCGGTCCAGGCAGCCCCGGCAGCCAAGCCGAGAGAACCCGAACTGACGCCTTTTGAAAAGGCGCTGAAGGTTGCCTGCCCAATTGCCAAGTACAACGGCAAGACGCTGGGAGAAGTCTTACAGATCGACCCCAAAGCGCTGCATTGGGTGGCCACCAAGTTTACCGGCAACGCTGAAATTGTAGCTGCGGCCAAGCTGATCTGTGACGAGGCGGTCAAGGCTACCGCTTGAACAAACAAGGGGGCCGGTTTTGCGCCGGCCCCCGGAAAGGACAAGCTATGAAACAAACTGTGCGCTCAATTTCCTGTGCCCTGGGCATTGCAGGTGTTATTGGTTTCTGGCTGTGGGTAGCTATTTCTGTGTGCAAACCTGATCCACGACCAGGGGCCTACTACACTCCGGACTATGTGGAGTCCTATACTGTTGGCAGTTTTGACCAGCTCCAAATCTGTAAGGTCTACTGCCTGTCCCCGGAAGATACCCCGGACCGCATCTCCACTGAGAGTTTTCAGGAGTATGGACGCTGCTTTTCGCTGCTGGAATTGACAAAGGAAAGCTGTGATGAAACGGATATCTATACTGCGGTTTTTCGGGAAACAGAACCCTTATCATGAAATGAAGAATATAAAAAACGGGGCGACGCCACACAGGACACCGAGGAAAGGGGGTGAGTGGTAATGGAACTGCGCTATCAAATGAACGATATCCTGCCGCTCCTGCCAATTCCACAGCCGCCTATGGACCGGAGTTCCTATAATATCCCCTGCCCAGTTTGTGACCATGTCGGATCAAGAAAGCGGCATCTAAATATCAACCTCAAGCGCAATGTGTTCCGCTGTCCCAAATGTGGTCAGTTTGAGGGTGGAGTTTTTGATCTCTATGCTTACTATACTGGCGTGCCGCGGGATAAAGTACATCAAGATTTGACGGAGCGGTTGGGTGGTAAAGAAAGCAGCTACTCTGGTAAAGCAAGAGGCCGGAAGCGAGTACAACCCAGGTCAGGACCGGCAGAGATACCCCAAGCCCCACTGGTCAATATCGAAACGAGAGATCGTGTTTACCGGGCGCTCCTCAGCAAATTAACATTGGCTTCGGATCATAGGGACAATCTGCGGGGGCGTGGCCTGACCAATCAAGAGATTGACCGGCTGGGATATCGAACAACACCACTTGTAGGGTTTCATGCGTTAGCAAAGGAACTGATTATGGAGGGACATGAGCTGTTTGGAGTCCCCGGCTTTTACCGGGATGGGGATGGACGTTGGACAATGGCTATTTACCTGCGGGGCATCATGATCCCTTGTCGTGACCGACTTGGCCGAATCCAAAGTATTCATATTCGTTTGGACAAAAAAATGAGTAAAGGCGGAAAATTCCTCACTTTTTCCAGCATAGACAAAAAGGATGGTGTGGGGGCTGAAAACTGGTGCCATATGGCTGGCCCTGTTCAAGAATGTGTTTATTTGATTGAAGGGTATATGAAAGCGGATATCGTCCATTTCTTCACTGGGCAGACTGTTTTGGCTATTCCCGGGGTTACCTCACTCCACTATCTGGAGAAGGCCCTGAACGAGCTGACGGAGCTGGGAGTTCGCCATGTGATGACCTGCTTTGATATGGATTATTTGAAGAACTGGCATGTGGAAGCTGCTTACAGTAAGTTGATACAACTCTTGGGTGGGCTGCCACTGACCTTTGGCACCTACCTGTGGTCGCCAGAATACAATGGCATGGATGACTATATCTGGGAGTTTTTTATGATGAAGCACCATCTGGACTAACAGTATCTTACTACGCAAAAGAGCGGGGCAGCTGTGCTGTCTCGCTCTTTTGCTGCTGTTAAGTTTCCATCGAGAGCCCCTCTGCAATATTAATAATCTGCAGTCCACATTTTTGAGCATATTTAACTGTATAGGCGGTGCCGCCAGTCGTCTTATTCAGATAGCAGATACAGACACTGCTATAATCTACAAGATGACGGTTACGCCTAAGCATACAGTCTGGGGTGTATTTTTGAGAAATATAAACAACTTTGTTTGCCTGCTCCATAATTTTCTGATAGACCGCTATGTCTGCTGCTGGCCAGAGATTCGCCTGAGATATGCATGGCAGCACAAGAATTAACCGTATTTGTGGATATCTCTCTTGTAACTGTAGGATTGTTTTTGCGGCAAGTGTGTCAAAGCCCAAAGCGCCCCCTGCGCCAAAATAAAGATAACCAGATTGTATGAGCAACTCAATCGAAGATTCTAATTTTCGAGCAATCTGATTTTGATCTTTATTCGGTAGCTGCCGATGCCCTGTAAAGCAACATGTTTTTAGTTTCATCGTCTGTAACCCCCTATATTATTTGCTATATAGCCTATAAACCCATATATTATCACAAGAATGGGCTGCAAGCCAAGAAAATTATAAATATGTGGGCTACAATATGGCAGAAGGTGGTGAGAACGATGGATGAACAAGCCTTTTCGCTTCGACTTGCAAAACTGCGGGAGAAAAAAGGGGTTTCTGCCCGTGATATGAGCTTATCAATAGGACAGAATCCAGGTTATATCAATAACATTGAAACCGGAAAATCAATGCCCTCACTCGCAGGGATTTTTTATATTTGCGACTATTTAGGCATTACACCAGCGGATTTTTTCGATGATGATTCCGAAGACCCAGCTCGCTTAAAAGATTTGATTGGATACCTCAAGCAGTTAGATAGTGAACAGTTGAAAAATATAACGGCTATCGTAAAGAGTCTCGTGAAGAAATAGGGTGGTTCTCCTTCTGCTCGGTTTTCGCGGTGGAACTGTACGCTGAGGATTACAAAAGAGTGCTCAAGACTCATTTCTCAGGACAGAAGGATGTAAGAACTTTTCAATTCAACATACTCATTTTCGTTGCAAATACGTATTGGTATCCGTGTAATAAAATATCTGAATGAATAGGAGTGACCATTATGCTATTTGCGATTGACCATGGCAATTCGGCCATCAAAACCCCAAGCTTTGTTTTCACCTCTGGTTTAACAGATTACCCGGTAAAGCCTCCGGTGGAGACAGATGTACTGGAGTTCGGCGGTACATTCTGGACACTGTCCGGTGAGCGCATCCCCTACATGCGGGACAAGACCAAGGACGAGAGATTTTTCGTCCTTAGCCTGTTTGCCATTGCTAAGGAGCTGCGCCAGCGAGACGCACTGCAGCCTATGGTTGAGGCAGAACTGGCCATCGGCTTACCACCGGAGCACTATGAGTTACGCAATCGTTTTGCGGATTATTTCAAGCGAGGCATTGTGCAGTTCAAGTTCAACGATTCTCCGATCAGTTTAATGATCCGACAGGTGCTGGTTTATCCCCAAGCCTACGCTGCCGTGGTTCCGCAGGCCCAGATTATTCAAAAGAACCCCCGTACCTTCGTTGTGGATATTGGTGGGTTTACTACCGACGTACTGCTGTTGCGAGGTGTTCAGCCAGATATGCAGTTTTGCCGCAGCCTGGAGATGGGCGCTATCCCTATGGCTAATGGAATCATTGGCCGGGTCAGTGCCCTTCACGATATCAAGATCGACGACGACCACATCGCTGATGTGATTCAAGGCCGACCTACGATCCTTCCCAATGACGTGCAGGGAACCATCCGCACCACCGTAAAAAGCTATGCGGCTGGTATTCTGGATAAGCTCCGTGAGCTTCAGGTGGATCTGCGGGCTACCCCTGCCATCTTCACTGGCGGTGGGGCAGCGCTGTTCCGACCCTTTATTGAAACGTCTTCTCAGGTGGCAAAGGCTGAATTTGTTGCAGACCCAAAGGCCAATGCTGTGGGATTTGGGATGTTAGCTACCGCCCAGCTACGCCAAATGCAGGCCCAAAAGGTCGGTGAAGGCTTTGCGCAGGGATGATAGGTTCCGATTTTCCCTCCAGTGGCGTGCTGACACAGAGGAGAAGTCCCGAGTAGGCTCCCTTTTAGAACGGATGGGGAATAAAAAGAGCGACTTCATCGTCATGGCTGTTGTAGATTATCTGGAACGCCATCCTGAGATGGAGATGCCCGGTTCAAAGATTAAAATCACCTACCAGCCTCTTCATACCAAAGAGCAGTTATTGGCAATGGTTCGGGACATGGTAAAAACCTCTATGAGTGAGTTTATGGAAGGGAAGGCCGTGGTTCCCACAGAAGACGGTCAGTTTTCGGAAATACCGCCTGGCCCCAGCGAACGGGATATTGATGCTATGGTCGAAAGTCTCAAGTTATTTGACCAATCATAACAAAGGCCGCACAGTCTCTTAAATCGAGATTGTGCGGCCTTTGTTATGATTGCAAGGCGATAAAGCTGAGATAGAGGCTTTCAATCCCTACTTTGCAGGATAATATCAAATTATCTATTAATATGCTCTGCTTTTCCACCCATTTTGCAACAAAATACTTTAAAAGATCTCCTGATATTTCGAACGTACAAAACCTATAATGGTTATGTAAATATTAATGATTTTGGCACCAAAATGGAAAATTCCGGCTCATTTATATAAATGGGCCGGAATTTTTCGCCTGTGGGCAAAAGCCGTTACATTTTTCGGGGAAGGGGATGAAAAGGCGTGAAAAGCCTTTGGGAAGGCATCGTCTGCACCTTGATAAATAGGGCTTTGGCCCTCATAGAGATAGCAGGTACGTTAGGCATGTGGTCCTGTGGAGGGAAAGCCGTGTGAATGGAGCAGGCCATGATCCCAATCTAAGAGAGGAGGTTACGGGTGAGCCGCACATTGCACACAAATAAGTTGTGGCGACTTAGGGCGATGACCCACATGTTTAATCATGATACGCTGTCTTGGCCATGGTCCGAGCGGTAACCAATCCGTCGCAGGCTGTGGGAGATACCAGTAAAGCCCTGGGGGTAAGGCCCGTGGAGCAGTCCAGCCAACTGCCACCTGCTACTCACGTTCTATAATTATTTTGAAATCAACTATAAAGGGAGGACCATAATGTGGCTATAGAGGCTGAAAAGGTTCCCATCCATTTGAAAATGACGCTTACAATTAGAGAAGCGGCAGAATATAGTAATATCGGCATAAATAAGATTGAGAGTCTCTTGCGTACGCCTAATTGTCCTTTTGTGCTCTATGTAGGTACAAAGAAATTGGTCAAGCGAAAAGAATTTGAAGAGTTTGTTAGCAAAAAAACAGTGATCTAACGCCAGTTCCTATTGAGATATATGGACTATTATGATAAAATAGAGCCATTGCATTGGCTCTTTTTCTTATAGTAGGAAAGGAGCGCACCTCATGGGAAAGAACTTAAAAGGGAAAGAATGCGGCAAGGGCATCTGCCAAAGGAAGGATGGTTTTTATTACGCAAGATTTGTAGATAAGCATGGAAAGCGCCACGAGAAGTATGTTCCTACACTTCCAGAGGCACGGAACTGGTTGGAGGAAGCTCGATTTGCAGATACGCATGACAATATTCTTGTTCCATCGGATATGACTGTGGACACATGGTTTGAGTTTTGGCAAGAGAATATGATTGCGGACTTGGCACCGAATACTCGTAGAAACTACCGGGAGCGGTATGTTCACAATATTCAGCCTGTGATTGGTGGTATGCTGCTGTCGAACGTCAAACCTATGCACTGCAAGGTCGTCCTCAACAGGATGGAAGCAGATTATGCTGGATCGACAATTCGTCAAGCATATATTACGATGGGGACCATGTTCAAATCAGCATTGATGAATGACCTGATTATTAAACATCCTATGAATGGGGTTCGTTACTCTAAGCCTGTTCGAGCAGTGGATGATATCAAGTATCTTACTGTGGAAGAGCAGGGGAAATTCTTGGAAACCGCACAAAGGTCACATAACTATGCGCAGTACGCACTGATATTAGAAACGGGATTGCGTACTGGTGAACTAATTGGGTTGACATGGGATGCTATTGATTGGGAAAAACGGACTTTGACTGTCAATAAGACTCTAGAGTATCGGCATAAACAAGCCTTTTGGAGGGCTGGTCCACCCAAAACCCAGCAAAGTTATCGAACGATCCCTTTGACTAACCGAGCATATGAGATACTTCGGGGCGTGGAGTTAAGTCGAGCTTCCCGGAAAGAATCTCCAATGCTCTCGCAAACCCTGGAGTATATCGACCGGCGAACGGGTGTCAAATCTCAGCTTATTATGCGAGATCTGGTCTTCATCAATTTCCGAACTGGGATGCCGAACAAGAACAGCTCCTATGATACCCACCTGTATAAGCTTTGCGATGAGGCGGGAATCAAGCGATTTTGTATGCACGCGCTTCGCCATACCTATGCAACTCGGGCAATTGAGAGTGGTATGCAGCCAAAGGTTTTGCAGAAACTGCTCGGTCATGCCAGCATAAAAACGACGATGGATCGCTATGTTCATGTGACTGATGATTCTATGGCACATGCAGTAAAGCAATTTGAATCTCACCAAAGCGCCTGAATCGGATGGTGTGGCGGGATGTAATGTGGATCAGATCATAGAAAGCAGGCGATGTGAACTTAGCAGCAAAGAGTGGCTGGATGGCCATAACTCTATATATCTAAACATACCTAAATGCGAAAATGGTGTATAAATGGTGTGGTAGACATCATTCAAGCACCGGAAACCCTTGAAAAATCAGGAGGTAGAGAGAATTATGAAATTAGGCATCGTGGGTCTGCCCAACGTGGGCAAATCGACCCTGTTCAACGCCATTACCAACGCCGGCGCGGAGAGCGCCAATTACCCCTTCTGCACCATCGACCCCAACGTGGGCATGGTGGCCGTGCCGGACGCCCGGCTGGACAAGCTCAGCGAGATGTACCATCCCAAAAAGACCACCCCCGCCGTCATCGAGTTTGTGGACATCGCGGGATTGGTGAAGGGCGCCAGCAAGGGCGAGGGCCTGGGCAACAAATTCCTCTCCAACATCCGCATGACCGATGCCATCGTCCATGTGGTGCGGTGCTTCGACGATGAGAACGTCATCCACGTGGAGGGCGGCGCGGATCCCATCCGGGATATTGACATCATCGACCTGGAGCTGGTGATGGCCGATGTGGAAATGGTGGAGCGGCGGATCGACAAGGCCCAGAAGGCTGCCAAGGGTGACAAGAAGTTCCTCAAAGAGGCGGAAATTTTCCAGGGTTTGCTCTCCTGGCTCAACGACGGCAAGGCCGCCCGGGGCTATGATTGCGACGACGACACAAAGGCCGTCATTGCCACCAGCGATCTGTTGACTCTCAAGCCGGTGATCTACGCCGCCAACCTGGACGAGGACGGCTTTGCCAAACCGGAGGAAACCGGCTACTACCAGCAGGTGGCCCGGCGGGCTCAGGCCGAGGGCGCCCAGGTGATCCCCGTGTGCGCCAAGCTGGAGGCGGAGATCGCCGAGCTGGAGGGCGAAGAAAAGGCCATGTTCCTGGAGGATCTGGGCGTGGCCGAGAGCGGTCTGGACCGGTTGGTGAAGGCCAGCTATACCTTGTTGGGGCTGATCTCTTACCTGACCAGCGGGGAGGACGAATGCCGGGCCTGGACCATTGTCCGAGGCACCAAAGCCCCCCAGGCGGCAGGGAAGATTCACTCCGACTTCGAGCGGGGATTTATCCGGGCGGAGGTCATCGCCTACGAGGATCTTATGTCCGTGGGCTCCATGACAGCGGCCAGGGAGAAGGGGCTGATCCGCTCCGAAGGCAAGGAGTATGTGGTAAAGGATGGGGATATCATCCTGTTCCGGTTCAACGTGTGACCGGCGGACAGGCAGTCGTGAAGAAGCGTTTTGATATTCTGGATGCCTGGCGCACTCTGGCCATTGTGTTGATGATGGTTTACCATTTCCTATACGATTTGTATATTTTCGGCATTTTATCCGCAGATCAGCTGTTTTCTGCGCCGATGAATGTATTGGAGCGGTTTATCTGCGGCTCCTTTATCCTGCTGGCGGGAGCTTCCGCACGTTTTTCCCGGAACAACCTGCGCCATGGGCTCATCGTTCTGGCGGCGGGGCTCGCGGTGGAAATCGGGGCGGCGCTGGCAGGGCAGACCATCCGCTTCGGGGTTCTGATGCTGCTGGGATGGTCCATGGTGTTGTGGCATCTCCTGGGAGAATGGCTGCAAAGGCTCCCAGGATGGAGTGTGACAGCAGGGAGCGGCATCCTGTTTTTCCTGACCCGCTGGTGGACGGGGACTGTCACCGCGCCGGTGGAGTGGCTGTATCCTCTGGGTTTTACTGCCCCGGGATTCTACAGCGCGGACTATTTCCCGCTGTTTCCCTGGCTTTTTCTGTTTTTTGTGGGGACCGCGCTGGGCGGGTGGTGCCTGGAGCAGCGGGAGAGTAAAATTCTGACCGCCTCCCTGCCGGGGGCGCTGACCTGGCCGGGGCGGCACAGCCTTTTGATTTACGTTCTGCATCAGCCGGTGCTGTACGGCGTCAGCTATCTGATTTGGGGGTGAAGCATTTGCGCGACAGGCACAACAGTTCTTTAATTTATCTGGAAAACGGTCAGGGCGAATATTTGATGCTCCACCGGGTGAAAAAGAAAAATGATATCAACCATGACAAATGGATCGGCGTGGGCGGCGGCTTTGAGCATGGTGAAAGTCCGGAGGAGTGCGCTCTTCGGGAAACTTGGGAAGAAACCGGATTGACCCTGACGGACTACTGCTTCCGGGGTATCGTTACTTTTGACTGCGAAGGACAGGAGACTTTATACATGCACCTGTTCACTGCCGCCGCGTGGACAGGAGAGCTGACAGATTGCAATGAAGGCGATCTGGAGTGGGTACCCAAGGAAAAGGTGTATGATCTGCCCATCTGGGAGGGAGATAAGATATTTTTCCGCCTGTTGGAGGAGAACCGGCCCTTTTTTTCACTGAAATTGAGCTATGACGCGGCGAATGTGCTGTGCCGGGCAGTCCTGGATGGGAAGGAGCTGGCGATTTGAAAGAGAAGCTGCTGGTGTCTGCCTGCCTGCTGGGAGAAAACTGCAAGTACAGCGGCGGCAACAATTACTGCTCTGATGTGGAAAAGCTGCGGAAACGGTTCGAGATCATCTCCGTCTGCCCGGAGCAGCTGGGGGGACTGCCTACACCCAGGGTTCCGGCAGAGCGGGTGGGGGATATGGTCCTGACCCGGGAGGGGCAGGATGTGACAGAGGCTTTCCAGCGGGGGGCGGAGAAGACGCTGGCCATTGCCCGGGCGGAGGGCATTGCCGGAGCTGTCTTTCAAGTGCGCAGCCCTTCCTGCGGCCATGGGATGATCTATGATGGCACATTTTCCGGCAGACTGATTCCCGGAAAGGGCGTGACGGCAGAGCTGCTGGAGAAAAACGGAGTCAAAATCTGCGGCAGCACCCAGATCAGAGCGCTTTTGAGCAAGGAGGGAGACGCGTAACATGCCCGATATTTTTTTCATAATGTTCTTCCTGGTATTTTTTCTGGTTCTAGGTACAATTCTTCTCAACCTTGTCAGAGGCGTCAGTCAATGGAACAGAAACAATCATTCTCCCCGGCTGACGGTGGAAGCCACCGTAGTGACCAAGCGAAGCGATGTCAGCCATCACCATCATCAGGATGCCAACGGCATCGGGCACACCTCGTCCAGCACCACCTACTACGTGACCTTCCAGGTTGCCAGCGGTGACCGGATGGAGCTGTGCGTCGGCGGCTCGGAATACGGGATGCTGGTGGAGGGAGACTTCGGCGACCTCTCTTTCCAGGGGACCCGGTATCTTGGGTTCCAGCGGAAGGTTTAAATCGAACGCTTAGGAGGATTATTGTGGAGAACAAGCTGCTCCTCTATATCGCAATGTCCTTGGACGGGTATATCGCTGAAAAAGACGGCAGCATCCGCTTTTTGGAGGAAACGCCGGGTCCTGAGCCGGACCTCGGCTATGAACGATTCTACCAGTCCCTCCAGGCAGTAATTATGGGCGGAAAGACTTACCGGCAGATCAAAAACGAGCTCTCGCCGGAGAAGTGGCCCTATGAGGGGATGCCCTGCTATGTCTGCACGCGGCAGGAGCCTCCGGACGACCCCAACGGTCAGGTTACATCCCTTCCGCCGGGACGGCAGGTGATGGAGCTTATTGCGCGGGAGCACTCTGGAAACGTCTGGCTCATGGGCGGCGGGGAGATCGTCCATGGGTTTATGCGGGACGGCCTTGTTGATCAATATTATATTTACGTTGTGCCGGTCCTTCTCGGGGATGGCATCCCGCTGTTTCCGGCGGGATTTCCGAAGGCGGAGCTTACGTTGGAAAGCTGTAAAAACTTCGGGGAGATCGTTGAGCTGGTTTACCGGAGAAGATAGAGATACATGCGCAGGGCGCGGAGGAAAAACTCCGCGCCCTGC
>OFFG01001104.1_pt1 | contig 17597 bp, 19 predicted proteins | sample 1521331 | NCBI WGS metagenome assembly OFFG01 (sample SAMEA3504129, study PRJEB24116) | mouse gut metagenome | biome: mouse gut; feature: mouse-associated habitat; material: faeces | place: Denmark | collected 2011 | reverse complement strand
ATAAAATTTTCACACTCTTTTCTTGTTGTAAAAACAGACGGGCACAATCTTACGGTTCCCCTGTCAAGCGTATTGAAAAATTTGTGGGCAAGCGGTGAACAGTGCAAACCTGCCCTGACAGCAATATTATTTTGGGCAAGAAGACCTGCTGTTTTTTCACTTGAATAATCCTTATAATTAAAGGAAATAATCGGTGCAGATTTGAATTTCTCGGGCTTAGGACAATAAAGCGTAACATTTTTGTTCTTTGATAAACCGTCATACAAAATTCCCGTTGCCGAAAGCTCATGATTATATATATTATTTATACCCTTTGAATGAATAAAATCCATTCCCGCACCAAGAGAAATAATTCCGCTGTTATTAAGCGTTCCCGCTTCCAGTCTGTCCGGAAAAAAGTCCGGCTGATTAGGATTTACCGATTCACTTCCTGTTCCGCCGTCAATAATTGTTTCAAGAAAAACATTGTCCTTAACAGCAATAAAACCTGTTCCCATATTTCCAAATAAACACTTATGACCCGGAGCACAAAGTATATCAATATTGTTCTTTTCGGAATCAATAGGAATTACTCCAGCCGCCTGTGCAGCATCAACAACAAACCTTATTGAATATTTTTTTGCAACAGCTCCGATTTTTTCTATCGGGAAAGCAACGCCGAAAACATTTGATGCCGCCATGCAAACAATAAGACTTGTATTTCTTCTGATTAATCTTTCAAAGTTTCTGACAGTTTCATCTTCATCAAAGCTGAATTCGGCAATATCAAAATCAATAATACCATCATTTTTGAGGTGATTTACAACACGCCAGACTGCATTATGCTCAAGGGAAGAAATTATAACATGATCTCCCCTCTTTACGCTGCCCTTAATTGCCATATTCAGTGCTTCTGTACAATTCAGCGTAAATGCAACATTCTGCGGCTGAAAATTAAACATATCACCTATTTTTTCACGAACTGCATAAATTTTTTCGGCAGCATTTACAGAGGCGGAATATCCGCCCCTGCCTGAATTAAAGCTGTGTTTTTTTAAAGCATTCATTGTGCTTGAATATACATTCGGAGGCTTAGGGTATGATGTTGCCCCATTGTCAAAATAAATCAACGGTGTTCAACTCCCAAAACTCTTATTCCGTTTTTTTCAAGAATTTCTTTTGCATTTCTTGAATTGTCTTCCGTTTTTATAACATATCCGCAGCCATCACCGGGCGATGGATTTTCAAGCCTTTGAACATATGCTTTTATTGAATTTTTCTGAAGAATATTTCTTGCACGCTGTGCATTGGTAACTGAACCTACCTTTATATATAAACTCATAGTAAAAACCTCACTTTCTTCATACTATGAGAAAATGAGGTTTTAGTTTAATTAATATTTATTTACTTATCTGATTTTTTATCTGCTTTCTTAGCTTCTTTGTCGGCTTTCTTCTGCGCCTTTGCAGCCTTTTTAGCTTCAAGCTCTGCAAGCTCTTCAGCACGTCTAGCGGCAATTTCAGCCTGCTTTATACGGTCTGCTTCTTCAGCATTTGCCTTAGCCTCATCATAAAGAGCGGCAATTTCATCAAAGTGCTTGAAGTTTTCTTCCTGAACAAGAAGCGTTCTTGCATCAATATACGGCTTTGCAGCACGATTGAATTCCGCAAATTCATCCTGAAGTTTCTTTGATTTACCGCGAACACCCTTACGTTGCTCTTCAAGTTTTTTAATTTCAGCATTAATTTCAGCAAGTTTTGCAGAATCTTTTGCTTTATGTGCAATTGATTTTTCTTTAACAAGCTCTGCAATTTCTGCATCAATTGCATCTTCTTTATCAAAGAGTGCTGTTAAAGCAGCCATATCAGGCTCAACAAATTCTTTTACGTTACCGAAATACTTATCAAATGCCTTTTTAGCGGAAATCTTTTTCTTTGCAACCTCAATTGCAAATTTACGAATTTCTTTTTCGTCATCATTATTCTTAGGAAGAGCCTTTGCCTGTGCAAGCTCTTTACGCATTTCGCTGATAGAATAATTCTTGATGCCTTCAAGACCCTGATCATAAATCTTTGTATATACCGCAACCTGATGCTGCATAGTTGATGTGTCAAACTTATCAAGTTCCTGACAAACAAATTTTGAAATTTCAATATTTTCATTAAATTCAAGAGCTGCTCTGTAATCCTTTTTAGCCTGCTTACGAAGCGCTTTATCAGATACAGACTTGTACACAGCCTTGCTTACTTCCTTCGGCTGAGAAACTGCCATTTCTCTTGCTTCACGAACAAGGTCAATAGCTTCTACAATCTGATGATCACCAAGAGCGTTATTGCCGTAATCCTCAAACATAGCTCTTACCTGCAGAACTCTGACAACAGATTTCTGCTTTCTTTCAGTAAAGTCATACCAGAAATACGGAACAACATTAAGAAAAGCACCGAAAGCTGAAATGATAATTAAAGCACTGAGAAGTGTATATAAAACATTAGGATCATAAAGAGCTGAATACGCATTGTTGAAGTTATCCTGACCGTTAGCAAGCTGTTCGGAAAGGATTGTGCCGACTGTTTTGCCATCACCTAACATTCTGTTAAGAACATCAGGATTTGATGTTACAATTGCCGCATTCTCTTTGGTAATTCCGCCCTTTTCATAAATGAACGGAAGAACGGATGATGTAACAAGGCTGATAACAGCGCCTATAGTTGAAACAGCAGAAAACATACCATCAATACGCTCGCCTGTTTTATACTGCTGATAATCACGGATGTCTGCCTGAATTGCAGGGTTAAGAATATGTGCAAAAGAGCCCATAAACGCATTAAGATACATACATCCGAGAACAAGCCAGATAACTGCCTTAGGATCTGCCTTAATTGAAGGAAGAAGCATCAAAATGAATATGATATTGAATATATTCGTTACAACAAGAACAGCCTTTTTGCCCCATTTACGAATACAGAACGGAGCAAGAAGCATACCCCAAAGAGAAGCATTACCATACAGAGTTTGAACAAGACCGAACACATTACCGGAACAAACACCGCCGTAGTTATATACCCAGTTAAGAATATTGCTGTATGAAGCTTCAAGGAAGCCAATCCAGCCTGCAAAAGAAATAATCCAGAAATATTTATTCTTTGCAACAGCTTTTAAAGCATCAATAAACTTAATCTGAACAACGTGTGTTCTTGCCTGAACAATTCTTTCCTCGGTATTCTTATAAACAACGATACAGAGTAAGATACCAAGAATTGTAAGGATAGGATAAACCAACCTGTAAACACGGATATCAGTTGTATTTGAATGGAATACATTAGCAGCAATAAGTGGAGTTACCAACTGAACAATTGTCGGACCGAAGGAATAAACTACACTCTTAACTGATGCTACATCTGCTCTTTCCTGCGTGTTCGGTGACATAACATGAATCAAGTTCTCATATGCATCATAGAAGAAATAATAGAAGAAATGCAGGAACAGGTTAAACAGTAAAATCAGTGCACACTTTGCAATATAGGCATAGGTTTCACCAAAAACTTTTCCCGAACCGAAAATTACCTCAAGCTTATCATACGGGAACCACACCATCAGCATTGAAATAATAGCTGTCGGAATAGCCATTCTTACTATGTAAGGACGATATTTACCTGCTTTGCTTCGCGTATTATCAATAATATTAGCACGAATAGCCGTAAGAGGAATATTTGCAAGCACTGCAATAACATAAAGTATGTACATATGTGTTGGATCAACACCAAGAGTACTTGAAATAAGAGTATTATTTGTTGAAAGAAGACATGCGGTACCAATATTGATAATCAAATAAGCACCGATACCACCGCCTGAATAAGCGGCAATTTCTTTAAACGACATGAAACGACCCTTGGGAGCATCATTCCAATAATACTTAACATTGTCTATCACAGACGTTATTTTTTGTTTTAATGAATTTTCTGCCATATTCTTACCCCAATCTTTAAAATTAACTATTACAGTTTAACATATTTTAAATATAATAGCAACTAATATTGTATATTTTATATAGTTTTTTTTAATCTGTTGAATTGACCATAAAAATAAGGTGATTTTACGCTCTGCAGTATTCAAAAAAAGCAGTTGAAAACAACTGCTTTTGCTTAAACCATCTGTTTCATTAAATTAACTGAAGAGCCGAAAAATTTCTTATATGCTTCACAGAATTTCTGTTTATCTGCCCTGCTCCGTTTACAGCCTCCGCCCCTGCAAAGTGCAAAACAACTGCAATTTTTGCACTCCGCATCTATCTCAAAGCTTTCTTCAAGAAAAGCTTCAGCCTTTTTACTCTTCTGCATTTGGGAAAATGAAATATCATTTATATTTCCAAGCTGCCATTCATCTGTACAATAAAAATCACAGGGATAAACCGTTCCGTCACCCTCAACAACAAACTGAGTTGAGCAAAAGCCGTTCATTCCGCACTGCTCAGCATTCCATCCCTTAAGAAGCATTAAATAATTATCAAATGATCTTACCGAAACATTATTTCCCCTCATATTATCGTTATAATAGAGTTTAAATGCTTTATCCAGGAAGAGGAAATAATCATCATTATCCATATAGATTTCTTCGTTAAAATCGCCTTCAAACGGTTTCAGGCAATTGATATACTGAAAATTGTAAATACCATTCTGCTTCATAAGCCTGTAATTATCCCTCACGGTATTCGCAAGTTTTTTTGTAACAACAGACAGCACATTGAATTCCACGCCATATGTCTGAAGCATTTTTATACCGTTTAAAACATCATTATACGATGGCTTACCATTCGGATAAACACGGTACGCATTCTGATTTTCATTGCCGTCAAGCGATACGCCCAAGAGAAAATTATTGTCTTTAAAAAATGCACACCATTCCTCATTTATAAGCGTTGCATTTGTCTGCAGGCAGTATGTAATCTGCGAATGATATGAATTATGCTTTTTAACCAATTCAACAAATTCCCTGTAAAAACCGATACCTGAAAGCAAAGGCTCTCCGCCCTGAAATGTAAATATAATCCGTGTTCCTTTCGTGAACTCAACGGCAGATTTTACAATATTTTCTGCTGTTTTCAAACGCATAAAGCCTTTTGAATATTCCCCTCTTTCCGATGCAAGAGAGGAATAAAAGCAGTATTCACACTTCAGATTGCATAATGAAGAGGATGGTTTTATCATTACTGAAATTGCCATAGTTTCACCTCAATTTCAGACAGTACTTCAGTTGCATTTCCGTGAATAACAAGTTCCGCCCTGCCATCGTCAACACTTTTCCATAAATTCATCATTTCACCTTTATATGATTTCATCAATATATATAACTTTTGTTCCTGATGAAAATTGTTTCTGTGTATACTCCTTATTAACAGGAATTATTGTTATACAAACCGTTCCGCCTTTACAATATGAATATAATCCTATATTATCCTTTACATACAGCTGCTTTGGATAAGGGATTTCACCATTTGAAAAATAACTGCTCTCAGCACTTCCGTAATCATATAACTCGCGGTAAAATTTTTCAATACACTCATTATCAAAATCAGGAAAAAAAGTTTTTATAAAATAACGGCAGTTTTCCTTAAAATTGTTATAGCCATATTCAGTATAACTGTGTTCGGGAAAAACAAGATTAACATACTGAAGATAATCGCTATTCCCGGGAACATAAAACGATATAATGGAATCATTATAATTATTATTATCTCTTTTCGTTTGATAATAAAATGTTTCAAATTCCGAGTGTGCGGTTCTGCTGACGATATCAGAACTCCAGCCTTCAATATGACTCAAAAAAGGTTCTTTATTATCAGCTTTATAAATTGCATTGAAACAATCAATCAAATTATCAGCCGAAAAATTAAAAACCAGTTCGTTTTTTCTAAATTCGAGCACTTCAATTTTAAGCGGCTCGGTAATTTCACTAATACTTTCTGTTTCTATAACAGTATTATCATTTTCCGAAACGCCGGACAAATCACGCCCTGAACTTTTATTGTTAAAATAAAACACACTGATTGCAGCAACAGAAACAAAAACCAAAATCACCAATAAAACTTTATATTTCATCTTCATAATTTAAAAATTCATATTGTTCCAGCCCCACTGTGAAGAGCCGTTATATTTAACATAAATTTTATCTGCAGGAATTGAAAGCTCATCTCCAAAAATTTTGCAGACCTCTTTCGTCATTTCCTCACACTGTGCATCCGTTGATTTACCGAAAACAGAAATATCAACAAAAGCCATAGGCGAGCTCTCACCCTTAAAATACATTGAGCATTTATCATCAAAGCTGATCATAAGCCAGCTTTCGCTTTTACCCAGAATTTCAATTGCTTTGCCAAGCTTTGATTTTAATGCAAGCTCTTTTTCCTTGCTGATTTCAACATTTGTGTTTGTGTTTATGAAAGGCATAGTAAAACTCCTTTATTTTTTTATAAATCTATTGTATAATATTTTATAATAATTAATAATTTAAGTCAACATAAACGGAAGATTAAGAATATGAAAAAAGTACTTATTGCCCTTTCGGGCGGAGTTGATTCATCTGTCGCGGCAGGAATCATAACAAAGGAATACGAAGCTTTGGGTGCAACAATGAAGCTGTACTGCAGCAATGATAATGATATTTTAGATGCGGAAAAAATCTGCAATAAGATAGGAATCCCCTTTTATCTTCTTGATTTTGAAGATGATTTTAAAAATACGGTCATTGCCGATTTTATTAGCACTTATAAAAACGGCGGCACGCCGAACCCCTGCATTGTCTGCAACAAAATATTGAAATTCGGCAAGCTGCTTGAAACTGCCGAAAAACTCGAATGTGAATTAATTGCAACCGGTCACTATGCCAATGTTGAATACAAAAACGGAAGATACTGCATTAAAAAGGCTGCTGATTTATCCAAAGACCAGAGCTATGTGCTTTACAGCCTTACACAGGAACAGCTTTCAAAGGTTATATTTCCGCTTGGAAGTATGACTAAGAATGACGCCAGAGCACTTGCAGATGAGCTTGATTTTGATAACTCACACAAAAAGGAAAGTCAGGATATATGCTTTGTGCCTGACGGCGATTATTTCAAATTTATTGAAGCTTACACAGGCGAAACATTCAAAGAAGGCTGTTTCAAGGATAAAAACGGAAATATCTTAGGCAGACATAAAGGCATCATTAAATACACCATCGGTCAAAGAAAGGGCTTAGGGCTTGCCTTGTCTCAGCCGATGTATGTTTGTGAAAAAAATGTAGATACAAACGAGGTTATACTCTGCACAAATGATGAGCTTTTTGAAAAAGAGGTTTCGGTTAGCAATTTCAATTGGGTAAGTATAGCCAATCCAGATAAAAAGTTTAAGGCACTTGCAAAAATCAGGTATAATATGAAAGAACAGCCCTGTACAATTATACCGATTTCAAATGAACAGATTAAAATTATTTTTGACGAACCGCAGAGAGCAATTACCAAGGGTCAGTCAGCAGTTGTTTATGACGGTGATTATGTTATCGGCGGCGGAATTATAGATTAAACAATTCGTTAACAAAATAATCAATAAAGAGGTTTGAAGAATAATCTTCGAACCTCTTTTCACTATCATTACACTAAAATATGAAATGAATTAAAAGCATATAGCTTATTGTTCCTGCCGCAATGCTCAGAAGTGTATTTCTTTTCCACAAATGAAAACCTGCCGTAATCGCAACAGCTATAAACTTAGGAATGATCACAATTATTTCTCCGCTCTTAAAATCAGCCAGACAATAAATAATAAGAACACCAATTATTGATGTAGGCAGAATATCACCAAGGTATTTAACGAATTTAGGAACTCCTTTTTTGCCGCCAAAAAGTGCAAACGGCACTAATCTTGTTGCAAATGTACATACTGCCGCAACGGTAATCATAAGAGCAACCTGAATATTTGACAAAGGCATAGCTATTTTACCTCCCTTTTATCAAGCATCGGCTTCATTGCAGAAAGTAAAGCAACAGTTAAAATCAGAGATGGCAAAAGGAAATTATCTGCACCGAATATTATAAGGCAGAGTAAAGCCGAAATAATTCCCACCAAACCTGTCAGCTTATTCTTTGAAGCGAGCATCTGATCTATGTAAATAACTACAAAAAGGGCTGTCATTGAAAAATCTATTCCCGTAAAATCAACAGGAATAAGCTGACCTGCCAATGAACCGACGACAGAGCCGATAATCCAATAAATATGATTAAAAACTCCAATATAATATCTCGCCCTCACTTCATCAACATCACTCGGGACAGTCTGAAAAGAAGTATTAACTGAATACGTTTCATCTGTTAATGAAAAAATCATAAAGGGATATCGCCATCCGCCCTTTTTAAAAATTTCAACATAAGACAAACCATAAAAAATATGGCGTGAATTAACAAACAGGGTCATCAATGCAACAGTCGGGAGTGATGCTGCACTACTTAAAAAAGAAACAAACAGAAATTGACCCGAGCCTGCATAAATAACAACTGAAATTAAAACTGCAAATAAAACATTATACCCTGCCTCATAAAGCATAATGCCGAAAGCAGAGCCAAGAAAAAGATAGCCAAACAAAACCGGAAGAGATTTTGTTATGGCAAATTTAATTGTTTTCATCCGATTGTCTTTCATATTATCCTCTCAACAAAAATTAATGACTATTATATAAAAACAACGTACAATTTTCAACAAAATATTGTGTTTCTCAGAATTTAATGATAAAATCACATCAGAAAGAAGGAATTTATATGAATATATGGCACAATATTTCTCCGAAAAGAATTAAAAAAGACAGATTTTATGCTGTTATAGAAATTTCAAAGGGAGGAAAGAACAAATACGAGCTTGATAAGGAAACAGGTATGCTTAAGCTGGACAGAGTTCTTTTTACTTCTACGCACTATCCTGCCAACTACGGATTTATTCCCAGAACCTTTGCAAGCGACAATGACCCCCTTGATGTACTTGTGCTTTGCAGCGAGCAGATTCAGCCAATGACGATTGTTGAATGCTCTCCGATAGGCGTGCTTATTATGGAGGACAGCGGTGCAAGAGATGAAAAGATCATTGCCGTTCCTGTTAATGACCCAAATTATAACGGCTATCAGAATATTGACCAGCTTCCGAATCACCGTTTTGATGAAATCAAGCATTTTTTTGAGGTTTACAAAACACTTGAAAATGATAAAAGCACGTCTGTTACAGAGGTAAAAAGCAGGGATGCAGCCGAAGAAATAATTGAGCACTGCATTAACGAATACATAAAGAAATTCCAGATGTAAAGAAAGGGCACGGTTAAACCGTGCCCTTCTCATTTTATGCCTTGCGTATCAGCTTTAATACAGTGCCTATTTTGGGTGTTGTGCCGTAAAGCAGAACACCTACTCTGTATATCTTTGCAGAAATAATGCCTATACCGACGGCTGAAACGATAAGAATTGCAATTGAAATTGCTATTTCATAAAACGAAACTGTACTCATCGCAATACGTGTGAACATTGCTATAGGAGATGTAAACGGAATATAAGAGCAAACCTTAAGCAGTGTGTTATCTACAGTGCCGCTTGATAGCGAGAACACAACAACAATGAATGCAATAATGAACAGCATTGTAACAGGCATAACAGATGTGTTTATATCCTCAAGCTTGGATGTTGTTGAGCCGATTGCCCCATACATAAATGCATAGATAAAGAAACCAAGCAGGAAGAAAATAAGCATATAAATCAAAAGTGAGGTTGGCATATTAAAAATTGAAGAAACAATTGCATTATCGCCCCAATATGTTTTGTTCAGATTGAAGAACAGCAATGCAGAGCCGAAAACAGCCACAAGCTGAATCAAGCCTGCAAGGCAGGAAGCAATAACTTTACCGAACATCATACTTGTAGGCTTTGCACTTGTTATCAGTACCTCCATTGCACGTGAGCTTTTCTCGGTTGCAACATTTGTAGCTACCATCTGACCATAAAGAAGAATAACCATATACAACGCAAAAATCATTATATAAGTGTAAAAGAAATTCTGCATCTGATCTTGACCGAGACTCAGAGTTTCATGCTCTATCTGCAAAGAAAAAATTTCCTGTGTATCTTCTGCTGACATACCGCTTTGCATCATTGCAGACATACGATAAATATTCTGCAGAACTTCATCCGCTACCGTTGTATTTTCATCATACATTGAAAGATTATTAACATAGTAGGTATACGAGGTTAAGCCGTTCATAACAAAAGCACATTCGGCATAGCCGTCTGTAATCTGCTGCTTTATACTTTCGGAATTATTTTCTGCAATTAAAATTTCATAATCTGTAAATACTGATGAAAACGCTTCACGAACTGTTTCATTACTTTCCTCATTATCCCCTGCAATAAGCATAATGGGAAGATTATCTGCAGCAGGAGTATCATCTGCACTTTTAAAGCTCTCAGTGATACGAGGGAAAAACAGCACTGCAGCTATTAAAACAACAAGCACTAATGTTATACCGACAAACACCTTATTTGCAAGATAATTTTTAAGTTCAAATTTGAGTATTTTACCAAACTGTTTCATTTCATTCCCTCCTTATTCCTTTGTACCTGCATACTCAACAAAAATATCGTTAAGTGACGGTTCAAAAATCTTTATTTCATCAATATCATAAGATTCCGCAAGTTGTTTCATAACACCTTGCTTTTCATCTGATGATGACAGCCTGATTATTGCTTCGTTTTCTGACAAAGCCGTACAGCAGGCACCGAAATCGGATGCAATTTTGCCGACCTGCTCAGAACGAACAACTATTTTATTACGCGGGTAATTACGTTTTATTTCTCTTAAATCACCTGAAAGAACAATATTTCCTCCGTTAAGAATTGCGATACTGTCACAAAACTCTTCTATATAATTCATCTGATGACTTGAGAAAAATACGATTTTACCCTTTGAAATTTCTTCCTTAACAACATCCTTTAAGAGCATTGCATTAACAGGATCTAGTCCGGAAAACGGCTCATCCAGTATAACAATCTGAGGATTATGTGCCAATGCAGTAATAAGCTGTATTTTCTGCTGATTGCCTTTAGAAAGTGTGTCAAGACGCTTATTTCTGTATTCACTCATACCAAGCCTGCCCAGCCAGTAATCAACAGCTTTAACTGCATCACTGCGGCTCATATTTTTTAGCTCTGCAAAATAAACAAGCTGGTCTATAATTTTCTTTTTGGGATACAATCCCCGTTCCTCCGGCAAATAACCGAACTGCACCTTATTGTAATCAATAGGTTGATTGTTAAACAGTATTTCACCGCTGTTTGCGGGAAACACATCCATCAGAATTCTGATAGAGGTTGTTTTTCCTGCTCCGTTTCTGCCGAGCAAACCGAATGCTTTTCCGCCCTCGGCATAAAGAGAAATACCCTTTAACACCTGCTTCTCTCCAAAGCTTTTATGAATGTTCTTCAATTCTAATTTCATAACCACATTCTCCTAAATAAAAAGTACGCAGCCGAAGCTACGCACTGAAAAACGCAGCCTGACTTCTGTTACCACACAGTTCACTCCCAGCAGGATATGACACATCAAGACATACGCTTTTACCTAAAGTATGCCTGCTTAGAGTGATATTAAACTGTGTGGTATATATATTTTACCACATAAATCAGAAAAAATAAAGTGTTTGACAATATAAAAAAGTAAGATATGATTTTAAATTTCCAAAATAAACACTATAAAAAGAAATTTCGGGAGAGTCATAAAAAAACTCTCCCTTCACATTGTCAGCTGCCTTTTATTTTTAGTTTACAAAATTTTTATCTGTATGTAATTATGTAATCAAAGTATGTATATTCTATGAATGTATTATTCTTTGTTTCAGCATAACCAATTGCTTCAAACTCAAATAAATGAGGTTCATTATCTGAACTGTGAATTTGATGAATTACATAGTTATATCTGCATCTGCAGATTAAAATATTTTCCTTTCTTAAAATCAATTCTGCTTCACTTTGATCCGCCAACAGCTTTTCTATTTCATATTTTGCATATTTCTGTGAATGTGTTACTTCTTCGGTTGATTTATCCTTCAGCCAATAGTTAAAACAATTGGTTACATTTTTAATGTTCATTATTTAATATTCTCCTTTACAGCAACCAACAAAGTAATCAAGATTTGCTAATGTCTGTAAAGTAAAAATATTCTATTTTATAGCAAAACCTAAAATTATTATTTTGCCGTAAGGTTTATACTACACAAAACATTAATTGATTTTGATTGTTTACCCTTCTCATTAACATATAATGTTTTTACAATCAACAAAAATGCAAAATTATCTATTTTTTCTGCAAAAAAAAGAATAAAAAGGGCTATAATAGCCCTTTCTCTAATTCGCATTATTATAAACAACTTGAAAAGTTGCGGTATAATAAAAAGAATTATCTGCAACTTTTTATATTTTTAATGTGTTTTGTATAGTAAGAGGTGATGAATTATATGTCCGTAATCGATTTTGACAAGCAGTGTTTTGATAAATTATACCAAAAATATGCAGATATAGTTTTCAGAACAGCATATCATTTTCTTTTAAATAAGGATGATGCTGAGGATATTGTTCAGGAAGTATTTATTAAATATTTTATCTCCGATAAAAAGTTTAACGATGATAATCACGAAAAGGCTTGGATATTGAAAGTAACAGCAAATCTGTGCAAAAATGTCTTGCGTTCTAAATCCCGCCAAAACCTGCAGTTGGATGATACGATACAAGTTATTGACAATAATTTTGAAAACACAAGAGTTGAGCATATGGATTTGAAAAATACGATATATAAATTAACTGCTAATCAAAGGCTTGCTGTTTATCTGTTTTATTACGAACAAATCCCAATAAAAAATATAGCAAAAATAATGAGATGCAATGAGAATACGGTAAAATCTCATTTGTCACGTGCAAAGAGCAAAATAAAAACACATCTTGAAAAGGAGCAGTATTATGAATTATAACGAATATAATAATCAGTTAAAATTATCAGATGATTTGTATGAAAAAACATTAGCAGGTGTTAAATCAGGAATTTCAAAATATAATCAGAAGCAGCGAAGAAAAAAGTCTGCCTATCTGTCTTGTGCTGCCTGCTTTGTTATCCTTATGAGTTCGTTTTCTGCCGTGAAATATTTCAACAAAAATTCAGCTGCAAACCATCCGCCGACACAGAATAACCACACACACAATTCAGATGATAACAGCAGTATAAAAATTAAAATTGAAAATGAAAAATATCCATACAAAATTATTATCAATAACAAAATATATTCTCAATATTATTTTGAAGATGAAAAAGGAGATTTTAATAATCATATTGAATTAAAACAATCCGAAATCGGAGAATTAATATGTACAGTTGATAATTCCAATCTTACGGAGGATTTAACAGCATTTAAACCTATGGACATAGAAGATGCAAAAAATAATAAGTTTTATCAGGCAAAAGTATATAAATATGCAAATACAAAGAGTGATAACCTTGTTATTGTTAATGCAGAGAATGAATATTATATTTTCTATCTTAACGGTTTAATGACCGAATATACAATTGAGGATTTGTTTAATGTATATACAGCTGAAGGTAACAATGAAATTACAGGCATTGAGATATGGCAAAATGAATTATATGACTATACGATTGAATTGTCTGAAGCGGAGGATATTAATGGACAGGATATCCGCCCCCTGTTAAGAGGAACAATAAAAGACCGAGAAGTAATAAAATCAATAACAGATATTTTAAGAAATAATAATAAAGAGCACAGCGGTAATCCGAGTGCAGATTTATCGAATTACGAAAAAGGTTTGACGAGCGTGCCTCCGCTTATGTCTGATTCCGGTGAATATGAATTGAAATTCATTTTTTCAGACGGTCAGGAGTTAAATCCTGATAAAATTTCTTTGGATATATCACTGCAAAAGGATTTCTTTTATTTCAATATTTGCCATAAAGGAAACGTCATTTGCTATTCATTGGAAGCTGCTGACTATGATGAATTAGTAAAATTGATTGAGTCTTCGGTATCATAAAAAGAAAATCTAAAGAGAAGGCTACCTTGCGAAACTCAATATTTTCAAACCAACCACACGTTGAACGCGTGGTTTACATATAAAAAGGAAGACATTTAATGAAAAATGTCTTCCTTTTTATATGTATTTAATTATGCGCCCATAACACGGTCACAGCGTTTTGTGAGCTCATCCCATCTTCTGTCAACTTCCTTCTGGAAGGCTTCAATCATCCATTCATTTTCAGGCTTGAACATATGCTTGAATCTTCCCTGCTTTGAAAGCCATTCTTCAATCGGAACATATCTCTTAGGCTCATAGTTAAGAACCCAAACACCGTCTATAACCTCAAACAGCGGCCAATAACGTGTTTCAACTGCAAGCTTGCAGATTTCCATAATATCCCAAGTATTATATCTCCAGCCACGGGGACACGGAGCCATAATGTTAAGGAAAGCTGCACCCTTAGTGTAAATAGCCTTTTCTGATTTAATATGCAAATCACGGAAATTCTGAACAAAGGTTGTCTGCGCAACATAAGGAACCTTGTGCTCTGCAATGATTGCAGACAAATCTTTTCTGTACTGTGTTTTGCCGTTTGACTCAAAACCGACAGGTGTTGTTGTTGTATCTGCAAACATAGGTGTGGCAGATGAACGCTGAATACCTGTATTCATATAAGCACCGTTATCGTAGCAAACATAAACCATATCATGACCGCGTTCCATAGCACCTGAAAGAGACTGAAAGCCGATGTCATATGTACCGCCGTCACCGCCGAAGGTTATAAACTTGAAGGTATCATCAAGCCTGCCCTTACGTCTTAACGCATTATAAGCACCCTCAACACCACTCATTGTTGCACCTGCATTTTCAAATGCATTATGAATGTAGCTATCCTTATAGGCTGTATAAGGATACATAAAGGAGGAAACCTCGAGGCAGCCTGTTGCATTGCCTACAACTGCTTTATCGCCCGGTTTGATTGCTTTAAGCACATTTCTTACTGCAATTGTACCGCCGCAGCCTGCGCACATTCTGTGACCGCCTGCAAGACGCTCTTCTCTGCCGATAAATTCTTTAAAGTTATACATTGAAAAGCACCCCCCTTATTCTCTTATGCCCATATAGCGGTAGGTTTCCCCTGTTTCGCCTGTCTGAGCAATTTCTTCAAGTTCTTTATATACATTCATCATATCTTTAACTCTTACGTCACGACCGCCCAAACCGTAAACATAGTTAACTGCAAGGCAGTCAGACTTTGCTCTGTAAAGAGCGGTTGTAACCTCTGCACCCAAAGGACCGCAGCAGTCGTTATAGCTTTCTGTTCTGTCCATAACAGCAACTGCCTTAACATTTTTAAGAGCTTCGGCTATCTCACTTGCAGGGAACGGACGGAAAAGACGGATTTTGATAAGTCCAACCTTTTTGCCCTGCTCTCTGAGCTCATCAACGGCATCCTTGGTTGTACCTGCAGCAGAACCGATAATTACAACAGCTTCTTCAGCATCTTCCATTTTATACTCTTCAAAAAGCCCGTATTCTCTGCCGCTGATTTTTGCATACTCATCAGCAACATCAAGTACAACCTGCTTTGAATTTTTAAGAGCCTCAGCCTGTGCCCTTTTCGCTTCAAAATAATAGTTTGTAACACTGTAAGGACCGACAGCCATAGGGCATTCAGGGTTAAGAAGATAGTTTTCAGGCTCATATTCACCAACGAAATCTTTAACCTCTTTATCCTCAAGCAGATTAATATTTTCAACTGCATGTGAGGTAATAAAACCATCCTGACAAATCATAACAGGAAGCTTAACATCCTTATGCTCACCGATTCTGTAAGCCATAACAAGGTTATCATAAACCTCCTGATTGTTTTCAGCGTAAATCTGAATCCAGCCGGAATCTCTTGCGCCCATGGAGTCACTGTGGTCACAGTTAATATTGATAGGACCTGATAATGCTCTGTTAACAAGTGTAAGGACACAAGGAAGTCTGTTGGAAGCAGCAAGGTAAAGCTCCTCCCACATAAGAGCAAGACCTGCTGATGATGTAGCTGTAACCGAACGTGCACCTGCAGCTTCTGAGCCGATAACGGCAGACATTGCAGAATGCTCTGACTCAACAGGAATAAATTCCGAATCAACCTGACCGTTCGCTACAAGCTTTGAAAAATACTGCGGAATTTCAGTTGAAGGCGTAATCGGGAAAGCCGCCATAACATCAGGATTAATCTGGCGGAGTGCTTCTGCAACTGCTTCGTTACCGCTTAAACGATCTCTTCTTGCCATATTACTTTACCCCCTTCATTGTGATAGCGCCCACATGACACGCTTTAACGCAAATGCCGCAGCCCTTGCAATGATTAAAATCAAAATCACCGCGTTTGCCGTTTGCAACAGGAATAACACTGTCCGGGCAAACAGGAACACACATAAGGCAATGAATGCATAAATCCTCATGAAGCTCAGGCTTTACTGAGGTCCATTCACCTGTATTGAATTCTTTAGAAGTCATAGGACCGTAAATCTGCATTCCCTCGGTAAGATCCTGCCATTTACAGTTCAAATCAAGCTCTTTAACATCTGATTTCATATGTACTTACCTCCTATTTAACCTCATCATAAGCCATTTTAAGAGCATTCATATTGCCCTCAATAACCTCCGGCTTAGAAGAAAACTTATGTTTGAACGATGCTTCCATTTCAGAAAGAAATTTATCCCACTCCATAACACCTGAAACCTTAACAATACCTGCAAGCATAGGTGTGTTCGGGAAATATTTTCCAAGACAGGCAACAGACACCTTGCGGGCATCTATTGTGAAAACCTTGCCCTTATAGCCTTTTAGATGCTTTTCAATATCCTCTTTTGACTTTGAGGTATTTACAAGAATTGCACCCTCCGGATTAAGACCATCGGTAACATCAATTGTATCCAGCAAACTTTCGTCTACTACTACAACAAAATCAGGATCATAAATATTTGAATGCACTCTGATTTCCTCAGGGCTTATTCGGTTATATGCCGTAATGGGTGCACCCATACGCTCGGGACCGTATTCAGGAAAGCCCTGGACAAAGCTTCCTGTTTTAAATGCAACATCAGCCAAAAGAAGTGCAGCAGTTTTAGCACCCTGACCGCCTCTGCCGTGCCAACGAATTTCAACACAATTTTTCATAAGATTTCTCCTTTCTGTTAATAAACAAAAAACGCCTCTCTGCCATAAGGCAAAGAGGCGATAATATATACCGTGGTACCACTCTTATTCGTCTGTAAAGACGCACTCTATGAACAAACATTCACTGCCGCTGTAACGGAGGCAACCGTCTGCACCTACTGAACATTCAGCACAGCCACTCGGAGAGGATATTACGATTTTTCTTCTGCTGCTTTCCACCAACCAGCAACTCTCTGTGAAAAAGGTTAAAACCGATTTTTGTTCTCGTCAACGTGTTTTCATATTTATTTGATGAAAATTATAATACAAGATTTTTTATTTGTCAACAATTATCTATAAAATAATGTTTATAAAACAATT
>OFFG01001101.1_pt1 | contig 17678 bp, 14 predicted proteins | sample 1521331 | NCBI WGS metagenome assembly OFFG01 (sample SAMEA3504129, study PRJEB24116) | mouse gut metagenome | biome: mouse gut; feature: mouse-associated habitat; material: faeces | place: Denmark | collected 2011 | reverse complement strand
GAGGTCTTTTTATAACCAGATATTTACCAACAAAAAGTTCACTCGTCTATTTCAAAATCTGCCTTATTGAAAAATTCCGCATTATTCCTCACAAACTGCTTCAGCTCAGTATCCTAAATTCTGTCAAAACACATTGTCGTCATCAATATGCTCCATTATATCCTCCACTCGACAATGTAAAATATTACATAACTTGTCAATCGTATTAACTTCCACATTTTCATTATGCCGCAAACGATTAAGCTGTGAGCGATTGACATTATAAGTTGTATATAAGGCGTATTGTGAAATACCTCTTTTTTTCATGGTTTTCCATAGCCTGTCGTATTTTATCATTTCTACACCGCAAACAAAAATTATTAACTTGCTTTCTCCATATTATGACTATATAATAGGCTTAATAATAGTGTTCGCATAACGACACTGCAATCATAGCAAACCACATGAAAATTTATGGACATATCAGGTTTTACAATTCTTCTCGCGAAATTCATCCAGTAGAGCCCTTATAATCAATTCTTGCTGATCCGTTAGGTAACTTGTATCAAAAGTATTAGAATCTGCTAAACCAAGCATATAATCAGCGGTCACATTAAAAAACTGGCATATACTAATGAGTGCTTCTACAGATGGATAAAGGGCGCATCTTTCATAAGAAGAAATCGTTGCACGTGTAAGTCCAAGGAGTTCCCCCAATTCTTTCTGTGTCAATTCTTTTTCATTACGGAGCCGTTTAAGTTTAATTCCGAAAGACTGCATATATCTCACCAAAATAATTTTGCGCCATTAAAAGAAATTTTAACTTACTTTTTCATATTTATAATTTCTATTTTGAGAAATCAATGTTTTATTTTGTCAAAAGCAATCGGAAGTCTCTCCCACTATGGGACAAGAGGGAGTGAATAACAGGGTAATGGACACAGGAATTGTTGGAATCCTCAGCAAGAGAATCACTGCGTACAGAAAGGACCACGGAGAATCCATATCACAGTTTGCCAATGGTTGCGGTGTCAGCGAATCTTCTATTCGGAGAATTGAAAACGGCACATCCAATGTAAGACTTAGCCTTATCGACAAGATCATAGCGTATATGGGTATTTCACCGGCTGAGTTGCTGGCAGACTTGGTAGAAGAATGAGGTACAGCGTTATGGATATAGATAAAACGATAGGGAAAGACTGTGCCTTGAGTCTCGCATCGAAAATAGTTGCGTGAAAACTGATCGCTGGGTGAGCCTATGGATCAGTATAGAGCATAACCCGTTTGCTACTATCAATGCACCCCATTTTTAACCACAGAACAAAAGGAGGGATCAATTTGCCACAGATTGTAGGTATAGCGACTTTTGAGGAAGAACTGCATAGCTGTCATGTAAGCATAGTTCACGTTCAGTCGGAACAGGCGGCGGAAACGCTTCAGAAGCCAATCGGGAGTTACATTACCATTGAGACGGGTAAACCTCTGAGCAGGCATGACCACATCATGAGCGTAGGGGAATGTCTGGCCGAAGTGCTGGACCGGGTGCTGCGACCTCATTATCACGGGAAACTGTGCGTCTGCGGAATTGGAAACAGGGACCGCTCTGCCGATGCTCTGGGGCCAGAGGTAACACGTAATCTGCCGTTGAAGGTACTTTCAGAAATTGGGCTGGAAGAAAATTTTCGAGAGATCGTTTCTCTGGAACCGGGTACAGTGGGGACCAACAACATAAACACCGAAGTGCTTGTAAATGGCGTGGTAAAAGCGGTAGGGGTTGATTGTCTGCTGCTTATAGATTCTCTGACCGCCAAGGAACCGGCGCGGATGTTTCAGACAATACAGCTTTCCACCAACGGGGGCCTCAGCCCCCACCTGACTGGACGAAAAGCGGATTGGTCTGTATTAGGGATTCCAGTGATCTCTCTCGGTGTGCCTATGGCAATCCCCGCTTCCGTCTTTTTGCCAGATCAAGATTTGGACAGCACATTATTTACAAGCACAGGGGTTCAATCCGAGATTGCTGCTGCCGGACGAATTATCGCATATTCAATTCTCCGAGTGTGCTTTCCTTCATACTCCATGGCAGAGTGCTTTATTTGGTCCGGGCTGAACAATGACACCGTTCTTTTTGACCTCGAAGCCTGGAACTCATAAACACGGTCAAGGAACTGCGGCCCACGTCCAGTCAAAGGAGACGGTGCTATGGTCATAGATAAGACAACGGGGAGAGGCTGTGCTTGGAGCATAGTCTCGAAAACGATTATCAGGAAACTGATTGCTGATGGTATCGTAGGTAAAGCAATTTATAGAAAACCTCGCAAAAACCGATATGAAGTGCTGGCGGTGATTGAGTTCGGAGAGAGGTTACACGTATGGCCCAAGAGAGATGGTGAGTTGGTGGAGGAACCGTTATGGACCCCATCTTTTATTGATGCGGAAATATGGGCGCGGGCGGTCAGCAGATTTCGCACCTGTGAGAGCCTTGATCGAAATGTGGAGAATCATCTGCTCCCAGAAATGGAGGAATATCTACAAAGTATCCCTGATGCGGAGCTGGTTTCTATCACAAGGGACTTCCTGTTAGAGTGTGGTGTAATTCACGTACCTATCTCTCAACGGGCAGGAAACACATATTATTTCAACGAAAATGAGGTTTACTCTCTTGACAAAAAATCAGAACTGTTTCCGTATGAGAAGCAAATTAAACACTGTCTTTTCACGGCTGAATACGAAACCTGCTTTAATGTGAATGTCTGGCGGAAAGCCGTTTCTCAGTTTGAAGTTGGAATGACGCTGCAAGAGTGCATTAGTGCTTTTCTGAAAACAGAGTTGGTTCATCGTATTCCGCAAGAGTTGTCCCACGTTGACAGATTGGTACAGAGCATAGCTCCACCTGCATATGAGCGCGTTCCAGGAAACAATAATAAAACTACATTTGACCATATTCGCATGACTGTGGGCCTTCCCCGCTATCAATTCAATTCATGGGAAGCCCTGCTAAATGAAGTTAAAAAGCATCAGAGGGGAATATATCAGAGAGTTGCACAAAGATTAGAAAAGGATCGCCAATTTAAGAAATATGGTATACCGATGAACTTCCTCAAAGTGAGCGATGTTATATTGCGGCGCGACTTTTCAATGGAGTTTATTTTTGAGTTAAAAGTCACCTTGCCGCAGGATATGGAGAAATAAAATGAATTACAAGTCGAAAAATCGAAACAATATTTGAAAGTGAGAGAAACCACATGAAAAGAGACATAAAAAAAGAGAGGATTGTCGAATTAGAAAAAATTCAAAAATCCTCTCAGGGAAAAATTTTCCCTGCTGCCAAAATATTCTCTGCGGGGAATGGGATACTGGCAGATTATGCAGTTTTTCCGCCCCAACTGGCTGCTTTTGCAGGATATGTTCCTGATACAGTAAGGTTTTCCATATGCGAAGCTGTTAACCGGGTGGCGTTAACAGCTTCGCATATTGAGGAAGGCACGCAGACAGGAGTCTCAAATAATTTCCCCGATTCTGTCCATGCATTCTCTGGCAGACTGCTTATATTCTCTGTTTAAAGTATTCCAGAAAATTTCCCCCGATAATTTTCTTAAGGCTCTCCTCGTCCATCCCTCTTTGCCAAAGCGCCGCCGTAACCAGAGGAATCTGACCGTGGTCCAAAAGGCAGTCGCCGTTTCTCTCGCATTTTTCTCCCCGCAGCGCGGCCCGCGCCTCGTCGTAGGAATCGCACAGGTCAAATCCGTAACCCACATGCTCCGCCCCCATGATTTCCACCTCATATTCTATATGACGGCAAAGCATTTCCAGATGGTTGCCGCCCAGGGAACCGGCAATGCACCGGCATCCGTTCACTCCCATGATTCCGCCCTGCGCCGCCAGACGCCGCATCTGTTCGTCGGTCATGTTCCGAAAGCTGTCAAACACTTTTCTGCTGTTAGAATGGGTGGCAATGAAAGGTCTTTTGGCAATTTTACACAAGTCCTCGAATCCATCGTCGTTTAAATGGCTCACGTCCACAAACATGGAAAGCTCCTCCAGCCGCTTTACCGCCTCTTTTCCCGCATCGCTAAGGCCCCCGCATACCTGCTTATGCTCCAACGCCTTACAGCATCCGTTAGCCAGCTCGTTGGGCCTGCTCCACGTGAGGGCGGCTCCTCTTACTCCCAGCCCGTGCAACTCGTTCAGCCTGTCAATGTCCCCGCCGATGCAGTCAAGCCCCTCCATATAAAGTAAAATCCCGATTTTGCCTTCCTCTAAGGCTTTGTCAATATCCCTGCCGCTTTCCACAATCGAAACCGCTTCAAGTCCCTCTATGTCCTGCCTTAACGCGGCTATCTGTTCCAGAGCGTTCTCCCACCCCCTGTCCAGATTTCCCGTTTCCACAAAGACAGAGGACGCCACCAGCCTGATTCCGGCTTTCTGAAAATTCGGAAGGTAGTGATTTCTGACGACTTCCTTCTCTCCCGCCTGATGCCTTAAGAGAACCTCCCCCGCCAAATCCAGATGTGCGTCCACCGCGGGCGTGTTCTTATGTAAGTCCATTGCCTTTCGCAAATAATTTTCTTCCACTTTTATATCCATAATTCCTCCCTGAGACTGAGAAAGGCGTGCCGAAACTCTCCGGCACGCCTCATACTTCACTGTTTTCGTTCCGCAGCTATATATTATATGCCGCCCTTTCCTGATTTTTTACTTCTCCAGGTCCAGCGTTTCAAGAAGCTTTCTGATATCCTCCACGCCAAGCCATTCCCTGTTGCTGCCGGAGCTGTAGGCGAAGCCCTCCTCCACCTTCTTTCCGCTTAAATTAATCTTCTGCTTGTCGTTCCACACTACCTGGGGATAGACGATAAAATGCTTATCGTATTCATAAGTCGTGGCGGAGTCCTCCACCGTAACCATGATTTCATGCAGCTTTTCCCCGGGACGGATGCCGATTTCGGGCATCTTGCAGTCGGGAAGCATTGCCTTTGCCAAATCCGTCACCTTGAAGGACGGAATCTTGCTGATAAAAGTTTCTCCGCCGGTAGCCTCCTCCAGAGCCTTAATCACCAGCTCCACCCCTTCGGTTAAGCTAATCCAGAAACGGGTCATCCGGTAGTCGGTAATGGGAAGCTCGTTGCCGCCGTTTTTGATGATATTATGGAAAAACGGAATAATCGAGCCCCGGCTTCCCGCCACGTTGCCGTAACGGACGATGGAAAAATTGATATCCTTGGTTCCGGCATAGGCGTTGGCCGCAATGAAAAGCTTGTCGGAAACCAGCTTGGTTCCCCCGTAAAGGTTTACCGGATTCACCGCCTTGTCCGTGGAAAGAGCCACCACCTTTTTTACATTGGAATCAAGCGCTGCGTCAATCACGTTCTGGGCCCCGTGAATGTTGGTCTTTATCGCCTCGTTGGGATTGTACTCACAGGCCGGCACCTGCTTTAACGCTGCGGCGTGAATCACATAGTCCACTCCCTCAAAGGCTCTCTTTAGCCTTTCTTTGTCCCGCACATCCCCGATAAAAAACCTGAGCTTATCCGCATATTCCTTAAACTCGTTCTGCATGTGAAACTGTTTGAATTCGTCTCTCGAATAGATGATAATTTTCCTGGGATGATAATTTGTCAGTACATATTTGCTGAAACATTTGCCGAAAGAGCCGGTGCCTCCGGTAATAAGAATCGTTTTGTCGTCCAATAACATGAAAATGCCTCCGTATTATATGATAATATTTATGTTTCCACTTCCTGCTGCGACTATTCTACCATGAATTACCACCAACGGCAAACTTTTTTACCGGCGCTGTTCATAACCGCAATGCTGTTCATATTGAAGCGCTGACCTTAACTGCTATGCTGACCGCACGCTCCGCAGCCCTTACTGACCGCCCTCGGAATCCTCGTCCTTTGAAAGAATGATTGACACCACCCCGCACAAAATTCCGCCGACCGCAAATACAAGCCATGAAGTGCTCCATTCAATATCCGTAAACATGCAGACCAGATAAACCGTAAGCGCCACGAGCATAATGCATCCGCATATTTTCGCCTTCAAAGCATCCCTCTTTTTCTTTGCCGGGGAGAGACTGTTTTCCTTATTATAATTCTTAATATCGAATTTGTCTTTCTGCAGGCCGCCGTACACGAGAACGGATACCCCCGGGGTCAGAAACAGCATAAAAATCCCCATGCCCATATTCTCAAGCTTCTCGGTAAGCGCCGGGTCAGCCACACTGTCCAGCCTGATTCCCAGCACCATAAACAAAAGCACATCCACCAGAATAATTCCAATCCCTGCCGCCATCCTCACCGTAAATTTCCGGTAAGCCTGCTCTTTTTCCTCCTCCGTATAGAAATCCTCAATGTAAGGGTGCTTTTCCGCAAAATGGGAATGCTGCATTCCCATAACCACCAGAATTATCACCCCTGCAATAAGAAAGATAAAAAAGAACACCGGCGCAATGTCCTCGTCCATGCCTAATCCCGTCAGAAATCCCATTATGCTGATTCCAAATAAAATGAGGGCGATTCCGGCAGTAATCAGTCTGTCAAACTGGTTCATGAAGCTGTCGTAGCCGTAAGTATCTTCCACAAAATCTTTGCTCACATCTCCCTGCATCAGCGTATCCATGTTACAGTGGAACATGCTGCAAATCTGCAGCAGCTTTTCCATCTCGGGATAGCTTTGAGACGATTCCCATTTTGAAACCGACTGCCTGGACACCTCCAGCTGTTCCGCAAGCTGCTCCTGCGTGATATTTTTCTGTTTCCTTAAAAACTGTAAATTTTCTCCAAAGCTCATTTTTCTCCTCCTTAACCGCAAGCCTTTTTTTCCTTTCGGACACCTTAAATCTTACGGTTGCGCAGGGGCAACTTCAATCAATCTGATGTTGCTTTTAAGTTTTTTGATGTATATTTTCGGTTGCAATGCCCGTTTTAAGCGGTTTCTGACAATTTTCCCTGCAAAACTTCTCCCCACCGGTTCCCGCCAGAGCCGCCGGAACTTTTTCTTCTGCCGCTCCTTATGAAAGCTCGTACAGAGTCCACAGACCCTTTCTTGCCGCAATCCGGCAGGACGAAAGATTCGGCGCGCTCTCAAGCAGCCGGTAAACGCATTCCTCCTGCCCTTCGTAATCCGCCACATAAACCAGCAAATGCCTGCTCTCCACAATCTCCTCCTCCGAGAGAGGCTCGGGATTGCCCTGGCTTGCAAGATAAACCTTTTCATACTTCATCAGCTCGTCGGAAAGCCGCCAGATATTATCGGGCGAATCGTCGTTATAAAACACCACCACAGGTCTGTCGCAGTTTTCCTCCACAAACTCCATGACCTCCTTTTCCTCCTCATACAGGAAAAAGACCCGCCCCGCTTTCAGGGCAAGACCATCTATAAGAAGAACCGCCAGTACAAAAGCGCCTGCCAGAAACAGCCTTGCCTTTCCGGCGTTCTCTGCCTTTCCGGCATTCTCTACCTTCCTGGTGTTTCCTGCCTTCCCGGCATCTATCCCGGGCTGCCCGTCGCCTGCCCCGTTTTTGAGATTATCCGCAAGTCCCAAAACCAGCCTCCACATGCCATAGATAAGGAGAAAAATCAAAATCCCGTAAATCGGAAGCTGATACCGGTTGGAGGTTTCCCCCAAAAGCAGCGCCGTCTTGGAAATGGTAAAAAAATACCCCGCGCAGGCAAAAAGAAGCAGCCAGACCGACGCATTTATTCCGGCCCCCGAAGCCGCCAGCCTTCCCCGCTTTCTCAGATAGCCGGTGGTCACCGCCAGCAGGCAGAGAAATAAAAGCCACAGACTCAAAGTGCCGTTCGTCATATAGTCCTCGAACAGACCGTAAAAAAACCGCAGCCTTTCAATTGTGTTGGAGGCGTCCCCAAATTCGCTGACCGCCTCCGTTCCCCGGTATCCCCTGAAAATATGGGACATACTTGCCGGATAATACAGAACCGCCCCGCAAAATCCCAGCCCACAGGCTGCCCCATAGGCGATAAGCTCCTTTATTTTCCTGTTTTTTAACAGCCAGAAGCAAAACCCGGCCCCCAGGAAAAAGTGGAAAATAATATAGTAATATTGCGTTAAAAATCCCAAAAATACCGTAAGGCACACCGGCAGAAGAAAGGCTGTCGCACGGAAGTCCTGCTTTTTTACCGCCCGCAGATGCAAATCCATGCACAGCAGGACGAAAACCGTAAGCCACTGGTACATGCGGATGAACATCACGCCGGAAATCACCGCGCTGCCAAAGCCCCACGCAAGGCAGGTGAGGAATGCAAGCAGCATCGCCTGCCTGTCTCCCGTCCCGGCTTTTCCGCCAGCTGACTCCGACGGCAGAAGGCCGGTTCCGCCAGCCTGTTCCGCCAGTCTCTCCGCTTTCCTGTGTGCGCTGCTTCCCGGCTCGCCCCCGCCGTCCGCCGCAGTCATATACGCTCCCCAGGCAAGCAATACATAAGACAGTACATAGGCAATCAGGTTTACCGCGATTCCCGTCCACTTGCTGAACACTCCCGGAGTCAAGGACGCCGCCGTATGAAAAATATAATAATAAAAAGGCGGGTGCACATCCCAGGACTGCATCTGTTTGACAACGCTGTACCGAAACTGCTCCCCGGGAAGCACCATAAACTCATTTGCAAGCTCTTTGCAATCCATCCACTGTCTGTCGTTTACAAAAAGCCCCGCCGTCTTGTTTGAGGAATAATAGGTGTAAAGCTCGTCCTCATGAAAGCCCTCTTTTTTGTTTCCATAAAAAACAAGCGCCGACAATTGCACCGCAAGCAAGACCGCCATTGCCAGAAGGAATAACCGGGTATTTTTATTTACAGGATTTCCCTTCCCCTTGGGAAACCTCTTTTCTCTCGAAACTGATTTCATATGAATCATCCTCTTAACAGCTTATGCACCCTGCGCACGAACCGGGGCGCAGTACCAAGAAGCAGCAGATACACTTTATTTTTCCGGGTGAGGTACGGAGAATGCAGCGCCGCCTGCCTGTTATGCCGCAAATAGCTTTTCACCTCGCAGTAGAATTTATTTTCCCTGTTCATCTGCGATATGGGAATATGAAGCATGTAGTCCAGCCGCTGAAACAGGCCGAACCGCAGAGCCTCCGGCAAAAGCGACGGATACTCCTTCTTCACAATGCTGTAAACCCTGTCCGCATTTACCACAATATCCGTGAATACCTGAGGGAACTCCTCCTTATTGCGGGTTCTGGTGCTGCTGCCGTACCGGTAAAACACATGATAATCCTGCTGCGGCAGAACAGCCACCGCCGAAACCGCGGGAAGAAGCTGCACCAGCAGATAAAAATCCTCGTTCAGCTCCCCCTCCGGGAATCGCTTTTCCTCTATCAGCGACCTGTGAAGGAGCTTGGTGCAAAAAGAACAGTCGCCTTTATGGAGCAATAGCTCCCGCATAAAATCTCTGGACGCCATAAGCGTAAGCTCCCTTGGCGGCGGGCACACGTCGGGCATAAGATTCCCGTGCTCGTCAATCTCATCTCTGGAAATCTGCGCCATGCGAAGCCCCTCTGAGAGGGCGGCGTCAAGAAGCCGCTCATACATCCCCGGCTCTATGTAGTCGTCGCCGTCCACGAATCCGATATAGTCTCCCTCCGCCATGGAAATTCCCAGATTTCTCGCAGAGGAAGCGCCTCCGTTTTCCTTGTGGAAAACGCGAATCCGTTTGTCCTCCATGGCCATCTTTTCCGCAAGGGCGCCGCTTTTATCCGTGGAGCCGTCGTCCACAAGAATAATTTCCAGATTGGGATAGGTCTGGTTCCGTATGGAATCCACGCATCTTTGCAGATAGTCCACCACATTATAAACCGGTACAATCACACTGATTAAAATTGGTCTTTCTTTCCCTGACACTTTTTTCACTTCCTCCTGCCGCCCCCAGTATCCTTGCAGCCATCCTGCGGCTTTCGCAGCCGCCTTCAAATTGCATCCTGCATCATCTTTGCGTACATCTTCCCCGGCGAAATTACCGGCGCGCTGCTAAGAGGCCCTTCCTTTGCCGGTTCAAAGCCGCCCTGCAAAAGCTCCGCCGCCATCCGCAAAAGCTCCTCCGCACCATGCTCCGCATTCCAGAGCCCTGTGATGGTTTTGTATGCCTCTCTCCCCATTTGCTGCCTTTTATCCTGATTATCCAGCAGAAAGCGGACGCACTCCTCCATCTTATCATAATTGTTGCCGGGATAGGCAAGCCCGTTTTTCCCATGGCAAATCAGGTACGGAACCGCTCCCGCCTCCACGTTCGCCACCTCGCAGCAGCCGCTGTTCATGGCTTCGTTCACCACGGCCCCCCAGCCCTCTAAATGGTTGCTGGTAAAAATGTGGATGTGGCTCCTTTCCATTACCGCTCGAACCTCCTCCGGCTTCATAAAGCCGTAAAAGGTGATAACGCTCTCCACATCATAATCCTTTGCCAGAGATTTCAGCTCCGCCTCCATCTCCCCGCTGCCCGCCATGTGAATATGGTATCTGTCCTTGTAGCTTTCCTTCAAATTCTTCGCCAGACGCAGCATATATTCCGGGTGCTTTAGCGGGATAAACCGACCTGCCCAAACGATTTCCGTCCGCTGCGCCGCCCGGCCCGCTTCCTCCCCTTTCATTGCCAGAAGTTCCCGCTCCGAATAATATCTGGTTTCCGGGAAATACCCCCACCGGAACATTTTTCCCGGATAAGCGTGAATCAAATGAAAATCTGAGGGCACATAAGCCCCCGCGCACAAAAGATAAGCAGGAGCATTCCTGTATCTGGTATGCTCCTGATACTTATGAATAAGCCCCTTAGGCGAAACCGCTTTCCACTGTCCCTCCCGGTAAAGCCTTTCGCTGACTCTAATAGTCAATTTCCCTGCATTCAATCTTTCCTGAATCAAATCCTCCCGGCCGCTCCATCCGGCGAGAAGCACGTCGCTTTCCATAATCAGCCTGCGGCACTTTGCCTCCTCCTCATACAGGCAGCTTACATAAGAAAGCGCCTCCCCATCCCTGCTCCACCCCATGGAAAGCCGCTCCGCTTCCATCGGCTCTGTCTGGATAAAGTGAAAGCCTTCGCCAAGAAGCCCGTAGCAGGCGTTTGAGAACGGAATCTGGTGGTGATTGATGTAATTGGATATGAATGTAAGTGTCATTTTGGGGTTCCTTTATTTTTTGTCTTTTTCATTATTATACTTTGGAAAGAGGGAATCCGCAATAACCTCCGCCGACACCCATTGTTCCGTTAATAAAAATAAGATTTCTGTTCCAATGCAAGCCCAATCAGTCGTTCTGTCTGCTCCGCCATAAACAGAGGGATATTCAGCACATCATCATCCAGCTTCAGATTGTCCAGCGAGAAACGGATACGGAGCCTGACTTTATCCGGGAACAATTCCCTGAATTTTTTCAGACTCTTGCTGGATGTATTGGCTTCGGATTTGACTTCCACTGGAAAAATATCATTCTCCCGTTGAATCAGAAAATCCACCTCATAGGGAGGATTCGTCTGTGACCAGTAGCGGGGTGTAACCTCAAACTGCGTAATCAGGGTTTGCAGCACAAAGTTTTCGGTCAGTGCGCCCTTGAATTCCGTGAACAGACGATTGCCCTCGCCGAAAGCGGTGGGAGACAGCTGCGCCAGGCGGCGGAGCAGACCTACATCTGCCAGATAAATCTTAAAGGCCGACAGGTCATCATAAGCTGTCACTGGAAGGCCGGGAGCCGAGCTGCGGTAGATTTTATGAACCAGCCGGGCATCTACCAGCCATTGCAGGGCATCTTCGTATTCGCGAGCCCTGGCGCCTTCTTTGACAACCCTGTAAATGAACTTTTTGTTCTCTCTTGCCAATTGAGAAGGTATGGACTTCCAAATCATTGATATCTTTGGGAACTCGCTGATGTCAGGATGCTTTGCAAAGTCACGCTCATAGGCACCGATAATACCGGACAGGGCTTCCTGCATAGCAGAAACATCACGGGCCTCCGTCCACATCAGCACGGGTTCAGGCATACCTCCTGTGACATAGTACATCTTCAATTTCTCGTACAGAGGATTGAAGAACGCATCAGGAAGCGGCTCAATAGTGTCCACACTTTCCAGATATATAGCAAGGTTTTCATCACCATTGGCAATCAAAAATTCCGAGAAGGTCATAGGGTCAATCTGCATGAAGTTGACCTTACCCACAGGGAAAGAAGACGGCTTTGCCAGAGCAATGCCCAGCAGAGAACCGGCGCAGGCAATATGATACTGCGGAGCGTTCTCACAGAAATACTTCATGGAGTTGATGACCTTAGGGCAGTCCTGCACCTCATCAAAGATGACAAGAGTTTTTTCGGGCAGGATTTTCTGGCCGCTTGCCAGCATCAGATTTTGCAGGATGCGGTCAATATCCTTGGTAGTCTCGAAAAACTGTTTGTATTCTTCGTTTTCATCAAAGTTAAAGTAAGCAGTATTTTCATAGTAACGCCTGCCAAACTCCTTCAGAACCCATGTCTTGCCTACCTGCCGCACCCCCTTTAAAATCAGGGGCTTGCGGTAGGGAGAATTCTTCCAATCCAGCAGCTTTTTCAAAATAAACCGTTCCATAGCTTCGCTCCTCACACTTTTATTGGAGTTTTGGTGTTTTTTATCACATTTTTATTATATGAAGCAATCCCGGAAAATACAACCTTTACATTAACAGAAACCGGAAAACAGCCACATCCTGCAGCCGTTTTCCGGTATTATCATTTCCCGTTTAATTTTCTTCTATTATCATAACCCCCCAGGGCTCCAGCGAAAGCACATCTTTGGTTTTCACCTCTTTTCCCGAATTGACTGCCTCTCCCGAGAGCAGTTCCACCCCGTCCTTTCCGCCATGCGCCGCCTGCTGTGCCTCTGCGGAATAATTCAGATAATAAGTGACTTCCTTCCCGAAATCATTGACTCCCTTTTTAATGATTACCGGGAATCTCTCTTTGCGATTCTCATCCCGAATTCCCGCTTCCTTCAGGGTATCGGCCAGAATTTCCGAAAGCATTCCGTCGCTCGTCCAGCACCCGATGTAGGTTGCGCAGCCTTTTCCGTACCGGTTTCGCGTAACCGCCGCATACCGTTTCCAGTTCGGGTGGTCGTAGGAGGCCAGTACCTGCGCCGTGTCAGGATTTATAAGCTCCATAAAGGTCTTTACTTCTTTATCCGCACATTCATACCTGTCGGAAGAAAGCTTCACATTCACCGGAACCGTAAAGTGGCTGTAGGAAATCCCAAGACATTTATCGATACCGTGAGGCTGGCAGTCCGAATAAACCTTCACATTTTCATTGGCAAAGGCCGACTTGAAGGTCACAAGCACATGGCCACCCTTTGCCACATAAGCGTCGATGCGGGCAAGCAGCTCCTCCGAAGCCGCATAAAGCGCCGGAATAATCAGCAAATCATATTCCTCCAGCTCCTCCGACTCCGGCCACAGGAAATCGCATTCCACATTCAGCTTATAAAGCTGGTCGTACACGAAGCGTACCGCGTCATTGTAGCCGATTCTCCCGCCCTCGGGCGTTCCGCCGATGGGGAACCATTCAAGGGCCGTAAGCGCTTCATTGCTCAAAAGAAAAGCCGCTTTATTTTTCTTTTTCAGGTTCACCAGATGAGAGCCAATCTCTGCAAGCTCGTTTCCAATCACGCTGGCCGCGCGGTAGGTGTCGTTTTCCTTAAAGTCATGGCTGAGCAGACCTTTCCAGTAGGTTTCAAAGGAGTTGTGGATGGAATGCCAGTGCCAGTATTCCACCATGTTTGCCCCGGAGGCAAGGTGGCTGTAGGCCTGCAGGCGCAGCTGTCCGTCGTAGGGCAGCCAGTGGGGAAAGCCCTGAGCCTCGGTTTCCAGCACGAAGTAATTGTCTCTCTTTAAAGAACGGGCGTCGTCCCCGCCAAAGGCAATCTCAATGCCTGTGAGGCCGTCCTGGGACGGGTGATAAATATCAATTCCCGCCGTGGTCAGCGCTTTTGCCGCCTTAAAATGGTCAATCTTTGACTGCACGCCAAAGGAGTGGATGCGCCAGTCCAAATCAAAATTGTGGGTGATAAACTGGTCGGGCCTTGCATACTCACGGACGATTTCCGCCTGCCATGCCAGATAATCCGCCGCCAGCTTCCGCTGGAACCTTTCAAATTCCGCGCCAAGGCTCCCGTTGATGGTTCCCCGGACGTCAGGGAAATCCTCCCACGCATTGATGCGGTTGCTCCAGTAGTCAAGGCCGAATTCTTTATTGAGAGCCTCCAAATCGCCATGGAATTTTTCCCTTAAATACTTCACAAACTGCTGCCGGACATTTTTGCCCGCCGTGTCATAGTGCTTTGTCTCATTGTCCACCTGAAAACCAATGACGCACTTTCTGTGGGCGGAAACCTCCATCAGCTTCCTGATAATCCGTTCCCCGTAAAAGCGGTACGCCGGGTGGGTGATATCCATAATCTGTCTTCTGCCGTAAATTTCCCGTCCGTTTTTCGTCTCCGCAAGAATATCAGGATAAGCCTTCTCCAACCATGCGGGAATGGCATAGGTGGGCGTCCCGATTACCACGCAAATCCCCGCTTCCTCCATGGCGTCAAGCACCCGCTTTACATGGCTGAAATCAAAAATCCCCTCCTGAGGCTCGTAGGTACTCCACGTGGATTCCGCAATCCTGACCAGATTGATGCCCGCCTTTTTCATCATCTCGATATCCTTTTGAAGGCGGTCATATGGCATATACTCATCATAGTAGGCAACGCCGTACAATATTTGATTCACTTCAAAATCCTCCTTTTAAAGTTCCGCGATTTCGTTCATTATAGCAAAAGGCCGGCCGGATTACCACCCGGCCAGCCCCTTTTCACTGCTTTCTTCTGTTTCAGCTTATGTTAAGGTATTCAATTACTTGTTTGCGCTTACCCATGCGTCAAGCTGTTCCTGTTTTCCTGCCATAACCTCCTCAAGACCTGATGCATACAGAGCATCGTTTAACGCCTTGATGGTGCTGTCCACATTTGCGGAGCCGCAGCTTCCTGTCAAGAGAGTTGCCCGATAGGTATCCCATGCGTTGTTCAGAGCGGTAATCTGGGTAGCATAATTGGAGCTGTCCCAAAGGAAACCGAATACCGGTGAATAGTAAGCATTGTCATTATGGGTACGGAGCAAATCCCAGTAATCCGCGCTCTTGCTTCCGTCATTCCATACCAGAGAGTTGAACTGGTTGCCCATGCACCATCCGGTGTTCTGATGATACTTGAAGTTTCCGCCGTCCTCGCCGTCCACGAAGTAAGCCGTGCCGTCGTCAAGAAGCTTGTAGTTCACGCCCTCGATACCGTTCTGCCACAGATTATAAACAGTGGAATCGCTGTACAGGGCGGAGATAAACTTAAACGCCATTTCAGGGTCTTCGCTGTTGTTTGCAATGCCTGTATTATAGAAAGATACGTTGGTGGTTGTGATGTAACCGTCGCTTCCGCCGCCTGTCTTGAAGTACAGAGCGTAGCACTCGCAGCCGTTTGCCGTCTCAGCCTCTGCAAGGAAGCCGGGCTTGATTGCCGTTGCGTAGCTGAAGGTATTGCCTGCCTTCATCATGGTAGCCGTACCCTGCGTATCGGTAGCCGCATCCTTATAAATGTATCCCTTGTCGTACCAGTCAGCCAGAAGGCTTACTGCATTCTTAAAGGTATCCGTCTCGAAAATATTTACAACGGTTGTGCTGTTGCGGTCAGCCTGAAGGTCAAGACCTCCGAAATAATCCACCAGATAGTCAAAGTCTGCAAATCTGTTTAACTGGTCCTGACTGGACATGTACAGAGGAATCATCTCAGGATGCGCTTCCTTCACCTTTGCAAAAATCTTCTCCGCCTCTTTCCAGTCCAATGCCTCGCCGGAGAATGCGTCGTTCTTATCGCCAAGACCGTACTCTTCCGTAATACCAAGCTCGTCGCAGATGTCCGCCCTCATGCAGAGTCCGCCAAGCTCCACGGATTCCTTGTTTGCCGGGAAACCGTACAGAACGCCATTCATATTTCCAACATATGCATTGTCTTCGCCCAGCGCCTCAATAATCTTCTGCCCGTCAGCCGTCTCCATCAGCGGTGTCATATCAAAAATACCGTTCATGTTAATCCAGCTTGCCGCATTCACATAATAAACCGGCATTACATCAAGCGGGTCGCCGCCGGAAAGCATCAGCTGTACGGTAGACTGCCATTCCGCCGCTCCCATGGGAAGGAATTCCACTTCCATATGATAATTGGGAACCATATACTCATTGAGGGCGTCCTGAACCGCGCTTCTTGCCGCTTCGTCCTGATTATAGAACTCTACATACGCAAAGGTAAGATGATAGGGGTTCTCCGCCGTATACTCCCCGTAGGAAGTTTTGGTTGTGGTGCCGTCGCTGGTGGCTCCTGCCGTCTCACTTCCGGCGTCGCTGCCCGCGCTGCCGCTGTCAGAGGTTCCCGCTCCCCCGGCATCATTTCCGCCGGAGCCGCCGCATCCTGTCAGGAGACTAAACGCCATAGCCAGAACTAACAAACTGCTAATCAATTTCTTCTTCATTTCTTTTTCTCCTCCTTTTTTGTTCCGCACATGTCCCCTCGCGCCTTCCGCCGGACATGCGCATTTAAATTATATTGATAAGGCACTGTCCCGCTTCGCGGTTATGCCCTGTATCAAACACCCTGTAATACAGCCGCATCCGTCAGCCCTTCACGCCGCCAAGGGTAAGTCCCTTGGAATAATACTTCTGGAAGAAAGGGAAAATCAGCATAATCGGTAAAATCGCCACAAACGCAATCGCCATCTGAATCGCCGTTGACGGAATCGCCGACGCCGCCGACGCCACATTGGAGTTACTGCTGCTTGCCAGATACTGAATATTGGTCACCATCTGATTCAACAGGTTTTGTATGTTGTACAGATTCTTATTCCTTACCAGATAGTAAAGTCCGTTGGTCCAGTCGTTCCAGTAGGTAAGGCCTGCAAAGGTTCCCATTGTCACCAGAATCGGTTTTCCAAGAGGGATTACAATGCTGGTAAAAATCTTCATCTGGGACGCGCCGTCAATCTCCGCCGCGTCCTGCAGTTCCCTGGGCGTGGATTCCACATAGGTTTTCACCAGTATCACGTTGAAGGGCGACACCAGCGCCGGCAGCACGTAGGCCAGGAAATTGTTGGTCAGGTGCAGGTTCCTCATAGTGATATACCAGGGGATGATGCCCGCGTTGAAATACATGGTCAATATGATGAAACGATACCACAGCTTCCTCTTCCACATGGTCTCCCTGGTGAACATATACCCCAGGAAGGCTGCCATCAGCACCGTGAGGGCAGTTCCGATGAACGTCCTGGCCACCGAAATCTTGGCCGCCTGCAGCAGCCCCGGAATCTGGATGGCATTGACGTAATTGGTGAAATGGACGCCCTGGGGCCAGAAAAGAATCTTCCCCTTGTCGCTCAGGTCATTGGCGCTGATGGTGTTTACAAATATGTAATAAAACGGATAGGCGCAGACCAAAGCGAACAATGCGTACACGATGTAGGTAATGACGCTGATGGCGTAATCTCCCACGCTGCGCTTCATCTTGACTTTCCTGCTCTTCTCTTTCATCCCGATCTCCTCCTACATAAAGCTTTCGCCGCGGACCAGTTTCGCCAGTTTGTTTGCCACACACAGCAGCACGATGCTGACAACGCTCTTCAACATACTCAGCGCCGTGG
>OFFG01001095.1_pt1 | contig 17732 bp, 15 predicted proteins | sample 1521331 | NCBI WGS metagenome assembly OFFG01 (sample SAMEA3504129, study PRJEB24116) | mouse gut metagenome | biome: mouse gut; feature: mouse-associated habitat; material: faeces | place: Denmark | collected 2011 | reverse complement strand
GCAGAACTGGCACCACTCACCGCAGCTGAAGGAGCCTTGACCTTCGTAAGCCAGCTGTGCCTTTTCGGTCAGTTCGGTGTCAGCCCACTCATAAAGGTCGGTCTTATCCATCATAGAACTGACCACATTGGATTTGCGGGGCTGGAAGATATGGACGCAGACCCTGTCGATGTCATAGATGCCATCGAAGATCTCCAACGCACCCAGAGAGTAGAGGGAAAGCTGTGTGTTGCCCTCGGCGCTGACCTCCACACCCTTGCCGTGCTTGTAGTCCACGATATTGAGGACACCATCGGCAATGAGGATGCAATCGGCTGTACCGAAGCCCTCCTGAACCCAACGGGAGAAGTCCACCCTCTGTTCGATCATGACCACAGGGTCGGAGCAGGTCTGTTTTGCGGTTTCCAGAAGTTCCACCACATAGGCGGCATATCCGGCAGCACATTCTTCCATTTCCTCGTTGTACCAGGACAGGTTCTCGATGGGGTCTTCCGCAGGAATGCCCAGAGCCTGTTTTAGTCGGTACTCGCAGAGGATGTGGGCATCGGTGCCCTCGGCGGCATAGTCACTACCTTTATCTTCGTAGGCTTCGCAGAGCCTTGCGGAGGGCGGGCAGTTCAGCCACCGTTCGGACGAGGATGCCGAAAGGACTGCGTGTTTAGCCATCGCCCAGCACCTCCGCATCGGCAACGAGTGCCTTATAGTGGACGGGGTCGATGCCGGACAACTTGGCTGCGCCGTACTTCTGGAGCAGAGTGCGGATCTCAGCGGTGAAGCCCATACGGGACTTGTCCGCAAGAACGGCTCTGACCTGTTCCAGGGTCAGCTGGGGTTCGGCAGGGGCAGCAACATCAGGGGGCTTCATCAGCCGTGGTGCTATACATCTCTGCCAGGGTGTTGGCCACTTCATTAATAGTGGCTGCGGCGCTGCGCAGGTCCTTGATTGCCAGTTCCAATTCGCTGATTCTGCCCATTGACGTTGCCTCCTTCCTTGATTTGCTTCTGCTTGAGTGAGCGGTTGATGCTTTTTGCCAGGTTTGCTGCGACGATGATAAAGTCCAGGAGGATATCAACCAGTTCCTCTTCGTGGGTCATCATCTTGTTGTCGGTCTCGTACATCGTTTTTCACCTCCCGAAGGCGGCTGGGGTTTCGCTGTGCGACCCGCCTTCATTTACATGGGAAAAATGTCAACCCCCTCCGGGAGGTGCGATGTACTTAAGCCTCGTCCATCTCCGCCATCAGCTTGGCAAGGCGGGTGTGGATCTTCTTGAGGCGGTTGTTGATGGCCTGGTGGGATACCCCTTGTTCACGGGCTACATCAGCGCCGAACTGCATTTCGCCGTAGATGGCATAGACCAGGTCGACCTGCTCCGAGGTCAACTTCTCCATAGCGAGGAGCAGTTGACCGATGCGAGGATCTTCACGAAGGGCATCCTGGAAGGTGCGCTGTCTGCGTTGGGGAATGAGATCCATAGGATGCGGGGTGTGACCGCTTTTGTCCGCACCGTGGTCTTTCTTTTTAATTTCAAAGACCTTATCGATGTGGTGGTCGTCTGCATCCAGACGGCGCTCCTCTTCAGCGTCCATCTCATCGAGCATGGTACGGAGTTCTGGGGTAATGCCGCCATCACCGACTGTGATGACCTCGTGGCGGTAATCCTGGCGTTCCTTGTCCCAGATGAGATAGACATAGTTGCCGTTCTCATCCACATAGGTCTCGCGATTGGGGTTGTACCGAGCCTTGCGCTGGTACTGGTTGTCTTTCTTTTGCATTGCTTGTCCTTTCCCGCTTTGGGAAGGGAGGCGGCAGATACAACAAAAGCCGGTGAATCTGATGACACACCGGCTGTAATGCTCGTGAGAAGGCATAACAAAGCAACGGTGGTACATCGGATGGTTGACGGGTAATCCGTCCCAGGTTCCGTATGTATCCACCGCTTCGTTAATGGCCACTCACAAAGCGGAGTAAAATTTATTTCGAAGGAGCTACCCTCGATACAAAAATTATATCTAACAATGCCTGAAACCCCGAATCTTGGTGAGTTACAGCTGAAGAAGCAAAAAATCCCCGTCTACCGCGCATTTCCGTTGTTTGGAAATAGCGTAGACAGGGATTGGTCACGATAAGTGTGTCGAATCGTAACTCGGCGAGTTACAAACTTTTTTGAGATTTTCGAGTAATATGAATTATACAAACAAAAAGTTACACAAAAGTCATTGAAAAAGTAATTACTTTGTGTTATAATGTAGAATAGCAACTGCTGTAAGTACCTACAAGGAGGCAAATCATGGCTGAGATAAAGAAAAGTATCACTCCGATGGAGCATTATAATATGTCCGACTTCCTGCGTGGACAGGCATCAAAAATTATAACTACAATATCTACCGAAGATAAGGCTGGTTTTGTCTTGAAGAACGGCAAGCCTATGGCGGTTATCATTTCCAACGACCGCTATGAGCGTTTGCTGAAGGCCGGAATCGACCTGAACGAATATTGATTTGGAGGAACGATGTGATGGCACAGACAAAAATCACCGAGGTAATGATGGACGATAAAACGATAGATGCGTCCAAAGAGATAGCGATGGTATTTTCCATTGCAAACACGCTGCGCGGACCCTACAAACCCGATAAGTACAAGGATGTCATTATTCCTATGATTATCCTGCGCCGGTTAGAGTGCGCTCTTGCACCCACCAAGAAAGCTGTAGTTGATGCGTTCAAGAAAAATCCAGCAGCTCCCGCACAGTTGCTGTGCAAGAAATCTGGCTATCAGTTCTACAACACCTGTGAGTTTGATTTGAAGAAACTGCTCACCGAAGCACCTGCCATCGTAGAGAATCTGACTTTTTACATTGAGTCCTTCTCTCCGAATGTTCAGGCAATTTTTGATGAACTGAAGTTTAAGGAAGAAATCAAGAACCTCGATAAAAATAACCGTCTGCTTGGTGTGGTCAAAAAGTTCTCTGAACTCGAACTCGACCCAGAAAAAGTCGATAACGTTAAGATGGGCTATATGTTCGAGGAAATTATCCGCCGCTTTTCTGAAAATGCATCTGCTGGTGATCACTATACCCCTCGTGAAGTAATCCGTTTACTTACCAGTATTCTTTTGGCTGAAGGATGCAGTGACATTTTCTCCGAAGGCAGAGAAATCACCGTGTTGGATATGGCCTGCGGTACTGGAGGTATGCTTTCTACCGCACACGATTTCATTGTGCGCATGAACCCGGATGCCAATGTGCGTCTGTTCGGACAGGAGAACAGCCCTGAATCCCATGCTATCTGTCTTGCGGATATGCTGATTAAGAACCAGGCTGCTGAAAATATCCGCTTTGCTGACACTATGAAGGAGGACTGCTTTGAAGATACCTCCATGCGTTTTGTCATTGCCAATCTGCCTTTTGGTGAGGCTTGGGGTGGCAAGGATGCTGGTGATGGCGTTGAAAAGGCAGTACGCAAAGAACACAAGAAAGGCAAAGGCGGCAGATTCCCTGCGGGTCTGCCTGCAACTGGCGATATGCAGTTGCTGTTCATGCAGCACGCCGTTGCTAAAATGCAGAAAGGCGTCGGCAGAGCAGCCATCATCACGAACGGTTCTCCTCTGTTTTCTGGCAATACCACCAGTGGTGAAAGCCAGATCAGAAGATACCTGCTTGAGAACGACCTGGTAGAGGCTATTATCGGTCTGCCTTCTCAGTTGTTCTACAACACAGATATCGCAATCTATGCGTTCATTTTGTCCAAGGGAAAGCGTAAAGAGCGTAGAGGTAAGGTTCAGTTCATTGATGCAACTGATATGTGGACACCATTGAAGAAATCTCTTGGTAAAAAGCGCAGAGAGATTTCCAAGGCACAGATTACCCTTATCACCGAAATGTATGCGGATTTTGCACCCGGCAAAAAGAACCAGTGGTGCGAAAAGCGTAAGCACGAATGTGTTATTGAGAGTAAGATTTTTGATCGCGAGGAGTTCTTGTACAAGGAATGGTCTGTGTATCAGCCTTTGCAGCGCCGTGGTGTAATCAATGCTGTTTCCATTGAGGCACTTCGCACCAGTGCTTACTTCACCGCTAATACCAATATTTTCAACGAGGCTAAGTTTGAGGAGTTGGAACAAACTGACCCCCGTGACGATGTCGACGAAAAGGCATATCAGAAGCAGATTAAGGGTCGTGCCTTTACTGCTGCTGTAATCGAGGCACTGAAGGCACATGAATCTGACAAGGAATACAATGATTTTTCCAAATTCGTGGCGGCACTGAAGAAAGCTCTCTCAGGCATTGAAGGTATGTCGGATTCCCGCCTTAACGGCATTGCAATGGAGTTATCTGTCATTGATAAAACTGCCGTAGTACAGAAGGACAGAAAAGGTCGTGTGATTATTGATCCCACAACTAAAGACACGGAAATCATTCGCCTCAACCAAGACGAGAAAGCCTATATGGATGCTGAAGTGTATCCGCATATACCGGATGCAATCTATATGTATGAGTTTGATGAAACCAAAGCTGAAAGCGCTACCAATAAGGAAAAATTAGGAGCGGATTTCCCGTTCACCAGATATTTCTATGTGTACCATGAGCCCGAAAAGGCAGACGAACTGCTGGCACAATTCATGGAACTGGAGTCCTCACTAACCGCTAAAATCGCTGCCTTGCAGAAAGGGGCAGAATAATGGAAGAAATGAAACAGACAGGAGTTCAGTGGATTGGAGAAATCCCATCCACCTGGAATACCAAGCGAATTAAATATATGGCAACGCTGAAGGGCCGCATTGGATGGCAAGGGTTGACATCCGAAGAGTACCAAGACGAGGGTGCATACCTTATCACCGGAGTTGATTTTGCAGATGGCGGAATCAACTGGGAAAATTGCGTTCATGTTCCTATGAAACGCTGGGAAGAGGCAAAGGATATCCAAATCGAAGAAGGTGATCTGCTAATAACCAAAGACGGAACAATTGGAAAGGTTGCTATCGTAAAGAATATGCCTGGTGAAACATCACTTAATAGTGGTGTCCTTCGCATCATACCCGTTGAGGGTTACAGTCGGCGATTTCTTTTTTGGGTAATTAAATCTGCCGAGTTTTGGAATTGGTTTAATTATAAGAATTCCGGAAATAGCACAATTGTACACCTATACCAAGGTGATTTTGCCGAGTTTCTTTACGCTTTTCCAAATTATGAAGAGCAAGAACATATTGCGGATTATCTTGATTCACATTGTGGAGAACTTGATAGTATTATTGCTGGGATTGAGAAACAGATAAAAATTCTTTCAGAATATAAGCAATCGTTGATTACGGAAACAGTAACCAAGGGGTTGTTTAAAGATGTACCTATGCAGGATTGTTCTGCTAATGATCTCGGTATTATTCCGAAGCATTGGAACGTAATGCGTCTTGGATATGTATCATCCATGCAGAATGGATATGTTGGTCCTACCGTTGACATTTTGGTTGATGAGGACGAAGGACAGATGTATATCCAGTCTCTCCATGTCAAAAACGGAAAGATTGTATTTGGTAACGATTTCTATGTAACTGAGAAATGGGGGCGAACACGCCCTAAATTGTACGAAGGCGATGTGGTCATTGTACAAACAGGAGACATTGGACAAGTTGGTTTAGTTGCCAAAGAATACGATGGAAAAAACTGCCACGCTCTAATTATTTGTCACACCAATAAAGAAATTATGTGTCCTGAATACCTGATCTACTACTTTATGAGTGACATTGGTCAGTGGCAACTTCTGCAGTATGAAACGGGAACAACGCTTAAGCATCTGAACTCTACTAAAATCAAAGATTCTAAAGTGTTGATTCCACCTATTGATGAGCAGAAAGATATAGCAACTTTTTTGACCGACAAGTGTGAAACAGTCGATTCAATAATTGCTGTAAAAACACAACAGCTCGAATCTATGCGAAGCCACAAGCAATCTTTGATATTTGAATATATCACAGGAAAAAAACGAGTAAAGGAGGTTCGGTAATATGCCTATCAGAGCAGACCAGCTTAGAGAAAAAGAAGATTTCCAGAAGCTGATTTTGGAGCGTTTGGAAGAAGATAACAAATTCCGTATCCGTCCTAACACGGCTTATAAGCCTGGGTTGGCAATGGATACCGAGGTTCTGCTTGAATTTCTGGAGGATACGCAGCACAATGAAATGGATCGTCTGCGCCGGATGTATAAAGACCGCACCAACGATACGGTCATCAACTACATCAACTCCGAAATCAACAAAGAGAGCCGTGGCCTGATTGATGTTATCAAGCACGGTGTCGAGTTCGATAATGGCGTTACCCTTCGACTGATGTATCGTAAGCCGGATAGTACCATCAACACCCAGGCTGTTGCAAACTACCAGAAAAACATCTTCTCCGTGATGGAAGAGGTATACCATAAGGCTGATGAACGCATCGACCTCGTTATTTTCCTTAACGGATTGGCTATCTTCACAGTTGAACTTAAGTGCAACACCTCCGGCCAAAGTTACGAGGACGCCATCAAGCAGTATAAGAACGAGCGTGATCCGTCCACCCGCCTTTTCAAGAGCAGGGTTGGTGTATTTGCTGCGTTTGCAATGGACCTGAACGAAGTGTATTTCACCACGGAGTTGAAAGGCGCGGATACCTTCTTCAACCCGTTCAATATCGGTGAGAACTTCGGTAAGGGCAATCCCCACAATGAGTTCGGTGTGAATGTCTCCTATATGTGGGAGAACATCTGGACAAAAGATAAGATCCTGTTCCTCATCGAGCGTTTCATTTATATCAAAAAGAAGGAACGCAGGGATGCGGACACCGGCAAAATCAAAAAGTCCAAGTCTCTCATTTTCCCTCGTTTCCATCAGCTTCGTGCTGTTGAGCGTGTTATGAGCGACGTTATCGAGAACCACACCTCCTGCAACTATCTTATTGAGCATTCTGCAGGCAGTGGCAAGACCGAGACTATTTCCTGGCTTGCCCACATCCTCGCAACGGTTCACGATGCCGCCAACGAAAACATTTTTGATACGGTATTGATTATTACCGACCGTATCATTGTTGACCGTCAGCTGCAAGAGGCTATTCTCGGTATCGAGCATAAAAGCGGGCAGGTCAAGGTTATGGATGACAAATGTGATTCCGAAGACTTGGCTATTGCTCTTGGCGGCAACACCAAAATCGTTGTTACCACGATCCATAAGTTCTACTATATCCTCAACAACAATTTGCTTGGAAACCTCAAAGGTAAGAAGTTTGCTGTGCTGATCGATGAGGCTCATTCCTCCACCGAAGGCGTCTATATGCAGTCTGTTACCAATGTCCTCTCCAACGAAGATGATGAGGAGGAAAAGACTGAAGAAGATAAGATGCTTGAGGAGATCCAGAAAAGCGGCAAGCAGAGCAACGTCTCTATGATTGCTTTTACTGCTACTCCGAAGCCGGATACGATTCAGCTTTTCGGCACATTGAACGCAGAAGGCAAAAAGGAGTCCTTTGATCTGTATTCCATGAAGCAGGCTATCGAAGAGGGCTATATCCTTAATGTTCTGGACAACTATGTGACATGGAAGACCTACTGTCATATCAATAAGGCTATCCAGGATGACCCTGAACTCCAGTCCATCACCGCAAAGCGTAAGATGGCCCGCTTTATTGACCTGCACGATACCAACATTGCTCAGAAGGTAGAAATCATCATTGAACATTTTAGAGCAAATGTAGCGGGATGCCTGGGCGGAAAAGCAAAGGCTATGGTTATCACATCTTCTCGTGAAGCCGCCGTGAAATACCGCCAGGAATTTGAACGGTATATCGAAGCCCGTGGATATACCGGCATCAAAGCACTGGTTGCCTTCTCCGGCAAGGTGAAGCTGGATGGCAAGGAGTATACCGAAGCCGGAATGAACGGATTCAAAGAGGAAGATTTGCGCTATGAATTTGACCGTAGCTGCTATCAAGTGTTGATTGTGGCTGAAAAATATCAAACTGGTTTTGATCAGCCCAGACTGGTGGCAATGTATGTGGACAGCCGCTTACATGGCACTAAGGCTGTTCAGACCCTGTCTCGTTTGAACCGTATTTGCCCGCCTTATGATAAGACTACTTTTGTATTGGACTTCAAGAACAGCTACGATGATATCAAGGCTGCCTTCGAACCGTATTACAAAGACACCATTCTCTTTGAAACAATTTCTCCGTCCGATATTCGTGACCTCGACCGTGAAATTGATGCTTACGACTTCCTTGATGCGGATGATATCGACGAATTCAATACATATCTCTACAAGGATAATCGCACTGCGCGGGACAAGCAGCGTATGTGGTCGTTGCTGGATGGTGCATTGAAGAAAATTACCAAACGCCCCGAACTACAGCAGATGGAGATCAAGATTACCATCTGCCGGTTCCTTAAAGGCTATTGTTTCCTTATTCAGGCTACCGCCTATGAGAATCTTGAGTTCCATAAGCGTTACAATTTCCTTTCCTATTTGATTTAAGGAACTAAACCCCGGTGGCGGTGGAAACAACTTTGATATTGCTGATAAAATTACGGTCAGCGATTTCAGGCAGAAGCAGATGGAAAAGCACCAAGGCGAGGAAATTGAAGCCAAGCCCGAAGTTAAAATAAAGAAGCCGAAGCCTGCAAGTCTTGAGGAAGAGCAGAAAAAACTTCTTTCCCAGATTATCGATGAGGTTAATGCCTTGTACGATAAGGACTACGAGCCGGATTTTACCACAAAAGCTGCTATGCAGATTCGTGATCTGCTTCTGAAGAATGCTGCACTCAAAGAGCGTCTTGAAAAGAGTGCAAAAAACAATACCCTCAACGAGTTCAAATTCACCTATGATGACTGTGTCCAGGATGCACTGGTTGAAGGTTATGATCAGAATGCGGATTTCTATACGCTTCTCCTCAACAATGAGGAAATCCGTGCGAAATTTGCCAACGTCTTTATGACGGAAATCTATCGAATTCTGCGTGAAGGAACGCAAACAGACTAATTGGTTAGGAGGTTGTCTATGGCAAAGGCTGCAAACCCATTTATGCATTATGTGGCTGATTATGAAAAAGAGGCCGAGGCATTTCTTACAAAATACGAATGCGCTGATGCCATAGATAATCCCAGGCCCATACCTATCCGGGATATTGCCACAAGGCTTATGTCTCTGGAAATCATCGATACAGAGTATTTATCATTTGATGGAAGTGTGCAAGGTGCTATCGCATTTACTAAAGGCATCATTGAAGTATTTGACTGGTCTGCTGAAGAAAATATCGGATATGAGGTGTCACAGCCTTCCATTTTCGTTGATGCAGACATCATGAATATCGGTCGATTCAATAACACTTTGGCTCATGAGTGTTTCCATTGGTGGCGACATCGGAATTACTTCAATTACAAACGGAACCACGAAAATGGAACAGAGTTTGCATTTCGTTGTAACAGAGGGCTTTCAACTACCGGTAGCTTGATCGGCGGACAGTGGTCTGATATCGATAAAATGGAGTGGCAAGCAAAAACCATTGCTCCCAAAATTCTCATGCCACGCACCGCTTTCAAGAAAAAGGTTGATCATATATACCGGGTACTTCTTGCGGATAATCCCAGTGCAGACCGCAGTATCGTAACTGAATATGTAATCGACAATGTAGCGGATTTCTTTGAAGTTTCCCGACAGTCAGCCGCCATACGGATGTATGAATTGGGTTATAGTGAGGCTGAGGCATATTGCACGGGCGAAGGAAATACTTCCACAGGCCAGCTTCAGCGGCGCAAGACAACACAAGCCAAGCGACATCAACGCCCAATTTCACTTCTTGATGCATTTAAACTGTATCGGGAAAATGATTTTTTACGAGCAACCTTAGACACTGGTGCGTTCTGTTTTTCTGAGGGATACTTCGTTCTGAACGATGACCGTTATTTGCTTGATGCCGGAAATGGCGTCAAATCAATGACGTCTTATGCAAAAGAACATCTTGCTGAATGTACACTTGATTTTTCTATCAAACTGATTCCTGACAGCTTGATGCACGGAGCATCTCAAATGATGTTCCGCTCTGATAGTGTCTTTAACACAGAATCTGCCTACGATGCAAACACGCAGAATACGGAACTATTCAATAAGGCGAAGGATTTTGAAAAAAAATTAAAGCGTGCACAGGCCACTGCCATCACTCCTGCAGCATGGATGAAAAAACGCATGGCCGAAGAAAACTGGTACGAGTACACATTTGAAACCAAAACGGGGCTGGACAAAATGAACTTCTCCCGAGTACAGGGCGAAACGCATAAATTTACGATGCGGCCTCTGGTAGCAATGGGAGTTGGCTTGGGACTTGACCTCAAGGAGATGGAGGAAGTGTTGAGACTCGGTGGAATGACCTTTGTTGACGGTGATAAAGAGCAAGAGGCTTATAAGTACCTGTTTACGGGCTTTTATCAGCGGGATATTGAAACCTGCAATGCATTTTTAACCGAGGTTGGGGTTACCCCTCTCGGAACAAGGCAAAGACTGTAATAATGACAATAAATAGCGGAGGGTCAGTATGGCTATACCAAAATTCAAAAAGGAATACGTCGTCGAAGCCTTAAAATACATCGATGAGAATGGTGTCCCTTTTCATAATCAAAGCACTAAATATGAACTTGTTACCGATGATGGAAAGCGGTATCCACCGAAATATGTGGTGGCAGTAGCTGACCATTTGGCAAATGGCACAGCTATTTCTACGGATAGCTTTAATGCCGTAGAAGCAAAAAGCTTTCTGGAGGGCCAGGGCTTCACGATTGAAACAAAGCAGCAGGAGAAGTTTGAACTTTCCATCACGGCAGAAAGTGTTGTGTCCACAGACGAGCGTTTCACGCTGGATAATATCAGTCTTGGAGATAACTATAAGCCTCTTGATGTTTCCTTCAAAAAGGCAACAGGAGAGGTAATTAAGCGTGCCTACAGCAAGGGCGAGAGAAGAAATTCCAATCAGACTCTTCCGCGCATTGCTTGCCAGGTTTTTGAAAAGCAGATTGCATCCTTGCCTGTTGAGGACAAGGAGAGTTTCCCGGTTTGCAGATACAACCCGGATAGCGAGATGATCTGCGGTATTTTTGCAAATGTTGATGAATATAAGAAGCACCGCAAGACCATAGAGTATATGACCTATGGATACGGCAACGGCCGTCAGTTCGTCATTTACTGTTGGAATATCTTCTCTACAATCAGTTTCGTTCAGGAGTGCTTGAAGCGGTTCGGTGAACCGGGAGATCAATTTGTGCTGACATACCGTGAAAAAGACGAAAAAGAAACGGTTGTCGAGGAAGCGGAAGCCGCTGCGCAGGAGGAACTGGTCCAGCAGTTCAAAGGATATCGTAATCCTTTCTCCTCTATGCTGATCGAATCCAAAAATCTGATTTTCAGAGGTGCGCCCGGTACTGGCAAGTCCTATCTTGCAAAGGAGATTGCTGCGGATATTATCAGCAACGGATATTTTGACGATTACACCCTTCTGACAGACGAGCAGAAGAAACAGGTGGAATTTGTTCAATTCCATCCGAGTTATGACTACTCCGATTTTGTAGAAGGTTTGAGACCGAAGGTCAATGACGATGGTACCATGGGTTTTGAGCTGCAGGATGGCATTTTCAAGAAGTTTGTTGCCCGCGCCAGAAAAAACTACGAGGGTTCTCAGAAATCCAGAGAAACAGTTGAAAAGGAACTCTCTGTTCAAGAAGCTATAGCGGAATTTTTCGCCAGTGTGGAACTGGGTGTGGATACCTTCAAAACCATCAACGGCAATGAGTTTACTATCGTAAGCGTGGATGACAGCCACATCAATATTTCCATTCCTGGCAATGCAACGGTAAACAAACTCTCCCTGAATCTGGATGAAGTTCGGAGAATGCTGGAATCCGGCCTTCGGTTCGAGAAAATCAAGGATATCACGACATTCTTCGGAAAGTCTTTCGCAACCCAGGCATATTCCTATGACTTTGCCATCTATAAAGCCATCAAAGCACGAAAAAACACAGGCTCCAAGGTGCGCGCCAAGCAGGCTGAATTGAAAAAATACATATTCATCATCGATGAAATCAACCGTGGTGAGATTTCTAAAATCTTTGGTGAGCTATTCTTTGCAATTGACCCTGGTTATCGTGGAAGATCCGGCGAAATTTCTACGCAGTATTCCAATCTGCATCCCAACCCGGATGAAAAGTTCTATATTCCCGAAAATGTCTATATCATTGGCACGATGAACGATATTGACCGTTCTGTGGACAGCTTCGATTTTGCTACGCGCCGTCGTTTCCGCTTTGTTGAACTTCGGGCAGATGAGCGCCTTGAGATGCTTGCTTTGCTGGAAAATGAGGAATTGGAAGCTGAGGCAATCAGAAGAATGGCTGCCCTTAACAAAGAAATTGCTGCCGTTGAGGATTTGAACGAGAATTATCAAATTGGTGCATCGTACTTCCTTAAACTGAAAACACTGGATTTTGATCAGCTGTGGACTGATTATTTGCAACCGCTCCTCCAGGAATATATTCAGGGTATGTACGATGAGGAAGGGATTATGAAGCGGTTTGCTAAGGCATACGGCTATCAGAGCCCATCCAGAGGTGATGTACATGAAGCTACTCAGGATCAAGGATAACTCCCAACAGAAAAAAGAGGCATTTTCTCAAATCAGAACCCTCACGGGAAAAATAGCAGATAAGACGTTGGAGCAGCTTGAACGCGAAGGTGTGTTTGTGTTCCCGGAGATCATAAAGGATGCAGAGGATATTACGCAGGATCAGATGATTCTCCAAAGCGTAAATGACACCTATCGCACAAGTAACGTAATGGGTTTTCTCGGCTGAGGTGATGAGCGGCTGATTATTGAATCCCGATTTAGTGGTGATGGTGAAGATTTCTTTTTTCAGTATCTCCTGGACAGAGTTCTGGATTTTCCGAACATCGTGGATATGGAGGCAGATGCCAACCACAATAATCGGCTGTTCAATTTCCTGCTGTTCCTGTTTCCGCATTACCTCAAGGCAGCCATGCGCAAGGGCTTATTCAAAAAGTACATCCGCCGCAGATACAATGACGGGAATGTAAAAGGAACAATCGATGTTGCGAGGCATATTGAGAAGAATACACCCTTTGCCGGAAATGTTGCCTATAGCCAGCGTGAGTTCTCTTACGATAATAGCTTAATGGAACTGGTGCGTCACACCGTTGAATTTATCAAAAGAAAGCCTTATGGGAACAAACTCCTTATAAAGGTCAAAGACGAGGTCAAACTCGTAATAGACGCAACTCCGGGATATGAGCCATATGACAGGCAAAAAATCATTGAACAGAACAAGAAGAATACTGTCCGCCATGCTTATTTCCGAGAGTATCTTGCGTTGCAGAGGCTGTGTCTCCTTATTCTTCGACACCAAAAGCATCAAATCGGCACAGGAGCGAGACAGATATACGGTATCCTGTTTGACGGTGCATGGCTGTGGGAGGAGTACATCAACTCACTCATTGAGGATGTGTTCTATCACCCGATGAACAAGGGTGGCAAAGGCGCACAGAGGCTCTTTGAGGGAAATGTAGGACTTATTTATCCAGATTTCATTAGCCGTAACAGCGAGATGCGGATGATTGCCGATGCCAAATACAAGCCAATCGATAATATTGGCAACCGGGACTATCTGCAGGTGCTGGCCTATATGTTCCGTTTCGATGCCAAAACGGGTTATTATCTCTATCCCGAAGCGGGAGCCTCCGATGATCTAAAATTACGGATGAATCGTGGTTCCACTTATGAGGCGAATGTTACCCCACGGGACGATATCAGCATCACCAAACACGGATTGAAAATACCCGTGGATGCCACGGATTATGCTGGATTTGTTATGAAAATGAAAATGTCTGAACAAGAGTTTATGATCACATTCTGTTAATAAGAGCGTAGTCCACTTTATAAAAGATGGGAGGTGTACCGTAGTGGCAGATATGAAGCAAATCCACGAATTTGCCGTCAAGTGGTTTGACAAATTCAGAGATAAGAAAATCAACTACATCGAACTGGTAGATCACTACATGGCCGATGACTGCGAGGCTCTTGGCTTCGTAATGGACTGCGGTAATGCCTTTACTGAGAAGTACGGTGATGCTACAAGCAACTGCGAGGCTTTGGAGCGTATCATCGGCCAGGTGACCGACATTCCGTTGCTCGGCTCGGCTATTTACTCCCAATGGCGATATTTCAATCATTGGGCGTATTCCGGTGAGGAAATTTTGGAGCCGCAGAACCGTGCGTGGTTTACGATAGCATTGTCCCGCCTGGGTGAACTGGCAGAATGTCAGTTGAAGCGGTTCAAAGGGACTCCGCAGAAAGTACACATCGTTTCCAATAACATCTGTTACGGCCCGGCACCGGAACCCGATGACGAGGTCGAACAGCATATCACCATCAACACTGATGGGCGCGTTTGGTTCTCGGCATACAATTTTGGCTCCGGCTTTGGCGGACATGAAAAGTCCAGGAGCAAAATTTATAAAATCGAAAAGGAAACCGCTGCCAAGGTACTGAACAGCATAGCACGATATTTCAGCACCGAGTACATCGAGGTTTTCGCCACCGATATTGGTGAATGGGAGATGGAAATCATCAACACCGATGGTGAGGTTTATAAATACTGTGGTTCGCTGATTGCAGATTTTGAAGTGGACGGGGTCGACCTATCAGATATGGCGCGTGAGGCTCTCGAAATGGATGACCTTTATGTATTTGACGGCAATAACAAGCCGGACAGAGTTGACCGTGTCACAATCGATTATCACCGCATTACCAAAATCAAGCCGAAGCAACCTATTTCCGAAACCGCTGAATATGTGACTTGGGATTACACCGAGAGATTGGTGCTTGACCGTGAAAGCGAGACATTGGAGCATATTCAGAACATTGGCAGCGGTTGCGTAGTGTCCAGAAAATTCTATGTCCAGGGCGGCGTTGAAGGTATGCTCGATGACATTGACGCTGATGATCTGTTTGGTGAGATTGAAGGTAACCCGGATGATGTGGTTGATAATCCGCTTGAAACCAAGGATTACACCATCACCGTGGACTTCAAGAAGGGACCGCAGCGTGTCATCCAGGGAACATACGATAAGAAAGCTCTGCCGGAGTTCTGGAGCGATTTTGCCGACTCCGTATGGCAGTTTATGTGTTTCTATGGAATGGGTGAAATACTCGATCCTGCGCTCTATGAGAAGGTCAAACGCCGCAGAACTGATTACATCTATTGCAGTGTGGAATTTGAAGAAGGCTACAAAAGCTATTATTACATTGCCGATGAAGACAATATTTCTGTTGGCGACTATGTGATTGTTCCCGTTGGAAAGGATAATCACCACTCTGCAGCAGAGGTCGTAAAGGTGGAGTATTTCGCAGAGGGGGACGTGCCTCTGCTGCTTGAACGCACTAAGCATATTATCCGTAAATGCACGGATGAGGATTTTAATCCACCAGAGACACAGTAAAAAGGATGAGCAACCACAATGAAGAGAGAATGTATATCTGTGGCCTATTCATATGAACATGGGGATGAGAATCTACCGCATTTAAATGAAATGGTTTCAGAGACTTCAGATCCAGAGAAGTCAACTATTATGAGCTATCTCAAAACACATTGCGTACTGGCTTGCCCAGGCATAATCTATGATGAAGTAACACCAGGAAATGTTATCGGAGCAGGAAATGTGTTTTCGGACGGTAAATATTTCTGGAACGATGTATTTACTAACTATGTGGAGAGATACAACATTCCTGTGCCGGATGCATTTCGGAGCCATATACTGGCCAACCATAGCCAAAGAGCCAAACGCCACACATTGCTGCGACTGGTAGATAGGCTGGTAATTGAGAATAATCCATACTTGGGATATAAATACCATGTCGTGATAAACAGAAATGGGCTTATAGAATACCAGAATAATACCGACCACAAAGAAAAAACGATAACCGCTATCAAAGCCGATGACGCTGCATATATCATTGATCCCATTATGACCGAATTGTTCTGCTATGACTCGGATGACCACGGGAAGACTATAATTGATGGTTATCATTGGAAAATTACTTTCTACAAACAAGACGTCTGCATCGATACCGTTGAAGGACGAAGTAACGAAGATCCTTGGCGTTATGGCGAATTTAAGAGCATAGTTGAATTTGCAGAGAGGTTTGTCCCGTTTGACCTGGGCAGTCGTTACATGAATTAGGAGATGGAGGTGAGGTTTCAGATGGGTAGATATGAGCGTCTGAATGACAAGTTTTACTCGTTAGATTTATATTATGGAAAAACCAATTTGAAACCCTACCGTGATTTCCAGTGTTTTTTCATCGTCGAGCATCCTTGCTCAGAAGAATTTATTCACGATCAGGCATTAACATTGCTGACAAGTCAGTGTAAGAATTTTGATTTTTACGGTGCACACAGCAAGAAATGGGATATCGGTTTTGATTTGGTCGATGCACAGTTGCACCCTAACGATGATGATATGGACATCGCTTTAACGAGCGCATGGGAAAACTTTGAAGATTTTGTGGATGCTATTGAATTGGCGCTGTCGACCAGAACGTTTATTCCGTGTGACATATATCTCGTTTACGATGACGAAGTTATTTACAAAAAGGTGCTTGAGCGGCTTCGGAAGTATGTAACTAACAGATAGGAGGATTATCGTGCCTTATATTCCTATAAACCATGAACAGTACAACCTCCTACCGTTATGTCGAAAAGATGGCGGTGAAGTATTTGACTACCCATCAAAATTAATATACGAAGCAGAACAACTCCTCGGTTCCTCCGATGGGCTATTTCCGTACAATTTTGATAGTTACGAGGATTACTTTGCTTCGATAGATGCGCTCATCACTGAGCATAGCGCAAACGGTGCAATTGTTCAAAAACTTCACGAAGTCCGCGAAATGGTCGCCAAAATGAATCGCAAAGAGGAATGGTCTGTTCTGAAGTATGTTGGGCCTACGGATGATTCGTATTTTGGGCTAACGAACGGCAAAAACTACTACTGGCCAACTCGGCAAGAGAATCCTGTATATTGTGGTGTGATAGATGATGAAGAATTTACAGCCTATCTATATCCAACAGAGCCTCGCTTGTGGGAGATACTGTTAGATCCCACGGGAATGGCATATCGAACTATTTATGAGCGTGGAAAAGGTTGCTTGAGCCAATCAGATTACGACAGCTTTATGGAACAAATTGGTCAGCAACTATCCAACACGGACACATCAATTTGAGTATTAGTCCATTCTGAAACTTTTCCTCTGACAATGAAACTATTCCTGTCACGCTGAAACTTTTCTCCGAGGAACAGTTTCAGCGTGAATGTCGAACAAACAAAAAATGGGTGTCCTGAAGCGCGAAAACACACCTCTGAACACCCGCAATGAAACTAACCCACTTTGCCAAAGGGCAGAAACTCCTTGTAAATCAAGCGTTTTACAAAAAGAATAAGGTCGATAGTTTCAATACCAATGGTATCAAAATTATCGACCTTATTTGGTCGGAGTGACAGGATTTGAACCTGCGGCATCCTGCTCCCAAAGCAGGCGCGCTACCAACTGCGCTACACCCCGATGGTCTCCTTACCGAGGCATACCCTATATTATACCACCCCTGTGGAAATTGTCAATTCCTCCGCCCTGTATTCCGGGACGTGGCCGCCCGGGCGGG